>ENA-OQDF01000144-OQDF01000144.1-human-gut-metagenome-genome-assembly--contig:-NODE-144-length-25852-cov-1.825889_pt1 | contig 25852 bp, 37 predicted proteins | sample MGYA00242769_ERZ504597 | MGnify/ENA primary metagenome ERZ504597 (study PRJEB26092, sample SAMD00036305) | human gut metagenome | host: Homo sapiens | study: EMG produced TPA metagenomics assembly of...
TGTCCTTACTGCTTCATCAAAGCAATATTGCCGCATACGCATCTGCAAATGCATCTTCCATGCTATATGGTGATTCTGCCTCACCTCTGCTATACTTTGCTGTTCCTATCATAAGACCTGCTATTGCAGTTTCATCTTCTGACAAACCACGCATCCCTAATTCCGGTTCATACAATACATTTTCACCACACATTATTTTCTCTATTTCACGAACGATAGACAAGTTAGGATTAGTATCTTTGGTGTGCGTTGCATTCACATCTGTCACAATCTTTTGATACTGTCCTTCATTTTTATCATCAAGATAATACAGCTCATTGTTAATAAGTTCCCCTCTGACACCCTGCACCTTTATCATATTCTTTCTTATAGGTGAGCGGTACTGCTCAGAGTCAAAATCATACCATGCAACCTTTCCGCTCTCAAACTCAAATACTGCTACACATCTTTTTTAGGAGCTGTTCTGCCATCTGTAAATTTGTCATATCTCGTAAGTGTCTGAGTTGTCGGAATTCATATATTTTACCTGACACCGTGTAGTTTTCATCAGGTTTTATACCAAGATATGCTCTTATAAGACTGAAACCGTGATATTCGTGTGCAATGGATATATTCAGACAACTGATATCGCCAAGTACACCACTATTAACAAGATTAATCCGTGCTTTATTATATGGATATTCCCTGTATTGTTCAGCAACAACCTGTTTCTTATCTGTTTTATCATCAGACATATGATATCTGTATAACTTTTTTAAGCGAATCCATATCCAATGCTGCTGGTGTCTCAGATAGAACAGTTATTCCTCTATCCATCCATTCTATTGAAACATCACATATACTTGTTTTATTCACTGCTACAACAGCAAAATCCGGTTTATAACCTACACACTCTTCTATAGAAGTTGTAGTGTGTATACTGAATTCTTCTGCCATCTTATCTGCTTTTCCTGTGTCCTGCAATACATCGCATCAAGACGTAATATATCCGGCATTGCTTTTGCTATTCTGACATAATAAAGTGAACGCCAGCCTGAGCCTATTATTATAAAATGATACTTACCCATATAAGCTTCATACCTCCTGAAATAAATAATAATCAATTAATTAATCTTAAAAATTAGACACACAATGAAAAAGTTATTTGCAATTGTTGCTGTGATGGGAGTCTTAACATTTGGCTCAACTCAACTTGCTCAGGCTCAAGATGCTCCTGCAGCTGAACAAACTGAACAAGCAGCTGTAGCACCTGCTGCTGACGCTGCTGCTCCTGCCGCTATGGAAGCTGCAGAAGGTGGTATCCACAAAGAGATTAAAACAAAGTTCATTGAAGGTACTGCATCTTTCATGAGTTTGGTAGCTATCGCATTGGTTATCGGTCTTGCATTCTGTATTGAACGTATCATTTATTTGAGTTTGGCTGAAATCAATACAAAGAAGTTCTTGTCTGCTATCGAAGCTGCTTTGGAAAAAGGTGACGTTGAAGCTGCTAAAGACATCGCACGTAACACAAGAGGTCCTATTGCTTCTATCTACTATCAAGGTCTGATGAGAATTGACCAAGGTATTGACGTAGTAGAAAAGTCTGTAGTATCTTATGGTGGTGTACAAGCTGGTTACTTGGAAAAAGGTTGCTCTTGGATTACACTGTTCATCGCTATGGCTCCGTCTTTGGGATTCTTGGGTACTGTAATCGGTATGGTGCAGGCATTTGATAAGATTCAGCAGGTAGGTGATATCTCTCCGACGGTTGTAGCAGGTGGTATGAAGGTTGCTTGATCACTACTATCTTCGGTTTGATCGTTGCTTTGATTCTGCAGGTATTCTACAACTATATCTTGTCTAAGATTGAAGCTTTGACAAGTGAAATGGAAGATTCTTCTATCTCACTGTTGGATATGGTTATCAAATATGACTTGAAATACAAAAAATAATTAAGATGGCTAAGTTATCATATAAAGTATCATACTACGTACTGTATGTCATGTTCGCTATCATCTTGGTAGTGTTAGGCTTGTTCTACTTCGGTGGAGATGCTCAGGGCGATGCAGTATTGATGAGTGTTGACGCAGAAATGTGGCAACCGGCTCAGACAGACGCATTGATTTATTTGATGTATGTCTTGTTCTTTATAGCTATTATTGCTACCGTGGTTGGTGTTGTGTTCCAATTTGGATCTGCACTGAAAGATAATCCGGGAGCAGCGTTGAAATCTTTGATCGGTTTGGTTATATTGGTTGCAGTTGTTGTTATTTCTTGGGCTATGGGTAGTGAAGAGCCACTCGTTATTCCGGGTTATAGCGGAACTGAAAATGTTCCTTTCTGGTTGAAGCTTACTGATATGTTCCTCTATTCTATCTATATCTTGTTTGCTGGTACAATCTTGGCAATCATTTTTAGTAGCATTAAGAAGAAATTATCATAACCGATTGAGGTAAATCAATCTAAAGAGTAATTACAATGGCAAAAGGAAAAAGAAAAGTTCCTGATATTAACTCAAGTTCTACAGCGGATATTGCATTCTTGTTGCTGATTTTCTTCTTGATCACGACATCTATGGATACTGACCGTGGTTTGGCAAGACGTTTGCCGCCTCCACCGGAAAAAGACCAGAAGATTGAGGACCAGAAGAAGAAAGAACGTAATGTTCTGCAAGTCTTCTTAAATATGCAGGACCAGTTAATGTGTGGGAATGATTATATTACAGTTGACCAATTGCGTGCGAAAACAAAAGAATTCATTGCCAATCCGTACAATGATGAAACGAAGCCGGAAAAGATTTCAAAGAATGTTGCTTTCTTCGGTACGGTTCAAGTAACGGAAAATCATGTGGTTTCTTTGCGTTGTGACCGCGGTTCTTCCTATAAGGCATATATGGCTGTACAGAATGAGTTGGTAGCAGCTTATAATGAGTTGCGTGATGAATTGGCTCAAGAGAAGTGGCAGAAAAATTATGCTGAGTTGGATCAAGAACAGCAAGATGCAATTCGTGAAATTTATCCTCAGAGAATTTCTGAGGCAGAACCTAAAAAGTACGGAGAAAAGAAGTAATGGGAAAATTTAATAAGACTGGTAAACGTGAGATGCCGGCGTTGAACACTTCTTCTCTGCCTGACCTTATCTTCACCTTGTTGTTCTTTTCATGATTGTGACAACGATGCGTGAGGTAACATTAAAGGTTGAGTTTAAGGTTCCGCAAGCTACGGAATTGGAGAAACTGGAGAAGAAGTCGTTGGTTACGTTTATCTACGTAGGAAAACCTACTGCCGAATTTCGTAAGAAGTTAGGTAATGAGAGCCGTATCCAGTTGAACGACAGTTATGCTGAAGTTGCTGAAATTCAAGATTATATTATTGGTGAACGTGCCAGTATGAAAGAAGAAGATCAGCCACAGATGACAGTGTCTTTGAAAGTTGACCAAGATACGAAAATGGGTATCGTAACAGATATCAAGGAAGCTCTTCGTCAAGCTTATGCTTTGAAGATTAACTATTCTGCGCAACCGCGTCAGTAAGAGTTGATTTAAGATATAATAAAGGTCGTTTCATTTGTTGAAGACCTTTATTGTTTTAAGTATATTGGATTTTTAAGATTTCACATTATATACTTCGCAGTAGATGTGTTCCTTTACAGAGTCAAAATCCTTTCCACATTCTATATCTCCATAGGCCATGATGAGCATAGGTAGGTAGTTGTCTCCTGCTTTGTAGGGTGGTTGTTGGTAGGGCTTTTCCCATAAGGAGAATCCTTGCCGTTGATAGAAGTTAATGCGGCGTTTAGCCATTTCTTCTTCGGGTATTTCCACTTCCAAGACGATGGGATGTTTTAAGAGTTGGCACAAATGGTTCAGTACACTCTTTCCATACCCGCCGTTACGCTGTGCGGGGTCAATGGCAAAATGCTCTATATAGTAGAAATGTCCGAAATCCCAGTAAGTGATGAGGCCTACCGGGGTGTTGTTATGGAAGATGATATTGTTATAGAAGTGCGTTTTGGTATCTGTATACTTGCGCAATTCCTCCAGTTCCCGGTACTCCTCTGAAGGGAACGATTGAGTCATTAATTTCTCCATATAGCTGTACAAGTCTGTGTCAGCTGTTGTAATACGTTGAAGTCTGATCATAAGTTCTTTAAGTTTAGTTTGTTCTTATTCTGTATAAAATTCAATGATGCGGCGGATAGCTCGTTGGCAGATAGGACAGAAAGTGGGATATTCATTGGTACGCATGCGGCAATTGTCTGCCGGACGGTAGATGCCTTTGGCAGAATAGCCGGCTCCTTCATATACACCTATGGGATATGTTCCACTTTCAGAAGAGGGAGTAGGAACGGGAGTTCCTTGTGCAAGCATGTCTTCCCACTTGGAGGTGAAATTGATTCTCGTGCTGATATTCTGTTCCCAGGGTTCCACATCTAATGGATAGGTATCTGTCATCACGTCATTGTCATAGAAATATTCATCGGCCAGTCCGCCAAAGCTATGCCCGAACTCATGCACCACAACGGGGCGGAACATTGGATGGTGGGCGGTAGTAAGGGTATAGGAATTATAGATTCCACCGCCGCCATATTCTTCCGTATTGGCGAGGATGATGATGTGTTCATACGGTATTCCAGCCAGCGCATCGTGTATGGATTTGACACGGGAGGTTGTCAGATACCGGTCTGAATAGAATGTGCTGAAATGAGAACTGAATGCTGTCCGTTTCCATTCTCCGAGGCGTGGTACACTTACTCCGCTGTCTTCGGAGGGGCTGGCCACTGCTACAATGTTGAAGTGCTTTTTCATGGACCGGAAGGTTCGTGGGCAAACAGACTTTCGCAGGCAATGGCTGCATCTTTGTAGAATACCGGCATCTCTTCGGGAGTATATCCTTCTGCAAGGATGGCTACGTCGATGCATTTGTCTGTATTGCCGCTTTGCAGCAGATATTTATGTGGTGTGATGTGGGCAGTACCTTTCTGCTGTATTAGGATATCGTCGGGACTGACCGTATGTTTCATGCTTGCCCGTACATTTCTACGCGGGTCAAGGAGTGTTATTTCTATTTCTGCAGGACGCAGGGGATAGGGAAGGAGGAAGGTGTTTTCGAATCCTTTGGTTACTGCTTTGGCTTCATCTGTTTCCAGCCACTCCTGGAAGAGCGAAGAAAAGGATGTTTTGTAGATTACGCTACCATTGGCTGCATCTCGCATAATGATTTGTCCGTTTCCTTGCAGGGGCAGTTCAGACAAGTGATGCTTCCTTCCTGCAAGAGGGGAGACAAGACAGTCCGTCCAGGCATATCTCTTGTTTGGCTGCATTTCCGGTAAAGATATAGTCGATACGCAGGGTCTTATCGGCAAAATAATCGGCAAAGCTTTGGGCATGCAAGGATATTGCTGCCATCAGGCATAATAGGAATAAGGAATACTTTTTCATAACGGTTCATTATTATTGCTACGACAAAGATAATATCTTTAAAGCTCATCTGCAATTTTCCAGTCGTGCGAGATGGAATTTGCGTATACGCTTTGAAATGCCGGATATGCGGTATTATTCTTTTTTTGTAAGAAAGTTATAAACCGTATTTTTATTGGCGAAAAAATAGCTAACTTTGCATGTTGCCGTATAGATATGCGGGAGATATAGTAATTTATTAATCATTAGAATTTGAATGGGACATCATCAGTTGGATACTTTAGACGAACAGATTTTAAAACTTATAGCCGATAATGCACGCATTCCTTTCCTTGAAGTGGCTAGAGCTTGTAATGTATCGGGAGCAGCCATTCATCAGCGCATTCAAAAGCTGACAAACTTAGGTATATTGAAAGGTTCTGAATATGTGATTGATCCTGAGAAGATAGGATATGAAACATGCGCCTATATCGGTATCTACCTAAAGGATCCCGCTTCCTTCGATGCTGTAACGAGAGCATTGGAAGCTATTCCCGAGATTGTGGAATGCCATTTACAACGGGCAAGTATGATATGTTCATAAAGCTTTATGCCCGCAACAACCATCATTTGCTGAGCATCATACATGATAAGTTGCAGCCGCTGGGACTGGCACGTACGGAAACCTTGATTTCTTTCCACGAAGCCATCAAGCGGCAGATGCCTATAACGGTAGAAGAAGAGGAAGATTAATTCTGCCGGCGGATATAATCGACAAATGCATAAGGGCAGGGATGCTTCTCATCTGCGGGATGAGACTCCCTGCTTTTTTCTTGCCATACAGTCGGAGAGACTTCGGGAAAGTAGGCGTCCACCTGAGTGGCTTCTGCATCCACTTCGGTCAGGCAGAGGGCATCCGCAAAGGGGAGTGCCTGGCGATAAACACTTGCACCGCCGATGATGTAGACGTGTTCGTCGGGCTGGCAACTGCTCAGTGCTTCTTCCAATGAGGGAAAAACTTCTGCACCGGGATAGAGCAAATCTTTTTGAGTGGACAGAACAACGTTGCGGCGGTTGGGAAGCGCGCCTTTGGGGAGAGATTCAAAGGTCTTTCGGCCCATGATAATGGTATTTCCCGTGGTGAGGCTTTGAAACGCTTTAAATCATTGGGAAGCCAAAATAGCAATCGGTTCTGATAACCGATACCTCTCTTTCTATCTACTGCGGCGATAATACTAATCATATGTGTGTAAAATTCTTTTCTCTTTCTATCTTTTTATTATAGGATTTATACTGACACTTTCCCTGCAATATGCGGATGCGGGTTATAGTTGATCAGCTCGAAATCCTCAAACTTGAAGTCGAAGATGCTTTTCACATCAGGATTGATTCTCATCTGCGGCAAATCCCGCGGTTCACGAGATAGTTGGAGCTTTACCTGCTCCAAATGGTTCAGATAGATATGGGCGTCTCCTAAGGTATGGATGAAATCCCCGGCTTTCAGTCCGGTGACTTGTGCCATCATCTGCAGGAGCAGGGCATAGGAAGCGATGTTGAAAGGCACTCCTAAAAAAATGTCTGCACTACGTTGGTACAGTTGCAGACTCAGTCGTCCGTTGGCGACATAGAACTGGAAGAAAGCGTGGCAGGGAGGGAGGTTCATGTTGTCCAAATCGCCTACATTCCATGCGCTGACTATAATCCGGCGTGAGTCGGGATTGTGCTTGATGGTTTCTACAGCTTCGCTGATCTGGTCGATGGATCCGCCTTTATAGTTCGGCCAGGAGCGCCATTGATACCCGTAGATATGTCCTAGGTCGCCGTTTTCGTTCGCCCATTCGTTCCAGATACGTACACCGTTGTTCTGGAGATATTTCACATTGGTGTCTCCCTGGAGGAACCATAGCAGTTCGTATATGATTGATTTAAGATGCAGCTTCTTGGTAGTAAGGCAGGGGAAGCCTTCATCCATGTTGAAACGCATTTGGTGGCCGAATACGCTGATGGTGCCGGTACCCGTACGGTCGCTTTTCTCTACGCCTTCGGTCAGTACGCGGTTCAGCAGGTCTAAATATTGCTTCATGATGTAATGCTCTGTTTTTATCCGAACGCAAAGGTAGGGAATTAATTAAAGATTAATAATTAAAATTAAAAACTTAGAGGAAAGGGGTCATCAAGTTTCCCACCCAGCCTACGAATTTCTTCCATCCGGAACGCTTTTTCCAGACTTCAGGAGTGAGCAGCGTACTGTTTTGCATGTCTCGTTCGAACATGGCATTCAGTTCATTGGTGGTCTTGGGGTCGAAGATGAAAGCGTTTGTCTCGTAGTCGTAGCGCAGGCTGCGGCTGTTGAGATTGGCGGTACCTACTGTGCAAAAAGTGCTGTCTACCATCATTATCTTGGAATGGTGGAAGCCGCCGTTGAAGAGGTATATCTTGGCTCCTTTCTTCATCAGCTTATGTGCTATATAGAATGAGGCATCCGGTGTAAAGGCTATGTCTGACACGGCAGGTATCATGATTTCCACTTCAGTACCTTTTTCAGTGCGTTCTTGATTGCCTTGCGGATTGATTTGGTCGGAACGAAATAGGGATTCACGATTCGGATATTCTTCTGTGCGGCTTGTATGGAAGCTGCATAGGCATGGCTGATGGAGCGTGGTGTTTCGCGTGGCGTGCGGTCTACGATGGCTATTTCTTCGGCAATACTGTCGGGCAGTTGCGGAGTGTCCGGAAAATAGGCGGGACCTCCAACGTGTTGTCCCGTCTCCCGGTTCCACATGGTCAGAAGATGCCTTGCAGATAGCGCACGGCATCTCCTTCAAGATGTATGTGCATATCGTGCCATTTACCGATTTTAGGCAATCCGTTGATGTAGTAGTCGGCGATGTTCATGCCACCGGTATAACCTATCTTTCCGTCAATTACTACTATTTTCCGATGGTCGCGGTGTATGGCGTGGTTTACCCAGGGAAAGTGATAGGGTCGAACTTGACGATTTCGATGCCTTGGGCATGGATGGATTTCAGATGGTGTTCCTTCAATGGTTGGTTGTTGGACCAGTTACCGAAGGCATCGAACATGGCGCGGACTTCAACCCCTTCCTTGACCTTCTCTGCCAGAAGGCTGAACAAGGCATTGGCTATGGAGTCGTTGCGGAAATTGAAATATTCCAGATGGATATGATGCCGGGCATGGCGGATATTCTCGAAGAGGTCGACGAACTTGTCATGACCGGTCATCAGTAATTTCACTTCATTGTTGTAAGTAACGGGAGCGCCCATTTCCTTCAAGTAATTCATGACGATGGAATCGCTTGTTGTTTGCGCTTCGATATTCCCAATAGAAAAAACGAATAATGTGATGAATAGAATCTTTCTCAAAACTTTCTCCTCTTATTTAGTTTTCTGAGTGGGCAAAGATACAATTTCTTGTTGATATATGTCTGTCCGTTTAAAAAAAATTAGCCCTTACCTTATTGGATAAGATAAGAGCCAAGACTTTGTTGGAGTAGTGCATGTCCTCTTTCTCCGGGCACGGATATGTATTTATGCCATGGATACAATCTTTCGGTAACCGAAATAGAGCAATACTACTCCGGCAATGATTAACGACTTGGGATCAAGCTCTGACGCTCCGCTCCGGATGGCAGAATCAAAGGTCTCGCGCAAGGTGTCTAGTATCAGCTGCACTCCGTCAAGGGCAACGAATAGTACGAGGCACAATGTGAAGCAGAATGCTGCCCATATTTGTGCCAAGTGGTGGCTACGGTCGGGCAAGTGTCGCAGTACGCGGCGGCTGAATCCGTTATCGGCTATTTCCTGCCGGTGTTCGGCAAAGAATGAAGTCAGGAGTTTATCATTATTTTCCATCATAACCATTTTGTTTTAAGTAGGAAGCCATTTTATCTTTCGCCCGCGAGAGGTGGCTTTTTACCGTTCCCGCCGGACATCCGGTGATACCTGCAATCTTTTCGATGCTTTGGTCTTCCATGTAGAAGAGCGTGATGCAGGTGCGTTCCATTTCCTTCAGTGTGGCGAGGGCACGGTAAATGTCTATGTGCTGCCCCACGTCCTGCTGCAGTGTGCTGCATTGAGCATCCACTTGGTACGTATCCAAACCGTCTGTTTCCTTCCGGCTGCGAATATAGTCATAAAAACATTATAGCAATACGGTAGAGCCAGGTCGAGAAATTGGATAGATCTTGAACGAAGCGATGTTTGTATAGGCTTTGATAAACGTATCTTGTGCCAAGTCGTCACTCAACTCGCTGTCGCCGCAGGCTGGTGCAGGAAGAACCGCCGTACGGACGACTGGTACTTCTTCACCAACCGGTCGAAGGCCTTGGTGTTTTGAAACACCACGACCTGTGCGACTAACGATATGTCATTGAGTTGACTCATTTTTCTTCGTTCTTCTTCTGTTGGCTGTAGAAAATCACCAATTGTCCGAAGCCGGTGAACATGACGAGTAAGCCGATACATCCGAGACCGAATTCTCCGGTAATGGCCCAAAGGAAGATGAACAGGCCGATGCCGACGAATATGTTGTTGATGCCTTTGCTACGGATGTCTGTTGCTGCGGCTTCTTTGAAGAAGTTTTCAGGCAGTTGCTGTCCGCTGGCCAGAGCTTGTTCTGCCAGGCGGTACTTGGCCTTCCGGTTTTTATAGCGGAAGAAGAATACTACGAATATGATGAGTAGCGGCAGTCCGAATACAAAGACGATGGCTGTTACGGCAATCACGGTCTCCGAAGTCTTGCTTCCGAGGTCGAACCCGTTCCAGTCCATACTGCTGTTGTGGTGGGTTCTCCATTTTTCCGGAGCATCGCTACTGCCGGTACCGTTTTCATAAGTCATGATGCTGAGTGTGTCTGTTACGGTTTCTCCATTGATGACAGTGTCCCTCAATTCGATGACTCTTTTCTTGTTCCCCTGACCGTCGTTCTCTGTTACGGTTCTGTTTGCGCCTTGCACCAGTGTGCAGAACATCATGGCGAGCATTAATCCTAAAATGATACGTTTCATAATCTATGGTTTTTTAATTTGTTTCTTTGTTGGTTAGACGTATCGTCACCTTTATAAAGTTGCAAAGAGAAGATATTTTTTTTAGAAAACCGGAAATAAGACGATATTTTTCCGGAAAATGTCTTATTGTCTTTTTCCAGGAATAACAAGAAGTAGGTATTTGCGACTGTAAATAGAGGTAAATATACAAACCGGGTTGTTTCTTATTGTAAATACTGTTATCTTCGCGCATCTGTTTTTATTGGGAAGTCTTGATGAAGTTGAGGAATATAATGAAGTGTTTCCTCCCTCTGCTGTTCATTGCCTATCTGGGAGGAATTACGCTGTTTACCCACTCGCATGTGGTGAATGGTGTTATCATTGTGCATTCCCATCCATTCAAGGGACAGCATGAGCATACAGAGGTGCAGTTGGAAACCATTTTCTATCTTGCCTCTTTCGTCTCCTCTTCCCTTCCGTTGCTTCCGGTTGCCGCGACGGTTTTCCTTGTTTTGTTGTGTGTACTGAGCATTCTCGCCACGGAATGCATCAAGTGTGTAAAGCTTCGTGGCGGTATTTGCCTGCGTGCTCCCCCTTCTTTTTTTTCAAATCCGATAGATTAAGGCAATTCCGTTGTGGGATTGCGTCAACCTCATTGATTAACATATTATTTTAGAAGTACATGAAAAAATATATATTTTTGTGGTGGGAGCAGTATGTCTGTTACTCTCATCAACCGTTTATGCCGAAGATTTGAAGAGTACCGATGCCAATATTGTCGGTCATGTAATAGAAAAAAGTACAAGGGAACATTTGCCTTATATGACAGTTTCGCTGAAAGGCACCACCATCGGGACCATGACCGATGCCACCGGTCACTATTTCCTAAAGAATCTGCCTGAAGGTGAGTTCACGTTGTCCGTCAGTGCCGTAGGTTATAAGTCGCAGGAGCGCAAAGTCGTTCTGAAACGTGGTAAGACCTTGGAAGAGAACTTTGAGTTGGAAGAAGACATGGTGGCACTGGACGGGGTGGTAGTTACAGCCAACCGCAACGAGACTGCCCGGCGTTTGGCACCCACTTTGGTCAAAGTGGTTACTCCTAAACTGTTTGAGCAGACAAATTCGCATACTTTGTCGCAAGGACTGGCCTTTCAGCCAGGTGTGCGGGTGGAGACCGATTGCCAGAATTGCGGTTATTCACAAGTGCGCATCAACGGGCTGGATGGGAAATATACCCAAATATTGATAGACTCACGTCCCATCTTTTCCTCTCTGGCCGGTGTGTATGGGTTGGAACAGATTCCCGCCAACATGATAGAGCGTGTGGAAGTGGTGCGTGGAGGTGGTTCAGCCTTGTTCGGTTCTTCGGCCATTGCCGGAACGGTGAATATCATTACGAAGGAACCGATTCGCAATTCCGGTTCTTTCTCGCATACCATTTCCAATTTCGACGGTTCCGGCTCGTTCGACAACAACACGACCCTGAATCTTTCCTTGGTTTCTTCGGACAGTAAGATGGGGGCTTATGTGTACGGCCAGAGCAGGCATCGTTCGGCATGGGACTCCAATGGAGACGGTTTCTCCGAATTACCGAAGCTGAAGAACCAGACTGTCGGTCTGAATGCTTACTACCGGACAAGTGCCTATTCCAAGCTGAGCCTTGAATACCATCATATGGAGGAATTCCGCCGTGGTGGAAGTGGCTTCAGCCTTCCCCCTCATATAGCCGAGGATGCCGGATTGAACGGTACCGGGCGCCCGGACTGGTGGAACAGCTGAAACATTCCATCAACACGGGTGGGCTCAAGTTCACGGCTTTCTCCAAAAACCAGAAACATACGTTCAGTACCTATGCTTCGGCTCAGCACATCGTGCGCAATAGTTATTACAGCGCTTATGGAATGACTACGGACTTACCGGTGTGCTGGGTGCCCAGTATATTTATCATTTTGACAAGTGTCTGTTTATGCCTGCCGATTTGACCGGAGGCATTGAGTTCAATCACGACAATCTGCATGACAAGCAACGGACGTACAGAAGTATCGTGATGCTGCTTTGGCCGAAGATCCTACGGCAACGGGTGACCGCTTGCAACAACTGATTGAGAAATATACCCCCGCCCCGTTGAACCAATGGTGAATATAGCAAGCGCCTATGCCAGAATGAGTGGAAGAACGAACAGTGGAGTTTCCTGATTGGCGGGGCGCGTGGATAAAAACAGCATCATGGACAAGGCTGTTTTCAGTCCCCGTGCCAATATCCGTTATAATCCTACTCAGGATGTGAATATCCGTTTCAGTTATGCTGAGGGATTCCGTGCTCCACAAGCGTTTGATGAAGATCTGCATATCAGTAATGTGGGTGGAGAGTTGGTTTCCATTGTCCGCGCCAAAGGATTGAAGGAAGAGCGTTCGCGCAGCTTCAATGCTTCGGTAGACTGGTATCATTACTTCGGAGATTTCCAGGCAAACCTATTGGTGGAAGGCTTCTACACGAAACTTTCCGACCCGTTTGTCCTGACGCCTCCGGTGAAGACCCGGACGGTAGTGCTTATCTGATACAGACCCGCATCAATGGTTCGGGAGCTAAGTGTATGGCGGCACATTGGAAGGAAAGGTTGCCTATAAGGATAAGGTTCAGTTGCAGGCAGGGTTGACACTTCAACGAAGTATCTATGACTCTCCCGAAGAATGGAGTGCGGATGAGGAGCACTTGTCGGAGAAAGAACGTTACAGTGACAAGATACTGCGTACTCCCGACGTCTACGGCTACTTTACAGCTACCTATATGCCGGTTAAAGCCTTCTCAATAGCTTTGAACGGCAATTATACCGGGCGGATGTACGTTCCCCATTTGCTTTCGGAGGTGAACGGTGAGGCGGATGTATTGGTAAAGAGTCCGGACTTCTTTGAACTTGGAACAAAGATAGCTTACGACTTTGATTTTCAAGGGTTCTGTTTGCAGCTCAATGCCGGTGTACAGAATATATTCAATTCTTATCAGAAAGATTTTGATAAAGGAGCGAGCCGCGATTCCGGTTATATCTACGGACCGGGTGCACCGCGTTCCTATTTTGCAGGGGTGAAACTCAGTTTTTAAAAAGAGTATTGAACCGTGCTTTTTGTTTAGCCCCGTAGATTGGTGAAACGTATTTTGCACTATCTTTGCTGCCATAAAACAGTTCAAAGCATGAAGCTACCCTCATCTTTCACCAATTATACACGCGCCCTCTTGGGTGTGGAAGAATATGAAAAGCTGGCTGCGCCCTGGAAGGGGAGCAGCCGGTCAGTATCCGACTGAATGAAGATAAATTACCGGAATCTTCATTCAGTCTTTTTCGTTCCTCTTTGGAGCATGTTCCCTGGTCTGCTGCCGGATACTATCTGGACAAGCGGCTGACATTCACTTTCGACCCGCTGTTTCATGCAGGCTGGCTACTATGTGCAGGAGGCTTCGTCCATGTTTGTGGAGCAGGCTTTGAGGCGGTATGTGGGCGAAGGACCGGTGGTGATGCTTGACCTCTGTGCGGCTCCCGGCGGGAAATCCACGCATGCCCGTAGCGTGTTGCCCGCAGGCAGTCTGCTGGTGGCCAATGAGGTAATCCGCAACCGCTCGCAGGTATTGGCGGAGAATCTTACGAAGTGGGGGCATTCCGGTGTGGTGGTCACTAATAATGACCCGGCGGATTTTTCTTCCTTGACGGACTTCTTCGACGTCATATTGACGGATGTCCCCTGCTCTGGCGAGGGGATGTTCCGTAAAGACCCCGTTGCGGTAAGTGAGTGGAGTGGGGAGAATGTGGAAATCTGCTGGCAGCGCCAGCGTCGCATCGTTACGGATATCTGGCCTTGCTTGAAGCCCGGAGGCATTCTCATCTACAGTACTTGTACCTATAATACAAAGGAAAACGAAGAGAACATCCGTTGGATACGGGATGAATTCGGGGCGGAGGTATTGCCGTTGGAAATTTCTACTGACTGGAATATTACGGGTAATCTATTGTCGGGAGAGGACTTTCCCGCCTATCGTTTCCTGCCCCATCGGACGAAGGGGGAAGGATTCTTTTGGCAGTTCTCCGCAAACCGGGCGTGAGAGATGGGAATACCTGGGCCGGCAGGTGAAATCCCGGGAAAAAGGAAGAAAACCCCAAGGAAAAGGAGCGAAAACTCCGGGTGTTTCCAAAGAACAGCTTTCGGCACTGCGTGAGTGGCTTGCGGCTCCGGACAATTATGAATTTATCGTCAATGGCAACAACGTCAGCGCTTTCCCTAAAGCGTATCTCTCCGAACTGTCGGTTTTGCGTTCGTCACTCCGTATCGTGCAGGCTGGGGTAGATGTTGCCGAGTTGAAAGGAAAAGACTGGATGCCTGCTCATGGCTCGCCATGAGTATAGCACTGAATCCGGATGCCTTTGCCTATGAAGAGATAGGCCGCGAGCAGGCCATCAGTTATCTGCGCAAGGAGGCTGTTGTCCTTTCGGAGACTGCTCCGCGCGGCATTGTCTTGCTCACCTACAAACAGATACCTCTAGGATTTGTCAAGAATATAGGTAACCGTGCCAATAATCTTTATCCCCAGGAATGCGCATACGCAGCGGATATTTGCCGGAAGGGGTGCTGGAATTGGCAACAATAACCGGGTGAAATCAATCACGTTACTGCAAAGCTGCTGTATATATTTTGCAGTATAATAATAGAGTAGGAATGTACTATTTTTTATTGTTTCTTCAATGCAGTATTTTGTTTGTTCAAGCATTTTCTATATATAGATAACTGTTTTAAAACTAATACTATTTGCTTATGCTTAAAAAAACGATTACTGCCTTAAGCCTACTTTGTATCCTTGCAGCCTGCCAGAGTGACGACAACTCTTCACCACAACCCAAGCCCCGCAAAGACATTGCCTTGACCCGTGCCGAGCAGGAGATGACGGATTTAGGAACGGATTTCGCTTTCCGTTTCTTTAATCAGGTTTGTAAAACTGAGGTGGAAAAGCCCAATCTGTTCATCTCTCCTTTGAGCGCTTCGCTCTGTCTGTCTATGATTGCCAATGGAGCGTTGGGAAACACACTATCTGAGATGACAGATGTCCTGGGCTTTTCGGGCTATTCGTTGGAAGAAATGAACAACTATAATAAGAAGCTGGTGGAGGCGTTGCTCGATTTGGACAATACCACACAGTTGGGAATTGCCAATTCCATCTGGATAAAGAAAGGGTTCGGTGTTCATGACGACTTTGTAAGCGTAAACAAAAAGATGTATGACGCGCAAGTGCAGGAGCTGGATTTTGCCTCTCCCAAGGCTCCGGACATTATAAACGGCTGGTGTGCCGGGAAAACGAATAATTGCATCCCCAAAGTCTTGAATGAGATTCTGGAGACGGCGCGTCTTTATCTGTTGAATGCGCTTTATTTCAAGGGGATTTGGAAGAATCAATTCAAAAAATCGGATACGGCAGAAGAGGCTTTTACGAATGCTGACGGAAGCAAATCGACTGTACACATGATGAATCTTCGTGACGAGAGATTCAACTATGCCGAGAATGAGTATTTCTCAATGGCAGAGTTGCCTTACGGCAATGAGGCTTTCAGTATGGTGGTGCTCTTGCCGGCAGAGGGAAAATCGTTGGATGAGTGCCTGCCGCAGCTGAATGACGAGCGTTGGGGGAATGGAACAGTAGTTTATCAAGCTCTGCCTTGAACCTTAAGTTACCCCGGTTTGAAATGGAATATGATAAAGAACTCATTGACGATATGATGGCAATGGGAATGCAGGAGGCTTTTACTCCATCGGCCGATTTTCCGGAATGGCGGATGAGGATTTGTTTATCAGTTTGCTGCAACAGTTCACTTATGTGAATGTGAATGAAGAGGGGACGGAAGCTGCGGCTGTAACTGTCGGAGGAATGGACCTGGCCGTTCCCGGACCAAGTACGGTAATTCCGTTCTATGTGGACCGTCCTTTCATCTTCTTGATAAAGGAGAAGAGTACGGGGGTTATTCTGTTTATGGGTAAAGTCACAAAACTATAACTACAATATATTGAAATAGAAAGAGCTGTCTGCCAACCGCAGACAGCTCTTTCTATTTATAACCGGCTCTTGTATATCTGTGCCATTGCCTTCTGATACTGGTTTTCCAGTTGCAGAAGGTTTGTCTTGCTTTGATAGACAACCGATATTTCAACGAAGTATTCAATCATACTGATTTGTCCTCCCATAAGTGCTTGTTTCAGTAAAGAAAGGTCTTGCTGTTGATGGAAGGTGCGCTCGTATTCCTCCATGGAAGCGTGCAGGTTCTTGGCCTCTTCATAGAGTTGCCACAAGGCAGAGCTGGCTTGCAGTGCGGCGTTCTCCTTTGATAGTCTATGTTGAGCGCTTGTGTCTTGGCTATCTTGACCTTATTGCGGTTTTCGAAAGCGGGAAAGAGAAGCCTACTACTACGCCGTTCAGCGGATGCCCCGATTCGGTATTTCTACGGTAACCCAGTTCCAGTTTGGGTAGCCAGCCTTGCTTGCTTGCCGAAATCTGTTTCCGGGCGGCAGAACTTTCACCCTGCAAGGATTGCAGGGTGGGGTCTGAAGCCAGCAGTTCGTCGGCTAGCGAGCGGAAGTCGGCCGGCAACGGCACTGCCGGGTACTCTGTCAATCCGAGTGTTTGGGCGTCGGGTGTGGTACCGGGCATGGGACGTCCCGGTGTGAGCGGCTGGTTTCCGTTGAGGACAAGCAGCTCTTTCAGTTTGTTGTTAAGTGCCGTCTGGTTCATGCGGGCTTCCGTGCGTACATTCAGCAACTCCAGATTAATCTTGTTGGTTTCCAGTGCATTGGCATCTCCCGTTTCCAAACGTCGGGTGTACATGGCCGACAGCTCCTCCGCATTCTTTAACCGTTCGTCGAGCAGGGCTTGCTGGCGTTGCAGCATGATGATGTCCAGGCATACTTCCTTCGCTTGCAGCAATATCTGCTGGCGGAAGGCGGTGGCTTGTGCATCCAGTGCATTTGTCTTGAGTCGGTTCATCTTCCCTCGGGTGGCGTAAAGCGTGGGGAAGTCGAAGCTTTGTGAGATGACCATTTCGCCGACTGTTTCGTCACTGTTCTTGGAGTCCCAAAGGTGGGCGTATGACAGTGTAGGGTCGGGGAGGTTGTTGTTTGTCTTGTTCTCCAGTTTTTGTGAGGAAATGAGGTGGGAGTTAGCCTGCAACTCCTTGTTGTTGGCCTCTATCTGCTGGAGCACGGCATCAATGCCGGACGTTTGTGCGCTCATCCCGCAAAAGCGAGGATGGCGGCGCTGAATATGAAAAATCTTTTATTCATTGTCTGACGTTTTAGGTTGTTGGTTACGGTGCATCATCAGATAAACAATCGGAATGATGAAACCGTTCAGGAACGTGGATGTTAAAAGGCCGCCCAAGATAACCTTTGCCATCGGGCTTTGTATCTCGTTGCCCGGCAGGTCGCCACTGAGAGCCAGCGGGATAAGTGCCAGTGCACTGGATAGGGCGGTCATCAGGATTGGATTCAGACGGTCGAGCGAACCGCGGATAACGCTGTCGTAGACGCCATAGCCTTCTTCCTGCTGCAAGTGGTTGTAATGGCTGATGAGCAGCATTCCGTTTCGGGTGGCGATACCGAACAGTGAGATGAAACCGATGATGGCGGGGATACTCACTTCTCCCGTTGTGATGAGCAGGCGAATACACCGCCTATCAATGCCAGCGGCAGATTGATAAGGATGATGGCGCTCTCCTTCACACTGCGGAATTCATGGTAGAGGAGCAGGAATATCACCACGATGGACATGAACGAAGTAAGTGCCAGAGTGCGGCTTGCTGCCTGCTCGCTTTCGAATTGTCCGCCGTATTCGATGTGGTATCCTTCCGGCAGTTTGATTTGTGCGTCTACCTGGCTTGTATATCATTGACTACACTTCGCAGGTCGCGGTCGGCCACGTTGGCGGAGATGACGATTTTACGCTTTACATTCTCGCGGCTGATGGTGTTCGGACCCATGGCCGAGCGGATTTCCGCTACATAGTTCAGTGGAATTTTCTGTCCGTCGCCCGTATCAATCATCAAGTTGCGTATTTTTTCCATTTGTCGCGCAGGTCTCTTTCACGCGTACGGTTAGGTCGAAGCTCTTTCCCTTTTCGTAAACTTGGGAAACGGCTTCACCGGCCAGACAGACATTGACAAATTCCGAAAATTCGGGCAGTGAAATGCCGTATTTGGCAAGCATTTCCCGTTTGGGCGAAATGACAAGTTGCGGACGCTCAATCTGCTGTTCCACGTTTAGGTCAGCAATACCGGGAATACCCTGGATGGCACTCTTGATTTCATTGCCCAGAGTGAACATGCGGTTCAGATCGTCGCCGAACAGTTTGATGGCGATGTTCGCCTTTGTACCGGATAGCATGGCGTCTATACGGTGGCTGATAGGCTGGCCTATTTCCACGTTTGCCCCTACAATGGTACCCAGTTTTTCGCGGACTTCTGCTACGAGCTCGCTGCGCGAGCGGTCTTTCAACTCAAACGGTGCCTCAATCTCAGAGACGTTTACTCCCAGAGCGTGTTCGTCCAGCTCTGCACGTCCCGTTTTACGGGCCACGGTCTGTATTTCGGGGATGGAGAGCAGCAGCTCCTCGGCACGGTGCCCCATCTTGTCGCTTTCTTCCAGGGAGATACCCGGAAGCGAGGAGATATTGATGGTGAACGAACCTTCATTGAAAGGCGGCAGGAACGAGCGGCCCAGGGTGAAGAAACAGCCGAGTGCCACTACAAATAGTCCGATAATACCTCCAAGTACCCCTTTCTTATGCCCCAATACAAAAGTCAGTGCTGAACCATACCATTGCTTCATCTTGCGTGCTACGGCAGAATCGCTGTTTTCGTTATTTTGTTTTTTCGTTTTCTCTTTTCCCAATAGATAGGAGCAAAGTACCGGCGTTACGGTCAGTGCCACAACGGTTGAAGCCGCCAATGCCACGATGAATGCAATGCCTAGTGGTACCAACATCCTACCTTCCATACCACTAAGGAAGAACAGAGGCACGAAACTGACAATGATGATCAGCGTTGAATTGAGGATAGGCATACGCACTTCTTTCGATGCATTGAACACCACTTCCAGAATAGGAAGTTGCTCGCCGGCAGGTTTCAGTCGGTTTTCGTGCAAACGCTTGTAGACATTCTCCACGTCCACGATGCATCATCCACCAGCGAACCGATGGCGATAGCCATACCTCCCAGACTCATGGTGTTTATCGTAAAGCCATATAGTGCAGGGCAAGGATGGAGCAATCAGTGACAACGGCAGTGTCACCAGCGAGATGACTGTGGTACGTACGTTGGCAAGGAACAGGAAAAGCACGATGACAACGAAAATACCTCCCTCCAACAACGACTTCTGAACGTTTCCGATGGAACTTCGATGAAACGGCTTTGACGGAAGATGTCTGTGGAAACCTTTACGTCCGCCGGTAGATTCTTCTGCAGGTCTTGCAGGGAAGCTTCCAGTTTGTCTGTAAGCTCCAGCGTGCTTGTGGCGGGTTGCTTGGTGACTGTCAGCAGTACGGCATGCTTACCGCGTTCCGAGGCGGTACCCAGTTTAGGAAGTTTGGCTCCGATTTGAACGTCGGCAATATCTTCCAGCAGGATAGGGGCGCCGGAGACTCCGTTGCTCCGCACCACGGCCTTGGCTATCTGGTCTACCTTGTCGGTAGAAAGTACGCCGCGTACGATATATTCATTGCCATATTCATAGAGCACTCCACCATTGGCATTCAGGTTCATTTCGCGGGTGATGTTCATCACTTCGCTCAATGTCACGCCGTAATGGCGCATCCGTTCCGGGTCCAGCTGCACTTGATATTCCTTGATGTCGCCGCCCAGTACGGCTACTTGTGCCACACCGCCCGTAGAGAGCAGGCGGGGACGTATGGTCCAGTCGGCAATGGTACGCAAATCCAGCATAGAGGTCGAATCTGCTGTCAGACCTACAATCAGCATCTCGCCCAAAATGGACGATTGTGGGCCTAGTGTCGGTTTGCCTACGTTGGCCGGTAAGGATTCGTTGACGACTGCCAGTTTCTCACTGACAATCTGCCGGGCAAGATAGATATCTGTATCCCAGTCGAATTCTACCCAGACTACAGAAAAACCGTTCGTTGAGGAAGAGCGTACACGGCGCACACCCGTTGCACCGTTTACAGCCGTTTCTACGGGAAAAGTGACCAGTTGTTCCACTTCCTCTGCTGCCATACCGTTTGCTTCGGTCATGATGACCACGGTCGGCGCATTGAGGTCAGGGAACACATCCACTTCCGTATGCATGGCGGTATAAGTACCGCCAATCAGCAACAGCACCGATGCTACCAGCACCAGGATGCGGTTCTGAAGAGAAAAACCAATTATTTTGTTTAACATCTTTCTATTTACTATTTACAATGTACAATGTACAATTGGGCTGCGCAATGTCAGCCGCACTTGCTGTTTTATCTAATATTTCTTGTTTATCTGACTTTACACTCCCATTCGTCACGTAACCCTTATACTGCATAGCGAAATGGTACTTTGTAAATTGTCAAATTGTACATGAGATTAGTGTTCATGCTATGTGCCGGAATAGCATTCGTTGCCGATGCCAGCTTCACTTGATAGGCTCCTTGGGTTACGACGCGATCGCCTGCTTTTATGCCGGAAAGGATTTGTACACTCTCGCCATTGTCGGCACCCAGGGTGACAAGCTGTTTTTTGTAGCCCTCTTCATCCAGTTGCAGGTAGACAAAGAAGCTGCCTTGTTCCTCGGTCAGCGCACTGTGAGGAAGAGACAACACGTTCTCCATTGGTGAGGATAATAGGAATACTTCTACAAACGAGCCGGGAATAACGTCTCCCTTATTGTCGAATTCAAAAGTTACGGGTATATAATATCCGTTCTCACCCGAAGCCTTTCCATAAGAAAGCATGCGCCCGCCCAGTTCTTTCAATGTATATACTTATTATTATAAGGAGTACAGAAGTTGGCGGAACCGATGCTGTTCAGGTAAGGATAGTACTTTTCGGATACATCCGCACGCAGGAAAAGCTTACGGTTCTGGGTGACGCTTACCAACGGCTGGCCGACGCTGACGTAGTCCCCTTCTTTCACCAACAGATTCTTCACATAACCGCTGATGGGAGAAACAACCGCCTGGCCGCTTGCCGAATGGTTCTTTGCGACTGCCTCGTAACTGATACGGGCATTTTCATAAATCTGTTCGGCTTGCGCGAATTCCTTTTCAGATACGATTTTGTTGCCTACGAGTGCTTTCATACGCTCATATTCCTTTTTGGAAACTTCGTAGGCTATCCGGGCTTTCTGCACCGGGTCTCCGTCGGCCATGTTTTTGGATGACAATACCACCAAAGGAGTACCTTTGCTGACGCTCATTCCTTCGATAACTTTTCCCTTGAAGGAAACCACGCCTGCTACTGTAGCTACGGCTACGCTCTCGTCTCCTTGGGCTGCCATCACCTGGCCGCTGGTCTTGATGACTTGATGGAAACTACCCGGTTTAACAGTGCTGACTGCTACGCCGGCAGCTTGTGCCTTTGCCGGTGGCAGGATGATTTCATCGCTTCCTCCGGCATGGTTTCCTGCTTTTCGTGCTCATGGTTGTGTCCCTCATGTTCGTGGTCATGTCCTTCGTGGTCATGTCCGTCATGATTGTGCTCTTCTGTTTCGTGATTATGTCCTTCGTGGCTGTTTCCGGACTTGCTGTTGCAGGAGCCTAAAAGGAATAATCCCAAGACTCCCATGAAAATAACTTTTTTCATGATGATATTTGTTCTTACTTTTTGATTTTGAATACAAAGTTAGGGCATAGGGCGTGCAACCAAATTGCATTGTTCCTTATGCCGGATAGAAATCTGTCCCGGTGATGTTCCGGTAACAGTTAAGCAAGAAGAGACGGAGGGGCACGAAGTCCCGTAGCACATATGATAAATGTACTATGAAGAGATTCCAAATAGATACACTCCTGCCTGCTTATATCAAACTCGGGTAGGATGAGTAACTTGGAAAAAGGTTCAATGAGTAGGGTGACTGTCCACAAGGCATCCGGATGTGAACACACATCATTGGAAGAGCTGGGCGTCTGTTGTACAAAGTGGGTTGTCATGCATCCCGTGTCGCAACAGCAGTGCTCGTTGCCCGGGCTATGACGGTGTCCGCAGCAATCGGCGGTGATATCATTCTTCATGCATATCATTCCGTCGGCATGATGATGGTGGGGAATGACGGGTATCACCAGCATTATCAAGCTGATGAAAAAAAGAATATAGGTTATGTACTGTTTCTTTTTCATTCCTCTATCTTTGGACGGATGCAAAGATAGAGGTTAAGGACTTAATTACCAAATAGAAAATGCTAAAAAGGTTTGAATAACATATTCAATCCCTCATTCATGCTGGGGTGGGTGAAAATGAAGTCCCGCAGGAAATGGTAACGCTGTCCCGTTTTCATGATTGATGCTACGGTATTGATTACTTCCGGTGCATCGGCACAAAGTAGGGTACAACCCAGAATCCGTCCGGTATGGATGTCTACAATGGCTTTGAGCATACCGTCTATGCTGTGTAGCGTACGGGCACGTGGAATCATGGCAGCAGGGATACGTGCCACATGTATGGAATAACCGTTCTTCATCGCTTCCTCTTCCGTCAGTCCTATATGTGCCAGCGGTGGGTCGGTGAAAATGGCAAAGGGGATTGGATACCGGTCTTTTGTACTCCTTTTTTTGTTTTCAAAGAGTTGGTTACGGATGATACGGAAATCATCGATGGACAAGTAGTCGAACTGTTCGTCTCCTCTTACGTCCCCCAGGCCCATACGTGTGGGGCTGTAGTCCGTAATTGGTCGTCGACAACGATGGCTCCCCGCTTGTCTGTTTGTATACTCGCTTTTTCCAGATTCAGCTCTGCAGTCATGGGCTTACGGCCAATGGCTACCAGCAAGGCATCTCCTTTCAGGTAGTAGGGAGTGCCGTTTGCACTGTCCGTATAGGTCAGTGTTATTCCTTCGGCTGTGTCGTACACGGATTGGACACGGGCGTCAACCGGACATTGATACGTTTTCGGTTCAATGCTTCCAGCATGGAGGCGGCAATGTCGCGGTCCACTTAGGCAGAAAGCGGTTTCCCGCTTCCAGCAGTGTGACGTGGCTTCCAAAGCCTGCATACATAGTGGCAAACTCCAATCCGACAGCACCGCCGCCGATGACGAGCAGGTGTGCGGGCAGTTTGTCCGATTGCAGCAAGGTCTCACTGGTATATACATACTTGCTCTCCTTGAGTCCGTCGATGGCAGGCAGGATAGGGGAGGACCCGGTGTTGATGAATATTTCTTTCCCCTCAAGAATCGTTTCGTCCTTGCCGGAAATTATACGGATTGTATTTTCGGACAAGAAAGAAGCAGTTCCGTCATAGAGGGTTATGTTAGGCTTGTTTTTTACATTTTCATAATTTTTCTCACGCAGGAAGGATACAAGCTTGTCTTTCCGCGCCACGGCAAGTGCATACAGTTTGGACTGGTTCTTATAATCGTCATAGTATCTCCTTTCCGCATATTCCGATTCGTGAATCAGGGCTTTGGTGGGGATACATCCTACATTAACACATGTCCCTCCGTACATCTGGGGGGAGCGTTCCACTATGGCTACTTTCCAGTTCCGTTCGGACAGTTCAGCAGCCAATAACTTCCCGCCTTTGCCGAATCCTATTATGATGCATCATATTGTTTCATTTTAATATCTCTTAGTTAAGTGTTTAGTAAAATGAAAACAATATGTATCGGCCATTTGTTCGGACGCTGGGTTTAGCGGATGCTTATCGTTCCAGTTCGCGGAGGGAGTCCATTTTCTTCTTTTCAAGGAATTCGTAGATGCCGCTCAAATGCTCTTTCACTTGCTTGTTCCCGAATTCATATACCTTGCTCACCAGTCCGTCCAGGAAGTCACGGTCGTGGCTGACGAGAATCAGGGTGCCGTCAAAATCCAGCAGAGCCTGCTTCAGGATATCTTTGGTTTTCATGTCCAGATGGTTGGTCGGTTCGTCCAGTATCAACAGATTCACCGGTTCGAGCAGGAGCTTTATCATGGCAAGGCGTGTACGCTCTCCACCGGAAAGCACCTTGACCTTCTTCATGGATTCTTCGGGGCCGCCGAACATGAAGGCTCCCAGCAGGTCGCGTATCTTGTTGCGGATTTCCCCTTTGGCAACGTCGTCTATGGTCTGGAACACGGTTAGGTTCTCATCCAGCAGTGAGGCCTGGTTCTGTGCAAAATATCCAATCTGCACGTTATGTCCTATGGTGAGTGTACCTTCATGCTCTATTTCCTTCATAATGCATTTTACCAACGTTGACTTTCCTTCACCATTCTTGCCGACGAAAGCAACCTTGTCTCCCCGTTCTATGGTGAGATTGGCGTTCTTGAAGACACAGGTCTACCGTAACTTTCCCTACTCCTTCCATGATGACGGGATAATTGCCCGAACGGGGGAGGGAGGGAATTTGAGGCGCAAACGCTGAAGTGTCTTCTTCGTCCACTTCCAGCAGCTCCAGTTTTTCCAGCATCTTTACGCGGCTCTGCACTTGCAGGGTCTTGGAGTAGGTACCTTTGAACCGTTCGATGAATTCCTTGGTTTCGGCAATGAACTTCTGCTGGTCGTCGTAGGCTTTCTGTTGCTGTTCACGGCGTTCCTTGCGGAGTTCCAGGTATTTGGAATAGTTTACTTTAATTCTTATCTTATTGACAGATTGATTTGAAAGACAAACGCTTATAGAAGTTTTAAAAAGTTTCGGGTAACGATTTGGAGATTGTGCTAATTTCAGTATTTTACAGTCTCTTATTTATGGAACAACCCTCTTAGGATACAAAGATACGGATATTTTTTGAATAAGCAAATATTTTTATTCATAGAGAAAAAAGGCTTCTTCTTATGGAGCATGTTTCAACAGATAAAAACAAGAATATGATACAAAATATTTGCAATAAAAATGAAGGTGTGTCATATACGCGATGCTCCTTTTTTTTCGTTGACTATAAAAATCGGCTCATTTTTTTTAAGCTGCGATATTTTGAGGATTTCTTTGATTTATGTGTTCGCAACATCTAAATATAGCTACTGTAAGCTCATAAAACAGTCTAATCAGTCAATCCATACCTTCTTTAGCCATTTTTGCACACATCTTTTTTATATTGAAGGCAATGGCAAAGAAGGCAAAGTCCATGAAGATCTTATCCTTTCCAAAATGGCGGAAACGTTTGTAGTTCATATTGTATTTCATTTGTTCAAACACAGCTTCCGGTTCTATGCATCTCTGTCCTCTGTGTTTCAGTCCTTCCTTGGAACACAGCAGCTCTTTGGCTTTCTGCTGTATCTTCTGAGTCTGTGATTCTGTTCTATCGTCCTGTTCCCCTTTGCCTTAAAATATC
>ENA-OQDF01000145-OQDF01000145.1-human-gut-metagenome-genome-assembly--contig:-NODE-145-length-25784-cov-2.416261_pt1 | contig 25784 bp, 37 predicted proteins | sample MGYA00242769_ERZ504597 | MGnify/ENA primary metagenome ERZ504597 (study PRJEB26092, sample SAMD00036305) | human gut metagenome | host: Homo sapiens | study: EMG produced TPA metagenomics assembly of...
CAGCCATGTGCTGACAGAATCAAACACCACCCACAAGAGTGTTCCGATGTTGCTGTCACCGGTCAGTGCTTCCAGTTTTGATTCCATCTATTATCAAAAAGGGATTATCACAGCATTCAAGGAAGCCGGTTATCAGACCGCCTTTTTCTCGAACCAGCGCTATAACCACTCATTTATAGATTTCTTCGGCAAAGAAGCCGACACGTATGATTTCATTAAAGAAGATGTGGGGGATTCCAATTACAACCCCTCTGATGACAAACTGTTGAAACTGGTAGCAAAAGAACTGGGCAAAGGAGTTTCCAGGCAATTTATAGTTCTCCACACTTACGGTTCTCATTTCAATTATAAAGAGCGCTATCCGGCAGAGCAGGCTTTCTTCCTGCCGGACATGCCCGTTGACGCGGAAGTGAAATACAAAGACAACCTGATCAATGCCTATGATAATTCTATCCGCTACACGGATAATTTTCTGGTTCGTCTGATAGATATGCTTCAAAAACAACATGTCAATTCTGCCTTGATATACACTTCAGACCATGGAGAAGATATTTTCGATGACAACCGGCATCTCTTTCTGCATGCCTCACCGGTACCTTCCTATTATCAGATACATGTGCCATTCTTTATTTGGATGTCCGACAACTACCGGCAGAGATACCCATCGTTATTGGAGGCCGCACAAGCCAATAGGCAGAAGAATGTATCTTCCAGTGCCTCATTCTTCCAGACAATGCTGGAAATAGGTGGAGTGGAGACCCCATACCGGAATGACTCTTTATCTGTCACCAGCGCTCTGTTTATCGAAAGACCCAGAGTCTATCTGAACGACCACAATGAAGCCCGCACACTGGATGATGTCGGTATGCTCAAGGAAGACTTCAAGATGCTGGAAGAGAAAGGCATCAGGTAATCAGGGAAAGAGAGCAGGCTGTTGCTATTTTGCCCTGATTCTTGATATAAAATTCTGAATCACTGGATACATCTCCTCTACCGTATTCAGCTCCATGCAAGCCGTCTCCAACGGGCACCAGCCGGTCTTGTCACGGTTAATGGATATGGGGAACCTCTTGGGCAAAGTCGTTTCAATTCCTGCTTCGCACAGCAATGCCAGCGCAGGAGTGCTGATTATATCGGCATAGACCGTTTTAAAGCCTCCCAGTACCATCAAAGCAGCGGCACCTTTCCCTATAACCTTATCGGCAATGGCAGCCCCTTCATAAATGCAGAATCTGCCTGGTACAAATCATACAAATCCGCTACTCCCCGTTGGGTGAAAGTACGGACTTCCTCCCGGTTCTTCATAACACAAGAGTATCCTCCCTTGTGCAGTATGTCAATGATACTCTCCATTTTATAAAGTCTCTTGTTTCAACTGTTCTACAAATTTGTCAATACGATGCAGTTCTTTGGGAATATCAATCGTTTGCGGGCAATGCGGAGAACACTGGTTGCACCCGGTACAATGGTCGGCCTGTCTCAGTTTGGGTACACTTCGGTCATATCCTACGAGAAAAGCACGGCGTGCTTTCCGATAATTCTCATCCTGGCTGCTTTCCGGCACATTTCCTTCATTGACACATTTATTGTAATGTATCAAGATGGCAGGAATGTCAATTCCATACGGGCAAGGCATGCAGTACTTGCAGTCGTTGCAAGGTATGGTGGGGTACTCCATCATCAATCTGCCGTATCATACAGATACTGAGTTTCTTCTTCTGTGAGTGGTACCAATGGAGAGTAAGTACGGATGTTATCCTGCAAATGTTCCATATAAGTCATGCCGCTCAGCACTGTCAGTACATCCTGGGAGAACCGGCATAACGGAATGCCCAAGACGCCACACTGCGTTCGGGTTCGCGCTGCTTCAGCCGTGCCACAATATGGTCGGGGACATTGGAGAGCCGCCCACCCAGCAGAGGCTCCATAATGACAGCAGGATCTTACGCTTGGCCAGCTCGTCATACAGATACTCTGCCTTGAAGTTGCTGCCCGAAGCATGTTTCCAGTCCACATAATTCAACTGTATTTGTACAAAATCCCAATGAACTTCACCACGGTCATGCATCTGCAAGGCATAGTCATAGACTTCGATATCGCCGTGGAACGACCATCCCAAACGGCGGATGCGTCCTGCTTCACGCTCCTTGACAAGAAAATCAATCATACCGTTGTCTATGTAGCGTTTGCGGAATTGCTCCATGCCACCGCCACCAATCATGTGTAGCAGATAGTAGTCTATATAGTCCACCTGCATATCCTCGAATGACTTACGGTACATGGCAATGGAACCCTCGCGAGTCCAGGTATCAGGATGAAAATTGGATAGTTTGGTGGCAAGATAGAACGATTCGCGCGGGTGGCGTTTCAGAGCTATTCCCGTAGACTTCTCACTCCATCCTTGTACATACATCGGAGACGTATCGAAATAATTCACACCATGGGCAATGGCATAATCCACCAGTTCGTTCACAGCATCCTGGTCTATCATTTCCCCTTTTCCATCCGGAGCAGGAACGGTAGGCCAGCGCATACAACCATATCCTAAAATAGAAACTTTGTCACTCCCCAAACCGGGAAAACTACGATAGGTCATTTTATCCGTCGGAATGGGACCCAACGCTTTACTACCTTCACTGCTCCCTTCCTTAGAACCACATCCATAGAGGGCAGCATAGATGTGGCGGCTGTAATCCCCACTATCTTCAAGAAATCACGACGGTTCATATTGTTTTTATGATGTTCTTCCATACTTATAGAAATTCTACTTTGTTATATAATCCGATGTCTTTCATGCCCTTCCACATAGATGGCACTGAACGGACGGGCCGGACAAAGATTCTCGCATGCCCCGCAGCCGATACAGCGCTCCACATTGATTACCGGAATCTTTGGAGAATCCTTGTCTTCAGGTATACTCGGCACCATTTGTATGGCTCCCGTCGGGCAATGGCGTGCACAGTTGCCACACTGCACACCATCCGTCAGTGGTATGCAATTTTTCTTTACCCACACGGCATGCCCTATCTGAACGGATGATTTATCAACTTTGATTATCGGGCGGATAGCTCCTGTAGGACATACCTCCGAACATTTTGTACATTCCGGTCTGCAATAGCCGCGTTCGTATGACATTTCCGGCTGCATCAATTTCCTTAAGTCCGCAGAAGGACGAAGAACCTGATTGGGACATGCCGACACACAGAGCTGGCAGGCCGTGCAGTGTTGCGCCATATTGCGGGCACTCAATGAGCCGGGAGGAGTGAGGGGAGTGCTTCGCTCGGGAATCTTCTTATCCTCAATGGCTGCCAGTCCTCCGTCTACTTTCTTTCCTGCGCTTTTAAAACAGAAGTGGCTGCAACCAGAGCCGTTGCTGTGAAAAAACTGCGGCGGGTTTCGTTTATCTGTTCCGAATTAGCCTTGCCCGCAGCAGGTTTGCCGAAAGGATGATACTTGTAGGAAATGGCTCCATGCTTGCACTTCTCAATGCAGTTCATGCAAACCACACACCGGCTTGCATCAATCTGATGCTCCTTAAAGTTGATGCAGGCTGCCTTGCAGTTGCGTGAACAAAGACTGCATTGGTTGCACTTTTCCGAATCTATTGTGATGCGGAAAAGCGAATAACGTGAAAGGAAGCCCAAGACCGTTCCTACCGGGCAAATCGTATTACAATAGGTTCGTCCGTTGCGTCCGGCCAGAACAACAAGCACAGCCAAAGTAGCGGCAGCAATAATAAAAGTCGGCAGGCTCTTCAACCATACATCCGTTTCATAAAAGGCATAACTGTCTGCCCGTTCAGCCAGATAAGCAAGCAGATTGTTGCCCCATTGCCATATAGGTTGAAAAAGATTATTGGCAATACGTCCGTATGCACTATAGGGTGCAAGTAGAGCAGCCAATGAACCAATTCCGGCAATCAAAGCAATGATAAACACACCCAATACGCCATAGCGCAGCCAAGATAAGGCCGGAGAATAAGAGTAAGGAAGCTTCCTGCGTTTTTAGGTTGCCGGCCCAGCCATGCCAGTATATCCTGAAATACCCCTAAGGGGCAAATCACAGAACAATAGATACGCCCGCATACCAAGTGAGAATTACAAGAAACAATATCACTCCCACATTTAGCGCCAATACAGCCGGCAAAAACTGGATTTTGGCCAACCAGCCGAACCACCCATGCAACGTTCCCGTAAAATCAAGGAACAACAAGGTGATGAGTACAAAGCAAATCATTGCAAAAGTCAGTCTAATCTTCCGTAACATGATAATCCTTTATTTTGAGTTCCTAAACTATATCAGCGATATGAGTACAAAACAACTGCCGAAATAGTGAAATTTTATTTATGCAAAAATACATAAAAAAAGAAAGGTATCATCATTCAATGGAATTAAAAACGAAAGAAAGAAGGACAAATACAAAATGCTCCCATTTGCAGTATTAATTAAGTTCCCCTCCTCGTTACGGCCGGATAAAAGCCAATCTCTTATTTTCTTCTGCAAACAGAATAGCCGTATTGACTAATGCCAAATGCGAATAAGCTTGTGGAAAATTCCCCAGTTGTTCCTTCGTATTAAAATCAATATCCTCACTGAATAACCCTAAATGATTGGAATATGTCAGAACATCATCAAACAAACAACGGGCTTCTTCCTTTTCTCCGATAACAAAAAGTGCACGTATCAGCCAAAAAGTGCAAATGGTAAAAGCCGAAGAAGGAAGCCCGAAATCATCTTCGCTGTTATACCGGTACATCAATCCCTTATGCAAAAGAGCTTTTTTCACAGCCTTCACTGTCTTATGGTATCGGATATCGTCTGCTGCAATAAAACCGTAAGGTTCCATCAACAGCAAAGAGGAATCCATTGCCATATTATCATAAGTCTGCGAGAAACTTTGAAGTTCTTCCTTCCATCCATATGTCATTACATCCTGCCATACCTTGTCAGCTTCCTTTTGCCAACGTTCACTATAACCGTATTTATTGAGCATGGAAGCTATCTTTGCACCACGGTCCAAAGCCACCCAACACATCACTTTGGATGAAACAAATGGCGGCTTTCTCCTCTGATTTCCCATATCCCCTTATCTGGTTTCTTCCAATCTTCCATTACCGTGGAAAGAATGCTCTTTACCATTTCCCACATATCCTCTATTTCGTCTAATGTACCGGGCATCAGCCGATAGTACTGGTAAATCAAATCCATCAGATAACCGAACGAGTCATTCTGCTTTTGATGGTAAGCATCATTACCTATCCGTACTGGTTTGGAATTCTTATATCCGGACAAATGCTCCAGAATAATCTCGGTCAGCTGCCTTTCTCCCCGAATGCCGTACATTATCTGATAGGATTCGTGCTTGGATACGAAAGTGGACTGTATGAACTTCATAAAACGTCTTGCTGCTCCTATATGCCTATCTGGAACAAAGTTTCGATAGACATGGAGGCATCCCTTAACCAACAGAACCGATAATCCCAATTACGTACTTCGCCGACGGATTCAGGCAAACTGGTAGTAAGGGCGGCCAGTACGGCTCCGTTATAGTAAGACATCAGTTTCAAAACCAGCATGCTTCTTTCTATCACATCATTATAGAGAGAATATTTCTTAGTACGGTTGGTCCAATTAAGCCAATAAACCAAAGTACGGCAATATTCAATTTTTTCCCGTTCAATATCCACCGGAATGACCTTTTCATTGTATGACAAAAGAAAGAACTCATCTTTTTCCAATATAATTTCTTTTTTCTGTTCGATGTCCTGCAAAGGAAGGGAAGAATACAAATATTGTCTATCTTTATTATCAGAAGAACAATAGCTTTCTATAAATTCAGAAGTGACATTATGAATCACTTTACCTTGCGCATAATTGGGAGCAGGGACATAGTTTACTTTGAAACGGGGCTTACCTTTTATCCACCTCACATATCGATACAATTCTGCCGGAAGATAATGGGCATTTCCGCAGGAACGGTAATAAGGCATGTAATCAAGTACGACAAATTCTCCCTCTTTCGAAGAAAAGAAGTAGACAATATGTTAGTGTGAGGAACGTAAGATTGTGAGATATGATGGTCTTCTGTAACGTCAAATCCAAAACTTCCTCCTCTTTCCCGATCAAGTAGTGATGCAAAGATAGACGAAGAATCAAAATCGGGAAAACACAACCAGTCTATGCTGCCTTTTTCGGATATAAGTGCGGCAGTCCGACAATTGCCTACTACCCCATAATTTAAATTACTCATTTTTACTATTTTGTTTTTAACAAGTCTCTGAAAAAATCGAATACCCCTTTCAAGCTCGTTTTGACATTCTCGCCAATGGGTTGTTTCATGTCTTTCTTGTTCGCCAGAATTTGAAGAAAAGGCAGGACTTCCGTTTGTGATGGCATATTATAGCTTGCTGCCTCCGACACATATCCCACCTTGATTGTCACTGCATTCACCGGCAAAGCTTTGAACATATCTTCATCCGTAGTATCATCTCCCATAGCTATGATAAAGTCATAATGTTTCTTTTCCAACTGGCGTCTCACTTCGGAACCTTTATTATAATCGGGAGACTTAATCTCCACCACTTTATCTCCTTGTATGATTTGCAGCTTTTGCTGTATACAGATGTTAACCAGCACATTGATAAGTTGCTGTGCCCGCAAAGCTCCTAACCATGCATCACTTTCCCGGTAATGCCATCCCAAAGTCGTTTCCTTGACTTCAAGGTGGGAACGAGGTGTCTTTTCGACAAAAAGCTTCAAGATGGACACCAATCCGGAACTCCATTCCGCTTTGTTTATGTTTTTGTGCCAGATGCCATTTTCCTTATAGAAAGCACCATGTTCCGCAGCCATTGCAATAGGTAAATTTCCCAACCATTTTTCTAAAGTAAACTGTCGCGACCACTATTAACAACAACATGGTTGGCCGGGTCGGAAACCAGCTTCTGCAATGTGGCAATGAGTTCAGGGGCGGGCTTAGCATTTTCCGGTCGTGTCTTGAGCGACGCCAACGTTCCGTCATAATCCAGCAAGATAAGCCGTTGCTTAGCCTGGTTATATTTCATTTTGATGGCACCAATAATACCAACAGATATCCTTTTCTTACGAAGCTGTTCATTCTTACGGCACGTATCGCTCCATTCACTTACAAAGTCTGCCGCCCACTTATTAACCGTTTGTACGGAAATAATTTTCTGCATGTGTTGCAAGCGTTTCAGTTGTTCCTGTTCGGGCATCTCCAAAGCCCGACAAATGGCCTGCTTTATCTCCTCAGTGTCATTGGGGTTAATCAACAATGCATCCGTCATCTCAATAGCTGCACCTGCCATTTCACTCAAAATCAAAACACCCGGATTATTATTTTTCGAGGCTACATATTCCTTGGCAACCAATTCATGCCATCACGAAGTGGAGTTACCAAAGCTACATCAGCTATATAGTACATTGCCACCAGTTCTTCAAATGAAAAACCGTGGTAGAAATAGCAAACCGGAGTCCAGTCCATCGTAGAATACTGTCCGTTTATAGAACCTATTTCTTCGTCAATCTTGGTTTTTAGCTCAGCATAACTATCTACATGGTCACGTGATGGAACAATGACCATTGCCAATGTAACTTTTCCACAATATTCAGGATGACATTCTAAAAAGGCAGCAAATCCCCATAAACGGTGCAGAATGCCTTTGCTATAATCCAAGCGGTCTACAGAAAGAATCAACTTATGATTTCCGAAAAATTTCCGTGTACGGTCTATCGCCCGCCATACTTCCGGTCTGGAAGAAGCATTGTGATACAGTCCGTAGTTGATTCCCATAGGAAGAGCATCGGTCCTAACTACTCTATTCCCGAGTTGTGCTTCGTCCAGTTTAAAGTCAATACGCAATACCCGTTCGACAGCACTGATAAAATGCCGCATATAGTCATGAGTATGGAAAGCTATAAAGTCAGCACCCAATAATCCTTTCAGGATTTCTGCACGTTCCGGTAATATCCGGAAAAGTTCATAGGAAGGAAAAGGGATATGATGGAAATATCCGATATTTAAATCCGGGTAAACCTTCCGAAGCATTCCGGGAAGCAGCATTAACTGATAGTCTTGAATCCACACCTTATCACCTGGACGTATCACGCGGCAAATGGCATCGCAGAACAACTGGTTCACTTCCTGATACGATTGCCAGAAAGAGTTCCGATACAGCGTATAAACAAAAAGTAGTGACATAATGGCCAGATAGTACTATTACTATAGCCTTCATAATAATTCTTTATCTGTGTTTCGGACAAGAATACTGGGTGGAAATTTATTCCTTCCAATCTAGAAGTGATTTCCTCTTTACTATCTTCGTTGTCAACGCATATTCCAGGCCATCCAATCCAATGTTTTTCGTAGGAAATCTGAAGTGAGTCCAAACCGGTAGCCAGTCCGCCTTCACTTCGTGAAAACACGAACGTTTCATCCTCTTTGGTACCTTAACGGGTAATCTGTTTGATATAATATAAAGTTCATGTATGAGTTAACACAAGAAATATGCCAACTCATACAATATTTTATTTATTGCTTAAAATCAGGATTTTAGAAAAATATGAAGAGAAAAACAAACATTCAAAAATGAAAAAGATGTTCCATTTCGATATGGTCCTACTATTACCAATTATCACTGGAAATGTCTTTCTTCACCAATGCTTCAATTCTTTGCTTATAGCAATTTATCCCTTCTGCTATATTTTTACTAGCTTCCGAGGTCCCCATTCCATAGACTACAAGAGGAGTTTGCCATACCATTCCGGCATGTACAGCACTTGCTTGATAAGGTCTTAACAACTCATCCACCGTAAAACGATTTCTTCCTCCGCTTCTATAAGCATCATGTTCAGAGCCGGCAGTAGTGACCACCATCAATGTCTTACCAGCACAGCAGGAGTTTTTGCCAGATATGTAAATACTTCATCCAACCATTTCTTCAATAAAGAAGGAGCCGACATCCAATAGAACGGAAACTGAAATACAAGCGCAGATGCATGCGATATGATAGTGCTCCATATCTCTGCATTAAAAGCATCTTCCACATGCATCTCATATAAATTGTATATGGCCACCTCTTCCATGTCACTAATAGCATCCATCAATGCCTTGTTAGCTCGCGACTCTTTTATATTGGGATGTGTCAGAAGAACCACTACTTGCTTTGAATCTTTATCCATATTGTTTTTCTTTTAGTTTAAAATCATTGATGTGTGTACAAATATATTACATATCTCTGGAAAATCAATCAGAAACGAATAAATGATGATGGCAAAACTGATGTTCAATGACTTATGAGGAAAACCGATGAAGACCTCTCCAATGCTAAAGTGCAGGGAAACGAAAGGTAACGAGAGCGAATGGTTTTCAAATCATTACCCGGTAACCGGTACATTCAAAGTGCTGTTCTACGTGAACGGCAATAAGGAGAAAAACGGTATTGTCCCAGTTATGGGACGGGTGACAATCAACGGTTCCGTAGCCCAGTTCAGTTGCAAGCAGACTATCGCCAAAGGGCTATGGGACGCCAAGGGCAACCGGGCGAAAGGGAAGAGCAGGGAAGCGCGGGAGATCAATCTCGCCCTTGACAACATCAAGGCCCAAATCATCAGACATTATCAACGCCTCTCTGATAGAGAAGCGTTCGTTACGGCCGAATGGTACGCAACACCTTTCAGGGACTCGGTACGGAATACAAGACACTGCTCGGCGCGTTCGACAAGGACAACGAGAGTTTCAAGAAGCGTATCGGCATAGACTGGGCGTTGAGTTCATACAAAGTGCGGGTAAGGTCAAGAAACCATCTGGCGACGTTCATAAAGAAATACCATAGGCGGAATGACATTTCCATGCTTGAGCTTACCCCCGACTTCATTAAGGAGTATGAAATCTATCTCTCCACTGATGCCGGACTTCATAACGCCAGCGTGTGGTCAAACTGCATGTGGTTGAAAACAATCATGGCGAAGGTCCATTACAACGGGCTGATACAGAAAACCCCGTTTGCCCAGTACCGCGTCAGCCAAAACGTCAAGGAACGGGAATACTTGACCGAAGATGAGATCAAGACGGTAATGACGCACGAGTTTGCAAACAGGAAGCTGGCTTATATCCGGGATCTGTTTGTCTTCGCCAGTTTCACCGCCCTCTCTTTTGGATATGAAGGAACTTACCACCGATGACATTGCGGAAGTGAACGGTGAGAAATGGATATTGTCGAAGCGGCACAAGACAAGGTGAATTTCCAGGTGAAACTGCTGGATATTCCCATGCAGATCATCAGACGTTACGAGAGGTTCCAAGAGAACGGCTCGTGTTTCCCAATTTGGACTACTGGTCAATCTGCAAGCCGTTGAAGCAGATGATAAGGGAGTGCGGGATTACTAAAAACATTCCATTCAAGGAAACACAATGCTTTTGCTATCTAACTGAAAATTAAATAGTTCTCTTGTTATTTTTATTTAATAGGTAACTATTTAGAAACGAGCGAAATTCAGCGGCTTGTTTCATCTTGCATACATTCAAAGGACGTTTTTGTTATGCAAAATAAGGTTTTCAAGTGAGAAAAACAAAATATCCTTAGGCTTTATCTCCTAAAAACTACCAGTAATGGGGGGCTGGAAAACAATCCTCCTTTTGAAGATATTTCTCTTCTTTTATGTACATATCCGCGTATGCTTTGCGGAACAAATGTCTTTTTCTATTATTAATATTCATCATTTCCTTTTTGCCAAACGCATCTTACTATCAGGTCTGTCCTTTTTTCTATAGTTGTGTCCCTGGCATAAGACTGTCCTGCCGGGTTACGGGTATGGAAGTGTTCCTCTTCCCCTTTGTCTGGCGGTTGCATCTCAAAGGTTCATCCCGGGCAAGGCAGCCGGTAACACAAGCAGGGCGGTCCGTCGGAGTCCACGTAATAATTTCACATTTTCTGTGTTTCTTTCTGTAAGGCTTCCTTCAGCGTCTGCTTGTCCAGTGTTTTCTGTTTCGACATGAGCAGCTGCAGGGCGCAGCGGCGCACCACGTTGGTTATGGAAGGAAAGGTAAAAATAATAAAAGAATTGATTCGCTTCAATAAAAATCCAGTTTTTTTCATATCGGACATTATACCTTTGTTGTTTCGGGTATATTAAAAGGCGTGCCATAAGAAACTTTACAAAAGTATTAGGACACAAAATCAATCTTTTCTATGCAGATATATGCTGAACTGATTAACCCAAAGGTCGGAGAAGATACGGACAAAATTTTCGATAAGATTAGTTTCATATATCGCTTAGCTAATTAGAAATGTATTCTACATAGAGATACACTTGGCACAAAAAACATCGTAAGATATATAACTTGATGCAATCCTTTCCGCACAGCCATGCAAGCGTCGGAACAAACAGGCGGGATATTTGACGTAACTTGTGCACCGCTTATCAACCTGTGGGGATTTGGCTTTACAAAGTTTGACAGCATCACTCCGCAACTCGTAGACAGTATCCGCCACTTGTAGGCTTCCGAAAAGTGCGTTTACAGGGCAACCGTGTGATGAAAGACGATCCCCGCATCCTGCTCAATTTCTCGGTGCTCGGCGGCGGTACTATCTGTAACATAATCGCGTGTTTGTTCGACCGCAAAGGCATATCGAACTATATGATAGACATCGGCGGCGAAATGATAGCGAAAGGAAAGAACCCGCAAGGGTGGAATTGGTGCATTGGCATTGTCAGACCGAAGGATGACAGTACCGGAACAAACTCCGAGCTTGAACAAATTGTGCAACTGTCGGAACGGCTGGGACTCGCAACTTCCGGCAACTACCGTAATTTCTATCTGAAAGATGGAAGGAAATACGCTCATGCCATCAATCCGATAACAGGATATCCGGTTCAAAAGGATATATTGAGTGCTACAATTATTGCCCATCAGTGCATGCTTGCTGATGCCTATGCAACGGCCTTTATGACGTTGGGGAGCCGCAAAGCCCGTCAGTTGTAGAAAGAGCATCCGGAAATTGACAATTTCATTATCTATACGGACAGTTGCGGAAACTACCGGACAGAGTACTCGCCGCGAATGAAAAGGTATCTGGCAGATTAATGTTTTCTATATTCCTGCGGAGTAGAGCCGGTGAACCGTTTAAAGAATTGGGTGAAGAACGCCGTATTTTCAAATCCCAGCGAATGGGCTATCTCCTTTACGAACATATACGCAATTACTTCGGCGTGAAAGTGACAAAGGGAGTCGCTTTCCAGTTTATGGTGAACAACCTGTTGAGCAAGGAGTGCGGCTATCGTTCGATAACATTCATGGTGAAATTGGATATTACTTTTTAACAGTAGAAGGATAATAACCAGGAGCCGTAATGGAGAGATTACTTTCGTTACGACTCCTTTCGCATGCCGTCTGCATGATTTTAACGTCTCAACTCTCTTATTCACAGTCGTTAGACCATGTGTAGCCATGTGTATCGCATTCCACATCATTGTAGAAAAAATGCCCATCAGACATTTGCATTATGCAATATGAATAATTCATAAGGGTCTGTTTTACAGCAATATGATAAATATCCATTTATTTGGCACGGTGATTGTCTATTCTTTAGCGTAAGACGATAAGATGTTTAACAATTTAATAATTAGCATTATGAAAAAGGTATTGTTTGCAGTAGCACTGGTAATGGGATTAGGTAGTTCAGTAGCATTCGCTAACAACATGGCATCAGATGTTGAAATCGTTGCAATGGTGAACGAGTTTAAACCGATTGATATAAAGGAACTCCCGCAGGCAGTTCAGGACGCCATCAAGAAAGACTATGCTGAATCCACCATTAAGGAAGCAGCCGTAGAAGTGGCAGAAGATGGCGTAAAGACTTATAAAGTAACTTTGGTTGATGCCGTCGGAACCGAAAGCGTTGTGTTTTTCAACGAAAAAGGTGAAATGCTGAAATAATTCTGAATGGTTATTTAGGATAACAGTTACATTTGCACATAAAATAAACAAGGCTGTCTCAAATAAACTTTGGGATGGCCTTTTTTGTGTCTGCAAAAATCGGGTAAGCCCTAACTTCGCTCAGCCAGAACTTGCCCGTCTCCCTAATTTTTTGTATCTTAGGGCATCAAGTAAGATATCCCAAAGATAATGTTTAAAAGTTACACATCCAACGATAATCTGCTTTTACCTCCATGTTTAGGCGATTTTATTCCCCAGAACGATCCGGTCCGGGTTGTTCACCGCATCATTGAACAGATAAACCTTGAAGCACTTTACCGTAAGTATTCCCCTAAAGGCTGTTCTGCGTACCACCCACGCATGATGCTTCAGATTCTTGTCTATGCATTTGCGTAATATCTATTCCAGCCGTCGCATAGAAGAGTTCTGTCGTAATGACATACGCTTCATGTGGCTTACCGGCAATGTAACTCCTGACCATAATACCATCAACCGTTTCCGCAGCAGCCGGCTAAAGGATGTGCTGAAGACGATATTTGCAACCATTGTAAAGTTTCTCGTGGCGGAAGGTTTTGTAAGTCTGGATGTGGCCTGTACTGACGGGACGAAGATGGAGGTGAACGCCAACCGTTATACGTTCGTCTGGGGGGCAAATCTATACATACCCGCATATCCAGAATCGCGGAACAGCTTGAGGAGATATGGCAATACGCCGAGTCCCTCACCAAGCAGGAACTGCGTGATTCCGCTCCGGTTGCCTATCAGGATATCACCCCGGAGAAAGTGGAAAAGGCACTCGGGCAGATAGATGATGCCCTAAATGGAGTGGATGCTGACAAGAAGATGAAAGCGAAGGTAAGACGTGTAAGGAAGTCATGGCCTGAACAGCTCAAGAAATATGAATCGCAGGGAAAGATACTTGACGGACGTAACAGCTACTCAAAGACAGACAATGATGCTACTTTCATGCGCATGAAAGATGACCATATGAAGAACAGACAACTCAAACCCGGATACAATCCCCAGTTCAGTACCAATAAACAGTTCATTCTGAACTATACCATCCATCAGTGTTGGGCGATACCTCCACCTATCCTCTGCATATGGATGATTTCCATTCCCTCTACGGCAGATACCCTGACGTGTCTGTCTGTGATGCCGGATACGGAAGTGAAGAGAACTATCTGTATGCTTTCAGACATGGCATTGAAACCTTTATAAAGTACAATTATTTTCATAACGAAGAAACCGACGGCATGTATTGTCCTACGGGACAGAGAATGGAAAGACTCTCCGATGCAAGGCGGGTAACAAACAACGGTTTTGTGCAGACCATATCAAGATACAAGGCACGTAACTATAAGGGCTGCCCGTTAAGATGCCGGTGCTACAGAAGCCGCTCGGAAAGGATTGTACAGGTAAATCACCGTCTGAGGAAAATCAAGGAAAGAGAACGTGAAAAGCTACTCTCTGATGAAGGTCTGAAATATCGCAGTCAGCGACCACAGGATGTGGAAGCCGTATTTGGAAACCTCAAGAACAACAAGCACTTCAAGAGGTTCCATCTTCGTGGATTTAAGAAGGTTGAAATTGAGTTCGCCCTGCTAGCCATAGCATATAATCTTGCAAAAGTAGCCTCTTAGGAGGCTTATGGCAACGAAAAAGCAGTTTGAAAGGATGAAATCTTCAAAAGTAAGTTTGTAAACACCTCTTTTGAGACAGCCTCTCCTTTTTTAGTAAATTTGTATCTGTCTAATTTTTAAGCCCCTATATCCATACTCAATCTAACCAAACATCGCATGAAGTGGTACTGCTTCATCCAAATGCAACTGATAGGCACGTTCGTACATTATTTTGTGCTTGATTGTATCGTTATATCCATTGCAGCCATTATCTGTAGTCCATTTGTATCCATGACCCATTACAGACAGGCGTTGTTCAGTATGACTTATTTTTCCTCCCTGGTGTTTTTTATGGAGTATACATTGTGCATTTTGCGGCACCGGCCAAATATCCGGATAGAGGCATAAACCGTGCACGATGGAAATATATTTTTTCATTCTACGGTTTGTGGACTCCGTGACCATTTTCCCTTATATGTTAACCTATATGTATTGGGATACGAATATTGTCCATGCCATTATCCTCCTTTACATTTTTATTATTGTCAAATAGATAAGATACTCACGGAAGAGTGGGTTATGGCCTATACTGCCTGCGGATCATGGTCTGTTTTTCTGCTTGTACTATATAGAGCTTAATGTACAGCTTGAGGATTTCAAAAAAATTGTGACGGGCTTTGGCAGGCAGTAATTCTAAGACTTTTAATGAAGAAAAATTAAGCCACCCCTTAAAAAAGGAGATATTTCCTTTGAAAGAATTCATTTCTTTTATTACATTTGTATTAGTCTTTTAAAAATAGAAGATTTATAGTAAAGCGTTAAGGCATTATCCAAGTTCAGGAAATCCCCAATTTCGAAACAACAATTGGATAATACATTGGACGCTCCACGTACTATTTATATAGATTTTTGTTATATATAGGCGTGGGGCTTTGTGTATTATATGTTGTTGAGTATGGGGATACTTCTGAACGGTAATACCAAAGTTCCCACGCTTAACTTTATATAACACAACTCCAGGGAACAGGGTTGGCTTATTATAAACATTATGAAAGCAACTTGTTTTAAAAGCGAGACAACTGTCTCCAACGACTTCCCCCCTTCGTTTGTTACTGTCTTTTGTGGAATATTCTATCCTTTCATTTCCATCCTGTCTCTTTCGGGACATACCGTTCATTATCATACAAATTACATGCCAAGACACTTTTCTGCCTTCTCCTTCTATGGTACTAGATAATAGTAACTCCCCCTGTCACACAGAGGAAGAACTTTGGTTGCAGGTACTTTCTCTATCAAGAGAGTTGCAGGACTGTAAAGCTAGTCTGCACCATAATACTTTGGACTGTATTTCCGATAAGATTGAAGGAATAGAAAGAGAACTGGATATCTTATTGGATATTCTGCAAGGAAGACAAGACAAAAAGACACCATAGCACTATTTTTGTGACAATTTGTCTATGCGGATAAGTATCCTATTATTTAAGCCTCGTTTAAGAATTCCGTTTTATGGGTTACCCACAATCGAATGGAATTTTTATATACAGGGAATAACACATAATATTAGTAATGGATTTTCAATATTCAGAGTGATAATGGATAAACGAATAGAAAACGCCATGAATGAGTTGATCAATACAGAAATATGGTCAACCGGTTTATACCTGTCATTGCAGGTCTATTTTGAAGATGAACGGCTTCCAATACTTAGCTCCTGGCTAAACTCCCAAGCACAGGACAATATGAACAAGGTTTATCAGATGATGAATCGGATATGCCATGATGGAGGATGTGTTGCAATCAATGAAATGAAACGGGATACACATGAATGGACAACGCCATTGAATGCCCTGAATGAATTGCTTGAACACGAGCAGTACATATCATGTCAGGTAAACACATTTCTCATATTATGCCGGAATGTGAACATGTCCTTCCATTCTTTCATCAGCGGGCTGTATGCAGACCGTATATATGTAAGTACGGTATTTATGGAATTATTACGTATCCTCGCCAAGGAAAACGAACGGAGACTACCTTATTTTTGACGGTATGGATTTAAGATTGATATTCTGCAAAATTTAATATTGCAGAATGCTATCTGGTATGTTTTTTGCGATATAATAATCGACAATAAAATATATGTCATCATGGATATATTTGTATATATAACATTGTGTTTCACTTCGCTATTCACCTTGATGGACCCGCTTGGAGTGATGCCGGTATTCCTGCAAATGACTGATGGAATGGATACGAAAGAACGCAGATGTATCGCCTTGAAAGCATGTACCATTGCATTTATCATATTAGTCCTTTTTACATTATCGGGCAGGTTCCTGTTTCATTTTTTCGGCATCTCAACAGACGGATTCCGGATTGTGGGAGGTATCATCATCTTTAAAATCGGATATGATATGTTGCAGGCACATTTCACCCATGTGAAACTGAATGAAACTGAACGAAAAGAATATTCCAAAGATATAACCATCACACCTCTTGCCATTCCGATGTTATGCGGTCCGGGAGCGATTTCCAGTGGAATAACATTGATGGAAGATGCTTCGGAATATACTTTCAAAATAGTATTGCTTGGCGTAATCGCTTTGGTCTGCATTCTTTCATTCTTTATTCTGTGCGCGTCCACCCAGCTTTTAAAAATCTTGGGAGAGACGGGAAACAATGTAATGATGAGACTGATGGGACTTATTCTGATGGTGATCGCCGTGGAATGTTTTATCAGCGGGATACGTCCGGTATTAATTGAAATTTTGAAACAAGCCCATGCTTGTTCTTAAAGAAGAGAGATAATTTGGATTTATTATTAACATTAAAAGTTTGATTCGTCATGACTGAAAAATTGCAAAATGCCCTGAATGAGCAAATCACAGCAGAATTATGGTCTGCCAACCTGTATTTATCGATGTCTTTTTATCTGGAAAGAGAGGGCTTTTCCGGAATGGCTCGCTGGATGCAGAAACAATCTGCAGAAGAGATCGGGCATGCATATGCCATTGCTGAGTACATGATTAAGCGTGAGGCAACCCCGAAAGTGGACAAGGTCGATGTGGTTCCACAAGGTTGGGGTAACCCTGTTGAAGTATTCGAACATGCTTTGGAGCATGAAAAACATGTTTCCAAACTGATTGATGAATTGGTACAGGTAGCATCCGAAGAGAAAGACAATGCCACTCAGAACTTCTTGTGGCAATTTGTTCGTGAGCAGGTAGAAGAAGAAGCGAATGTACTCAATATTGTTAGTCGGCTAAGGAAAGCCGGAGACAGTGCTATCCTTTTTATGGATGCAAAACTGGGTGAACGGGAGTCATAAACCAGAATAATCAATAAAAATAAATAAGATGAAAATAGTAGATTTATTGGGAGGACAGGCTGAGTACTACCTGAACCATACATGTAAGACGATAGACAAACAACTTATCCATATTCCGGGACCGGATATGATAGATAAGGTATGGATGAATTCCGACAGGAATATACGCACCTTGGAGAGCCTACAAGCTGTACGGGCACGGGCGTCTGGCCAATACCGGGTATGTCTCCATCCTGCCGGTGGATCAGGGGATAGAACATTCTGCAGGAGCGTCTTTCGCCCCCAATCCGCTTTATTTCGATCCCGAAAACATCATAAAGCTGGCCATTGAAGGAGGATGCAACGCCGTGGCATCCACATTCGGAGTTCTGGGAGCTGTGGCACGTAAGTACGCCCATAAGATTCCTTTCATCGTGAAGTTGAACCATAACGAGCTGTTGACTTATCCGAACAGCTACGACCAGGTAATGTTCGGTACGGTAAAAGAGGCATGGAACATGGGTGCTGTAGCTGTCGGCGCTACCATTTATTTCGGTTCGGAACAAAGCCGCCGCCAGATAGTAGAAGTGTCACAGGCTTTTGAATATGCCCACGAACTGGGAATGGCTACTATTTTATGGTGCTATTTGAGAAACAGCAGCTTCAAAAGGATGAAACCGACTATCATGCCGCTGCCGATTTAACAGGACAAGCCAACCATATCGGGGTTACCATCAAAGCCGATATCGTGAAGCAGAAGCTCCCATCCAATAACGGCGGTTTCAAGGCTATCGGATTCGGAAAGACAAACGAGCGTATGTATTCGGAACTGACCACTGACCATCCGATAGACCTTTGTCGTTATCAGGTGGCGAATGGTATATGGGACGTGTCGGATTGATCAACTCGGGCGGGGAATCCCATGGGGAATCCGACCTGCATGATGCCGTCGTAACGGCAGTAGTAAACAAGCGTGCAGGTGGTATGGGGCTGATCAGCGGTCGTAAGGCTTTCCAGAAACCGATGAAAGACGGAGTTCAACTTCTGAACACCATTCAGGACGTATATCTGGATTCTTCAATAACCATTGCATAAAGGAGAAGTATCCATGAAAAGAATAGTGTTATTACGTCATGGCGAAAGCTATGGAACAAAGAAAACCGTTTTACCGGATGGACGGACGTGGATTTAAGCGAGAAAGGAGTCGAAGAAGCCTGCAAGGCAGGCGATGCATTACGGGAGGCCGGATTTTCTTTTGAGGCAGCTTACACTTCTTACTTGAAACGTGCCGTAAAAACGTTGAACTGTGTCCTGGACCGGCTGGATGAAGACTGGATTCCGGTTGAAAAGACCTGGCGGCTGAACGAGAAGCATTACGGCATGCTTCAAGGACTGAATAAGAGTGAGACGACGGTCCAATATGGTGAAGAACAAGTACACATCTGGCGAAGAAGCTATGACGTGGCTCCCGCTCCGGTAGGCAAAGATGATCCCCGTAATCCGGGCATGGATATCCGCTATGCCGGTGTGCCAGATAGGAACTTCCCCGTACGGAATCCCTGAAAGATGCTATTGGGCGTGTCATGCCTTACTGGGAATGCATCATCTTTCCCGCATTGATGTATAAGGACAGCCTGCTGGTAGTCGCCCATGGCAACAGCCTGCGCGGAATCATCAAGCATCTCAAAGGGATTTCCGATACGGATATTTCCAACCTGAACCTGCCTACGGCGGTTCCTTATGTCTTTGAATTTGACGACAGACTGGTTCTTGTCAAGGACTACTACCTTGGAAACCCGGAAGAGATACGGAAACGGACAAAGGCTGTAGCCGAACAAGGTATGATCAGACGATAAAAGTCAGTCAATCAGACTGGATTGTATTGTCTTTTTGAATATTTTATTTATTAACAATTTAAAAAAGGAGGTAAAAATGGTACCTGTAAAAACAAACTCAAACTGGTTGCCGAGTATTTTTAACGATTTCTTCGAGAATGAGTGGCTGGCAAAAACGGGAGTTACGGCTCCTGCCATCAATGTCATTGAGAATGACAAGGACTACAAGGTTGAAATGGCGGCTCCCGGAATGACAAAGGATGATTTCAAGGTGAATGTTGACGAGAACAACAACCTGACAATCTGCATGGAAAAGAAAGAAGAGAAGAAGGAGGAGAAGAAAGACAAGAAGTATCTCCGCCGCGAATTCTCATATTCCAAGTTCCAGCAGACCATCCTGCTGCCTGAAAATGTGGAGAAGGATAAGATCTCCGCAAAAGTCGAACACGGGATTCTGTCCATTGAAATCCCGAAAATGAAGGAGGAAGAAAAACAAAAAACTTTCAAGGCTATCGAGGTTAAATAATTCCAGATCTGGAATGTCGTAAGGTCGGACAGGCTTTTCTTGTTCAGGAAAGCGTCCGACCTTTAACAGACACTTCCGGAACAGGGAACCGGCACAACCGATGAAGGAATTCAATTTTGAAAAAGAACTACTTGGCGTACAGGACGAACTGTTCCGTTTTGCGTACAAACTGACAGCTAACAGGGAGAAGGCGGAAGACCTGTTGCAGGATACCCTGCTCAAGGCAATGCTTCACAAAGAAGTTACAACAAGAACACGAATTTCAAAGGGTGGCTGTTTATCATCATGCGCAACACGTTTATCAACGGTTACCGGGCGGAGGTCGGTCATACCCGCCTGTACATATCCTCCGATCCTGCATATTATTCGCGGATCATGGACGAGTCCCGTAGAGAGGAGGTGGACAAGAACTATGACCTGGAAAAGATACGTAATGCCATCAAAAGTGTACCGGAGTCACATTTCATACCTTTTGAGATGTACCTGTCAGGATTCAAATACCGTGAGATAGCGGAAAGAACCGGCGTGAGTTTGGGAACTATAAAGAGCCGTATTTTTCACTGCCGGAAAAAACTGAAAGCTATATTGGCAGAATGAAACAAAACAAGAACTGAGATAGATGAAAAAAGATGAATATATAGGAATTCTGACTTCCGGAGGGGACGCTTCCGGAATGAACGCGGCTATCCGTGCCGTGACCCGCGCCGCTATTTTTAACGGATTTAAAGTGAAAGGAATTTATAGAGGTTACGAGGGGCTGATTGCCGGTGAAGTGAAAGAACTCACTACGGAAGACGTAAGCAGCATTATCCAGAGGGGAGGTACCATACTGAAAACAGCCCGCTCCGAGACTTTCATCACTCCCGAAGGACGCAAGAAAGCTTATGAGATCATACAGAAAGAGAACATCAATGCATTGATAATTATCGGTGGAGACGGTTCCCTGACGGGAGCCCGGATCTTTGCGGAGGAGTATGATGTGACGTGCATAGGATTGCCCGGCACCATTGACAATGATCTGTACGGCACCGATTTTACCATAGGATATGATACGGCCCTGAACACCATCGTGGAGTGTGTGGACAAAATCCGGGATACGGCCACCTCGCACGACCGCATTTTCTTTGTCGAGGTGATGGGGCGTGATGCGGGCTTCCTGGCACAAAACAGCGCAATAGCTTCCGGTGCTGAAGCGGCCATCATTCCGGAAGACCGGACGGACGTGGACCAGTTGGAAACATTCATCGGACGTGGATTCAGAAAGACGAAAAACAGCAGCATCGTAATTGTGACCGAAGTCTGAAAACAAGAATGGAGGTGCCATGTATTACGCCGACCGGGTAAAGAAGGAATATCCCGGATATGATGTCAGGGTTTCTATCCTGGGCCATCTGCAACGGGGTGGCGCTCCGAGTGCCAATGACCGCATACTGGCAAGCCGGCTGGGTGAAGCCGCAATCCAGCCTTAATGGAAGGCCAGCGAAATGTTATGATAGGCATACGGAACAACGAGATTGTTTATGTTCCTTTTGTCCAGGCAATCAAAAAGGACAAGCCTATTGACAAAAGCCTGATCCGGGTCCTTAACGAATTATCGATCTAAAATAACCGTTAATATGTCAGAAGTTGCTCCTTTAATATCGGATCTTGCCATAATTCTGATTATTGCCGGTATTGTAACCGTCATTTTCAAGTGGCTGAAGCAACCGGTCATATTGGGCTACATTGTAGCCGGTATTATGGCGGGTCCTTCCGTTTCCCTGGTCCCGACTGTTTCCGATCCTGCCAATATCAAAATATGGGCGGACATCGGTGTCATTTTTCTGCTGTTCGCGATGGGACTGGACTTTTCGTTCAAGAAATTGATAAATGTGGGCATTACGGCTATCGTTGCCACTGTCACTATTGTATGTGGCATGATGTTCATAGGCTATACAGCGGGGAATGCAATGGGGTTCTCCCACATGAGCAGTATTTTTCTGGGTGGAATGTTGTCCATGTCGTCCACGGCCATCGTATTCAAGGCCTCAATGACATGGGACTCTCCAACAGAAATTCACCGGCATTGTCTTGGGGATTCTTGTCATCGAAGATCTGGTGGCGGTAGTGATGATGGTTATTCTTTCCACGTTGGCGGTAGGCAAACATTTTGAAGGGAAGGAGATGCTGGAAAGTATATTGAAGCTGGCCGCTTTCCTGATTTTCTGGTCGGCATTGGGTATCTATCTGATACCTACCCTGCTGAAGAAGATACGCCGTTTCACCAGCAACGAGATTTTATTGATAACCTCTCTGGGACTTTGCCTGGGAATGGTGATGATTGCGACAAAAGCGGGATTTTCTGCCGCATTGGGAGCCTTTGTCATGGGGTCCCTGCTGGCAGAGACCGTTGAAGCGGAAAAAATCGCACATATCGTACAGCCGGTAAAAGACCTGTTCGCTTCCATATTTTTCGTGTCGGTGGGAATGATGATCGATCCTGCATGATGTGGGAATATGCCGTCCCTATTCTTATCCTGACATTGCTGGTACTGTCCGGTCAGGTCCTGTTCGGGAGCTTTGGTGTCCTGCTTTCCGGCCAGCCGTTGAAAATTGCCATACAGTCCGGCTTTTCACTGACACAGGTCGGTGAGTTCGCATTCATCATCGCATCTTTAGGCGTCAGTCTGAATGTCACGGACAAGTATCTCTATCCGGTTATAGTGGCCGTATCTGTCATAACGACTTTTCTTACCCCTATATGATACGGCTTTCGGAACCGGCATACCGGTTTATAGACATCCACATGCCTGGATTCCTGAAAGATTATCTCGTACACTATACGTCCGGGGCAATGACTGTAAAACACCAGGGCACTTGGCATAAACTGATCCGGTCTATGCTGGTGTCTGTCACACTCTATCTGGTCGTATGCGTTTTTTTCATCACTTTATATTTTTCCTATGTGCATCCTTTGATTAGGAAAAGTCTGCCGGGAATGGAAGGGAACTTGTTGGGCTTCATCATCATCTTTCTTGTCATATCCCCGTTTCTATGGGCCATCATCATGAAAAGGAACAATTCAACCGAGTTCCGTAAACTCTGGACGGACAACAAGTTCAACAGAGGGCCTTTGGTATCAATCGTACTTGTCAAAATACTGATTTGCACGATTATCATGATGAGTATCATTACCCATCTTTTCAATGTTGCCTTGGGAGCCGGGCTGGTAGTTTCTTCCCTTATCATTGCCGTCATTTATTTCTCCAAGCGGATCAAGAAACGGTCGCTGACTATAGAGAGACAATTTATGGCAAACTTCAAGGGACGGATGGGAATGGACTTTCTACAGAAAGTGATACAGGCTCCACCCTTGGCAGCAATATCCCGTTCAAGGAATTACATTTGGCGGATTTCACAGTATCCCCTGATTCCATATATGTGGGCAGAACATTAAAAGAAAGCAGCCTGCGCACCTTGTTTCAGATAAATGTGATTTCAATCACCCGTGGAGAAAAACGCCTGGATATACCACAAGGGGAAGAGCATCTCTATCCATATGACAAGGTTACGGTCGTAGGTACGGACCGGCAGTTGGAAAGCTTCCGGACATCCATGGAGCAAAAGAAGGTAGAAAGGAACGGGAACGGAACATCCTCGCAGGATGAGATGGAAATAGGGCAATTTCCTGTCGAAGGAGGTTCACCATTGATCGGAAAGACGATCCGGGAGGCAGACATATCGGATAGCATCATTATCGGAATAGAGAGAAGTACCGTGAATATTATGAATCCAGACCCTGATACAATTTTCAAGGAGAATGATACGGTATGGATTGTCGGTAAACGAAAAATAATAAAAGGATTGAATAAAGATTAGAACTTATTTAATTTAATATAAAATGTCATGGAATATTCAAGTTATAATGTAAATACCCCTCAATGGAGGGAGATTACAGTAGGTTCACATCTTCCTGCAGAACTGCGGAAGCTTGCAGAAATCGCACATAATCTCTGGTGGACATGGAATGATGACGTAAAGAAACTGTATTGTGATTTGGACCCGGGACTTGGAAAGAGGTGGAACAGAATCCGGTATTGTTTCTGGAGCGGATAAATTATGAAAAGCTGGTAGCGCTGGCACATGATGAGAACTTGTCTATAAAATGGATGCCGTCTATTCCGCCTTCAAAAATACATCGATGTGGAACCGGACCACCAGCGCCCGTCAATAGCTTATTTCAGCATGGAATACGGCTTGGATGAAGTTCTTAAGATATATTCCGGTGGTTTGGGAATGTTGGCGGGGGATTACCTGAAAGAGGCGTCGGACAGCAATGTGGACCTTTGTGCCATAGGACTTTTGTACCGTTACGGTTATTTTGACCAGTCGCTTTCCATGGACGGCCAGCAGACAGTCAATTATAAAGCGCAGAATTTCGGGCAGCTCCCGATTGAAAAGGTAATGCAACCGGATGGGAAACAACTGGTAATCCACGTCCCCTATGCCGACAGTTTTGTGGTACATGCCAATGTTTGGAAAGCCAGTGTGGGGCGTATCCCCCTTTATCTGCTGGATACGGACAATGAACTCAACAGCGAGTTTGACCGCCCTATCACTCACCATCTGTATGGAGGTGACTGGGAGAATCGGCTAAAACAGGAAATTCTGCTTGGCATAGGCGGGATGATGACGCTGAAAGCTTTGGGTATAACGAAGGATGTATATCACTGTAATGAGGGGCATGCCGCATTGATCAATATCCAGCGGCTTTGTGATTACATAAATGGCGGCTTGAATTTTGGGCAGGCCATGGAGCTGGTACGTGCTTCCTCACTTTATACCGTACATACTCCCGTACCCGCTGGTCATGATTATTTTGACGAAGGGCTTTTCAATAAATATATGAAGGGATATCCTGGCAAGTTGGGTATAACCTGGGATAACCTGATGGATCTCGGGCGTCACAATCCGGGAGACAAGGAGGAACGTTTCTGCATGTCTGTCTTCGCCTGCAAGACCTGCCAGGAGGTAAACGGCGTCAGCAAGTTACATAAATCGGTATCCCAGCAAATGTTTGCGCCGATCTGGAAGGGATACTTCCCGGAAGAGAACCATGTGGGTTATGTAACCAACGGGGTACATCTGCCTACTGGTGTGCGGCAGAATGGAAAAAGCTTTTCAAGGACAATTTTGATGAGAACTTTTTCTGTGACCAGTCCAATCAGAAAATCTGGGAGGCTGTCTATGGATCCCAGATGAAAGAGATATGGAATACCCGGTTAAAACAGAAAGCAAAATTGCTGGACTATATCAAAAGCAAATGCAGCAAGGACTGGCTCAGGAGTCAGGTTGATCCGGCATTGAGCGTTTCCATTTTGAGAGATTCAATCCCGATGCCCTTCTAATAGGTTTCGGACGCCGTTTTGCTACATATAAGAGGCTCATCTTCTGTTCACGGATATAGACCGACTTGCTAGGATCGTGAATAATCCGAAATATCCGGTACAGTTCATCTTTGCAGGCAAAGCCCATCCCAATGACGGTGCCGGGCAGG
>ENA-OQDF01000146-OQDF01000146.1-human-gut-metagenome-genome-assembly--contig:-NODE-146-length-25690-cov-2.189375_pt1 | contig 25690 bp, 36 predicted proteins | sample MGYA00242769_ERZ504597 | MGnify/ENA primary metagenome ERZ504597 (study PRJEB26092, sample SAMD00036305) | human gut metagenome | host: Homo sapiens | study: EMG produced TPA metagenomics assembly of...
TAATATTTTTCCGAATTGTTTCCACATTTCGGAAATCAAACCAATAAATTTCGTTTATTTTTCTTGTGGGACTTCGATTTCAATTCGTGCTTTGCTGCGCTATCAACGTGATCGGTTCGCATGTATCCACCAAACCAAGAATGTCTGCAAGAGCCTCAATCTCAGCTTCGCTTGCGTACTGTTTTTGCATGTGTTCTCGATAAAACACGTCACCGCTTCTGCGATACGTGAGTGTTGAGATGTAGTTAGTTGGAGTTCCATGAGAGTCCTTTCTTAACAGTAATTTATTTACTGTTTCCAAAGAAAAAAATATCTGAGACTTCGACACCTAAAAAGTCTGCAATCTTTTTTGCAGTGTCTATTTTGATTTCTTCTGGGTTGTTTTCGTATTTTGAATAGGTCTTTAGGGTTACACCAATATGGTCTGCAACTGCTGTTTTAGTAACTCCCTTAGATTTTCGAATAGATTCGAGAGCGTCCATTTTCCTCCCTTCGACATATATAACTGTAATTTAATTACTGTGTACAGTCAAGAATTTTTTTACTAGAATATAGGAAACAAATTACTGATAGGAATAAATATGAGCGTTTCCGATAACATAAAACAACTAAGGCGCATATTTAATGTGACTCAAAAACAGTTAGCAGACATAGCTGGTGTTACTGAAAATGCCGTATCAAAATGGGAAAACGGTTATTCTGAACCACGAATGGGCGCTATAGAACGAAATGGCAGCCTGCTACGGAATAAGCAAAATGAACATCATCGAAGATGGAGGAATGGACTTAATTGACCCTGTAACAAAGAAGCCCAAAACAGTGCCTTCAAATGCTATCCCAATATCTGAAACCAAAGAAAGCATATCTTCCGCTATTAGGCCGTGTTCACGCAGGAGACGCACAAGAACCTGACGTAATAGATTCACATATACCAGTGCCTTATGAAGTTTGGGAACGCCACCAAAACGGTTACCTTCTCGAGGTCGAAGGTACATGTATGAATAAGTTTATCCTGAAGGATGCTATGTACTAATAGACCCTGTTAAGATGCCAAAAAATGGCTCAATCGCAGTAGTGAAAATGAACGAAGAAAGGTACGTGATGCGCCGTATGTTTCGCGGAGCTAATACGCTAGTTCTAAGCCCTGAATCGTTTGATAGTGGATACGAAGATATAGTTATTACGAGCCATGATGATGTAAGCGTAGAACTTGTTGGTACGGTTGTTTGGTATCAGCCAAAAGAAGAGATGGAGTAAACAATGAAGAAAAAACTGCTGACACTTATATTGTGTGCTTCATGCTTACTCTTTCGTTCTCATTGTTTGGATGTAGTACATCATTAAATAAAGAAGTTTCCTTTGAAGGATTAGCTCTAAAAGTGCCGTCGAATTGGGTTGAAGAAGATAGCTCTCTTGACACAAGTAGTTACAGTGACATCAATATCGGAACCGTCAATTTCCTCGAAACAAGCAATGCATCAACGGGAAATTGGATGTCGGTTTCTTGGAGTAATTATAACGATGGGAAAACTCCTGATGAGTTAATCAAGGAAGAGGAGCAGTCAGCTAAAGAAATCAATGGTAAGAATTGGCATCAAAATAAACTTGATGAATATGATTTAGAAAGTGCACATGTAGTTTTATACGAATCAAGTTATGAAATGGATTCGAGAGACGGAACCAATACATTCAATACTCAATATGCCTTCATCGACTCAATTGGTATGAGCTATGAAATCAAAGTGTATGGTGATGCAATCGATATAAAAGACATTATGGATACAGCAAGTATAACGTTGGCTTAAAGAACAAAAGAACCCCGTTAACTTTGGCGAGCGACACGGGGTTCAATGGGAAGTTCCAATCGTATAAACGATCGGTAGGTGAATCATACCATGAAAACACATGGTCAAGGTTCTATTGTCAAATTAGAGGATAAAGAGAAACGACGTTGTCGCAAGTGGCAATTACGCGTGAGTGTTGGTCGCGATAAATCTCAATCAGGTAAGTACGTAACTAAAACAAGGCGATTTGCTGGAACATACACAGAAGCGCAAAAAGCATTGAGCGAGTTTATTTGCGAATTAGAGCGAAAAGAATACTCTTTTTCTGACTATACAACCGTAAAAAAACTATATAGAAATGTGGGAAGAACGCCGTAAGACACAAGGGTTATCGTCGCGTACACTCGAAGTGAAAGCTATAAACTAAAAATGTGTCGCTTAATATAGGTAACTTGTATTTAAAAGACTTACGACCCGATCATATAGAAAAGCTGTATTACGACCTAGCAAATGGTAGTAGCGTTTCTGGTAGATGTCTAAAGCCAAAAACAATACATGACATACATAAATCACTTATTACCATGTTAAAAGCTGCTGATTACGACGGATTGGTTGATCGTAAGTTGTTGCATGGTATTAAAGCTCCGAAACAAACTGAATCCCTAAAGATCGCTTTGAACTCAGAGCAAATAACAGAGTTTATAAATAAGCTTGATATTAATAATTATTTCCAACTAGGGCTATTACTATGCATAACTACAGGAATACGTAGGAGTGAGTGCCTTGCGCTTCAATGGAATGATATTCGAAACGATGTTATGTACGTTTCTCGCTCTCTTGACGAACACGGAAAAGTAAAGCTAACAAAGAATAGAAAAGTACGTGCAATTCCACTACCTCAAACAACAAAATCAGCATTAGAGCAAGAACGACGTAGGCAAAAAACAATTGGCTACTATAGGGAATCAGGCGCATAATAAGCCGCCTTGGAGAATATTTAACTCCTCACGCCTTTTCGACATGGTTTAGGCGTAACAGAAAAAAGTTCGGACTTGAGGGATACACAATACACGAATTAAGACACACATATATAACTGAATTAGCACGTAAGGGAGTACACCCGAAAGTTGCTCAGGAATTAGCTGGACATGCATCAATAGAAACAACGATGGACATATATTCTCATGTTGATTTGGACGATAAAAAGAAGCTGTTTCGAGATTAGTTTTTAGTTATTGATCGGACATGGATCAATAAAAAGCGGTACAAATAAGTTACTTCTCAATCCACTCTCAATCCATTTCGTAATTTTCAAGAATCGTTTATTATTTCTAAATATGGCATTTGACCTGGTAATACTATTTTCATGATTTTCAACAATTTCATTAACACTCATATAGGGGATGCCCTGGGGGTCAAGGGGTCGCAGGTTCAAATCCTGTCGTCCCGACCAGCTAATAACAAAAAGGTCGTAAGCTGTTTTGCTTGCGGCCTTTTTTTGTTTTTGATAAAAAACGTGTCTGCTATGTGCCATGACTATGAAATCACCTTAAATACCCGATTTATGGGGTCAAATGGGTGATGCGAGATTATGCAGCTTTACCAACGGTACTGCCACCATTGCTCCAAACAGTACGGCACAATTCACCATCCAGCCAAGACCAGCCTTGCAATCGGTACATACAGCGAAACCATCACCGTCACCGACTCTAACGGCGCCAGCGCATCACTGACCGCCAGCTTTACGGTGTGTGCCATCCCCGCCACCGACGACACTTCCCCGATTAAGGAGACACCTGAAAACACCGCACCTACAAACGACAATCAAGCGCTGCCCCAAACAAGCGACAATAACTTCCTGTTTATGACCGTGCTTTGTCTGATAAGCCTCGTATCGTTAATTTCGGCCTTATCGCGCTGCGCAATTTAAAGCGTGTAAAGTAAAGTATTTCTACAAAGCAATAGCATTTCTCCTGTTAAACGCTATGATGGAGATAGTGGTCCAGATTATCATTGTCTGGATTTGGGGATCGCTACATAAAAAGGAGGGGCATCATGAATAGAGAAAAAATTCGTGTTGTTCAGTACGGATGCGGCAAAATGTCAAAATACACGCTCCGTTATCTCTACGAAAAAGGTGCTGAAATTGTCGGGGCCATTGATAACAACCCAGAAATTGTCGGAATGGATGTAGGTCAATATTGCGGACTCGGATTTGATCTAGGAGTAAAGGTCTCAGACGATGCCGATAAAGTACTTGATCAAACCGATCCACATATTGCAGTACTTACCTTGTTCAGCTTCATGAGTGATATGCAGCCTCATATTATGAAATGCGTTGAGCGAGGTATTAATGTTGTAACCACGTGCGAAGAAGCTATCTATTCTTGGACTACTTCTCCTGAGATAACCAACGAAATTGATGCTCTTGCTAAGGAAACTGGTTGCACGGTCGTTGGTGCTGGTATGCAAGATATCTATTGGATAAATATGATTGGCGCTGTAGCAGGTGGCGTACACCGCATTGATCGAATCGAGGGTGCCACAAGCTACAATGTCGAAGATTACGGATTAGCACTTGCAAAAGCGCATGGTTGCGGTTTGACTCCAGATGAATTCGAAGAACAAATTGCTCATCCTGAAACTCTTGAGCCCTCTTATGTTTGGAATTCAAACGAAGCATTAGTTAATTTGTTCGGTTGGTCTATTAAGTCACAAACCCAGAAGTGTGTTCCTTATATTTCCGATCATGATGTTTATTCAGAAACCCTTGGTGAAACTATTCCTGCAGGAACTGCATTGGCATGAGCGCGGTTGTTACCACAGAAACCTTCCAAGGACCCATCATTGAAACTCAATGCATCGGCAAAGTATACGAACCACAAGATGGCGATATGTGCGACTGGAAAATACTTGGCGAACCTAATGTAATTTTTGGTTTAGAAAAGCCTGCCACCGTAGAGCACACCTGCGCTGATATAGTAAATCGTATTCCTACCGTCCTTGAAGCAGAACCCGGCTACATAACGGTCGAAAAGCTTGCTCCCGTAGAGTACCTTTCCTACCCCATGCATCTTTATACCAACGGCGGCTGTGGTTGCGGAGCGGATGTCACTGCCACTAAGGTAAGAAATTGATTTTACCGTTGCAAACAACTTATAAAGCTCCATGCATTAAACTCAATAGCCTCCTCAAATGAGGAGGCTATTGTATAAACCTATCAAACATGAAAGGTGCGTCATTGGTTTCAGAAATATACCTATGATAATCATCGATATATTTCCGCATCTTTAATGTACCTTCTACTTTAAAAACGTCAGGATAATAAATGCGCACCTTTATAGCACTTGAGCTGCCCCAAACATATTGTGCTGAGACTGAAGCACTTGCAAATCAACTCTCAACTACTGTGCAAGGTAGATTCTTAAAACAAGATACCTATCACCTTACCCTTGCATTTCTTGGAGAAATAGACGAAGCAACCGCCCAAAAAGTTATCGGAATCCTAAACGCAACCTTCGATAAATTCTGTGCAAACTTCCCCAGTTGTCAGAGCGGCATTGCTCTTAATGCAGTTGGCTTAGGAAAATTTGGAAAGTCGAATGATTCCACCTTATTTTTAGAAATTCAACTTACCGAAGCACTTCAGCTCTTTCGACTACCCTGCGCGAAGAGCTCAAGGCACAAGGGGTGAATTTCGATCAAAAGAAATTTCGACCCCATATTACCCTTGCACGGCGAGCAAATCTCTCAAAAGGATCCCTCAAAAACCTTGTATTTCCTGCACCCGACACTGCTACAAAGCTAACCTTCTTTAAAAGTACCCTCACTCCAAAGGGAGCTTTGTACAAACCACTTTATACCGTTGATTTAAAAATCAAACACTTCCCCAACACGCGCGGGAATGCATAAATCAGCCTGCCTATCAGATGAGGTCGGCTGCAAATTGACTATTACTAGATGTGAACCGTTAAAAAATTCCAAAAGCCCTGCAGCGGGATAAACCACCAGCGATGTTCCCGCAACTACCATCAAATCAGCACGTGAAATCTCTTTAATAGCAGCTTGAAGTACTTGTTGATTGAGGCCTTCTTCGTACAGCACAACATCAGGACGTACAACACCACCGCACTCAGGACAGCGCGGCACACCAAGACAATTTTCACCCTTCATTTCGTCAAGAAGCGCCCTCTGCCGCAAGACCATAAATTCCTCTAGCGAAAAACGCTTTTTGCACTTAACGCAGTAATTCTGAAGGGAACTTCCATGCAACTCTAGAACTTTGTTACTACCTGCTTTTTGATGAAGCCCATCAACATTTTGCGTAATTACCGAAGAAAGAATACCCTCTTGTTCCAGTTCAGCTAACTTGCGGTGCGCCTGGTTGGGTTTTACTTCCGGAAAGATCATATGATTAAAGTAAAAGTCAAAGAACTGTTCTGGATATTGCATAAAAAATGAATGCGAAACAATTTGCTCAGGTGGAATTTGATAGTCCTGCATAAATAAGCCATCGGAACTTCGAAAATCCGGAATGCCGCTTTCAGTGGAAACCCCAGCCCCACCAAAAAACACCATACCACCTTTCTTGCATTCACGAATCCAGGTGCGAAGTTGTTCTATATCACGTGCAATGCTCATAGCTTGGCTCCCTCGTAAAACTACGATTCAAATGACACACGAACGCAGCAATTATTATTCTTTATTATCTTACTGATAAAACAAGGCACCGCAAAAGCGATGCCTTTAAAAGAGATACAAAATTGACCTGAACAGGTTTATCTTGCAAGAATACTATTGTTATTTCCCAAAGAAGAATTACAGCATATGAGCACGCAGCTCTTCTCCGCTTTGAGCGGAAAGATAAGCAGGTGCAATATCAAAAATAGTCTTGCAGCCGCTCTGTCCTTCTTGATTCATGCGATAAGCAGCACGTGCACAAGCCGCCAAAACACTGCCCGTAAATTCAGGATTAGAGTCAAGCTTTAAAGAAAATTCAATTACATGCTTGTTAGTGCCATCACCCGTTACACCCGTGCGGAAAACAGAACCACCGTGAGGAATACCCTTATGATCGCGGTCTAATTCTTCCTGAGAGATAAAAGTTACCGTAGTATCGTAATCGGCAAAGTAATTAGGCATTTCAACAATTGCCTTTTCAATCGCAGCTAAATCTGCACCCTGCTCTGCCACAACAAAGCATTCGCGCGTATGCTTTTCGCGAGTTGAAAGAGTTGGATTTTCTCCTGCACGAACTGCTTCAAGAGCAGCCTCAACAGGAACCGTATACTGCGAGCATCTACTACGCCAGGAATTCGACGAATTGCATCAGAGTGTCCCTGGGAAACACCACGGCCCCAGAACGTATAATCATTTCCATCAGGCAAAATGCAGGTGCTATACAAACGTGCTACCGAGAACATACCCGGATCCCAACCAACCGAAATAATACCGACCTTGCCACTTCTTTAGCTGCCGCATCAACCGCTGCAAAATGTGAAGGGATGTTTGCATGCGTATCAAAAGAATCGACAACATTGAACAATTTAGCAGCTTCAGGTGTTTGCTGAGGCAAATCAGTTGCACTACCGCCGCACAAAACAAGTACGTCAACATCTTCAGTATGTTGCGCTAAATCAGAAGCGGAATATACTGGCACACCTTCCGTAAGGGGAGATAAAGAAGCGGGATCACGACGGGTAAACAATGCAACCAGTTCCATATCTTCATTTTTTGAACGGCTAATTCGACACCTTTTCCAAGGTTGCCATAGCCTAAAATACCAATGCGGATTGACACCATATCCTCCTCGTACTATTTCATACACTCAACAACTTTTTAGTTACTTCCTATTTGTTTCCAGTAGGGAAACAAATACCGCATAAAGTAAGATCTAATAAGGTTTTCTCGGATAATAGGTAGATCCTCAAAACTATTCGTGGCCTTTCATTAGACCACGGCACGTGGCCTTTTCCTCAAAACTATTCATTAGACCACGGCAATGAACATCAATAACAAAGGAATAATCACAAACGAAGAAATAGTAGATAAGATTGTTCCTTTCGCAGGTAAAACAGCATCTTTTCCATAGCTTGCGCAAAACATAGAACACATTGACCCGACAGGCAACGCAAACATCACCACAAAAATGCCCAAAAGAACCGGATCAGAAATGAACATCCTTAAAACAAGGAATGAAAGTGCCGGTGCAATAAGTTGACGAAGTAGTATAAAAGGATAAAGACGCCATTCACTAACTACTTCACGCAGGCTTTCTTGAGAAATAATCACACCGACAAGCATCATAGCTAAAGGTGCAGTTAATCCACCGATCGTAGAAAGTGATTCTTGTAAGATAGAAGGAAGCTGGACCTGCGAAAAAAGCAAAATTAAAGCTAAAACAGCGGCAATAATAAGGGGACTTAAAAAAGCACGAAGCACTTGAGTCACTCTGTTACTTTTTGAGGCTTTAGCCAGATTATTGCTTTTTGGTTGCTCTTCCTTATCGGAAACCAATATTCCTACTCCAATACTGTAAATAAGTGTGCTCGTTGCCATGATGAATACACTGCATAACAATGCAGCACTTTCACCATACAGAGCGCTTGCAACAGGTATTCCCACAAAACTCGTATTAGTTAACACACTCATAAAACAATACACAGAGCGCTGCGATTTCGGAACACGAAAAATCGCAATGAACAAGTAGCGATTGCAAGCCATAAGAAAAACTCTCCTGCACCGAACGTCAACATCAGAGGAAGTTGCGGTCCTAGTAGTGCCACATCAACATTTCCTGCTGAAGCAATAATCATACAAGGAAGGGTGATATTAAGAAGCAGATCAGTGATTTTGGTTTTAGTGTGCGCATCTAAATAGCCAAGTTTGGCAGCCAAAAAGCCCACCGCAGTTAAAATCAATAATATGGTCATTTGAAAAATCGCATGACTAGCTTGGTCCATTGCAACCTCTTACTTCGCAAAAATTCATTATCTATAAAGGAGTTTAAAAAAATACGCCTCAAGCATTACAAATGCCTATATTTAATAAATGTTTATTCAATAGGTGCATACATAAAACCCTGCTTAAACCCTATTTAGGAGTCCTATGAGTTTACCCAACGCTACTTCGCAAAAACCCAAAAGAAGAGACCATCCCATGCGTAGAAAAAACCAACTGCTTCCTGATGAGATGTGTAGTTCGATTCTGAAGAAAGCACATACGGGTACTCTTGCCTTAATTGACGAAGATAATTTTCCCTATGCACTGCCTATAAACTACGCTTTTGAAAATAACACGCTCTACTTTCATTGCGCGCTTGAAGGGCACAAATTACAAGCGATACGTCACTGCAATAAGGCTTCATTTTGCGTTATAGACAAAGATGAAATTGTTCCAGAAAAATTCACTACTGCTTATAGAAGTGTCATTGTTTTTGGAGAAATACAAATCATAGAAGAGCTATCAACCAAAAGAAAAGCCCTTGAATTATTAGGACGAAAATATTCGCCCGATTTAGAACAATCTCTTCAAGAAGAAATCAACCGTGCTTTCGATCATACCTGTGTTATCGAGCTAAAAATAGAACAAATGACCGGAAAGCAAGGAATAGAATTGACTAGAAGTAAAACTAATTAATTTATTCCTTGTACGCTTTATAATTACTCCACCAATATACGTAAGGAGCCCCATGAAAATTTCCCATGCTACTGTTTTGTACTTTACTGGCACTAATACCACTAAACGCTATGCGGAAACGTTTGCTGAAGCACTCCCCTATGAAACTGAAATTCAACCCATCCGCTTAGATAATCCCATAACCAAACATTTTGCCTCCAATGAACTTCTTGTCCTTGCAGGACCAGTATTTGGTGGCTATCTCCCACCATTTGTATGGGAACAACTTGAAACCGTAAGCGGCAACAACTCTCCAGCTGTATTACTTGCGGTTTATGGCGCACGTGATTACGACAACACTTTGTTAGAGATGAAAACCAACCTTGCCGCAAAAGGATTTGTAAGTATTGGTGCAGCCGCCTTAGTAGCTCGACACTCCATAGCTACCTATATTGCAACCGATAGACCAAACGAACAGGATCTTGAAGAAATAAGTGCCTTTGCAAAAACCATTGCAGCACGTCTGACGGATATGCCTTCTATTGAAGCAGCGCCAAAGTTTAACTTAAAGGCGTTTTGGACGGAAAGCGCCCGCACAATCCTGCACCTGAAGTAAATGAAAAATGTACCGAATGCGGAATATGCGCCATGGAGTGTCCTGTAGGTGCAATTCCAGAAGAAGCACCTAATACCACCGACAGCGAAACATGTATTGCATGTCTACGATGCGTGGAAATGTGTCCTTTTGAGGCGCGCTGCACTCCTGAGGCTGTTCTAGAAAAAGCAAAGGGTTTCCTGAGTAAAACTGCAAACCCAGAAAAGCCCAATGAGTTTTTCTAAAAACTAGTGAACACAGAAGTGTTTTTAGCACTCTTCTAAAAACACTTCTGGGCCATCGCCAAACAACAGTTCATTCAATCGATTCAGAAGCACGAAATACAACACAGTCTTAGTAGATTCAATCATAGAATTAAACGGTTGAGCCTCTTCGGAAGCAAGAGCAACAAGTAATGCTACGACTGGATACAACGAAGCGGTTTCTGTTTGGTAGTCAGAAACAGACTTTTCTGGAGCTCTATTCAAGCAGTAGCATCAAGAATTGCCTGATAGTTTTTGCACCAAGATTTGTTTTCGGCAAATTTGAGAATATCTTTCTTTGCGCACCTAAGAGCAGGTTCTACCTCACTCATTACTTTTCCTAAATACAAAGAAGATTCGTCAAAGTCAAAATCATCCTGTGGTGCTTCAATAGGAGTAAATCCATATTCTGAGATAATTTGTGCAGCTTTATCTGAGAATGCAAAACGATATGCACTAAGATGCGCTAGCTCAATTGAACCAGGAAATGAAGCAGCTGGATGAAGCTTTTGCTCTGGGAAACCAAAATGCGCAACAAGTAACTCTACTACTTTGTCGAACTCTTCCGGATACCAGTTACTGCCGTAATACTCTTCGTCATCAATCGTCAAAGACCACTGATTTTCACCATAAAGAGAATTATCCCAGCGATGATACCAAGACAGAACTCCAAGCTTTTCTACCTCAACAAAAAATGATGCAACCTCGTCATTCGAAACATTGAGGGATTTTTCTGCACTTGGAGTATGAAAAGACTCGATTTCCAGCAAGTAGTCATCTTCTTGCTTTGTAAGCGAAAGCGAATCCCAAATAGGGTCTTGTTGCTCAATAGCAAATTTAAACGTAGTAAACATAAGCCCCTCCTGCTTATTCGGCGCATGTTGTGTAAACCTAATCCCCAAAAGAGTATACCGAATAGGTGGTCTTTTTGCTGAGTTCATGAGTTTGCACTTTTTTCATGATTGGTGGTATTCTGTGCACTGTTGCAGACATTTAATGCGTTCCTCCAAAACCATTAAAGCTTGCAGCAAATTATTATTCACCCCGCAAAGGCCCATATGCCAAGCCTTTGTTCAGGTTAGGAGATTGATCAGTGAAGTTCTAACGTCAATACCAAAGTACCTTTGGTTTTATTTCTTGTTACATGTTTGCCCATAAGGCTTTCTGTCACAAGTCCACGAAACTGGCACCTATCTTCTGGTGGTTTCTCTTTCTAAGGTACCCCCTGACGTTAATAAAAGGAGACTTCACATGACTCAGTCATCCATTCTTACTCTTTCCCAAGTTTCATACACTTTTCCTGGCGCTTCAGCACCTACCATAGACCATGCCAGTGTTTCCTTTCCTAAAGGATGGACAGGCATTATAGGAAATAACGGTTGTGGCAAAACCACCTTAGCTCGTCTAGCATGCGGACTTCTACGCCCGATTCTGGGCAAGTATCACCTCGCCTTTCCTATGCCTATTGCGAACAGGATGCTGGAGTTCAGCCCGAACTACTTTTCGATTTCTCCTGTGACTACAACAAAGAAGCACAGAAATTGCGTTCGCTTTTTAATATTGATGATGAAATGTTGTGGCGTTTTTCTGAACTAAGTGCAGGCGAACAGAAAAAGATTCAAATTGCTGTTGCCTTCTGGACAAACCCGGAGCTTCTTATATTAGATGAGCCGACTAACCATGTAGATGCCGCCTGTCGAAACGAAATATCACATGTTCTGAGCACCTACAAAGGAACGGGACTTCTTATTTCACATGATCGCACTCTCTTAGACAATCTCGTAACCCAATGTCTGTGTTTCGAAAACCGCAAAATTATTATGCGACCTGGAACCTATTCAGAAGTAAAACGCAATCACAGCTTGAAATTATGAGCGCAACACGCGAAAAAGAAGCACAGAAAGCACGGATTCAAAAACTGCAGACTGAATATGCACAACGCTCACATAAAGCAGCGCAAACTGCAAAAAGAAGAAGCGCTAAAAATCTTGACAAGCACGACCGAGATGGGCGAGCAAAAATTAAACTCGCAATTTATACGGGACAAGACGGTAAGGCAGGAGCACTTGCAGCGTCTATGGATGCTCGTTTAAAGAAGGAACAAGAAAAATTAGCAGCACTTCACATTGAAAAAGAATATCAAAGCACTCTTTGGGTCGAAAGCAAACCTTCGCCCCGAAAAACCCTTCTCTATCTTCCTGCACACCAGATACTTACCGCTCAAGGAAGGCGGTTAACTATACCTACCATCTCGCTTGAAAACACAACACACCTAGGAATTCAGGGCAAAACGGTATTGGTAAAACAACTCTGGTTAAGCAAATCGTCTCTCAGATCACCCAAGAACAAGATAGAACTCCTCTGCAATTGCTCTATTTGCCTCAAGAACTATCAAAAGAAAAGCGCGAACAAATCTTAACTACCATTCGTTCTTTACCTAAACAAGAGAAAGGGAAACTACTCTCAATAGTCGCTCAGCTAAATTCAGATCCCAACGCATACTTGATGGCAATGAAACAAGCCTGGCGAAGCACGTAAACTGTTTTTGGCGCTTAGTATACTGCAAGCACCTGAGTTAATAATTATGGATGAACCTACCAATCACCTTGATATTCACTCAATAGAAGCACTTGAGCAAGCACTTGCAAACTTTCCTGGTGCATTATTGCTAATAAGCATGATGAAACCTTTATGGAAGCGACAACAAATGAAATTATTACCCTTACCTAAATACTTCAATTCATGAAACTTTTCACAATCTTGAAAGACATACCCTCTGCAACCACAAGCATTTACTAGGAGCCTTTATGAACTTCAAACAAGCACATCTTTCTGACTTGCCCGAATTTAAGTCGGGCACGCTCAAAATCTCGATGCGGCTACAGGATGCACGGTCGTACTATCAGTTGAAGGTTCCACCTGCAGTGTTGATGTTAGAGGCGGAGGTCCTGCAACACGCGAAACCGACTTGTTGAAACCAGAAAACATGGTTGAAGCTATTCATGCAGTAGTACTAAGCGGCGGAAGTGCTTTTGGTCTAGAAGCTGCAACCGGCGTCATGCAAGAACTCGCCAACCGCAAAGTAGGGTTTGAGCTATGCGGGCTACGAGTGCCTATTGTGGTAGGCGCTTGTTTGTTTGATTTACCCTACGGACAGCCTGAACACCCCACTGCAAAAATGGGCACAGAAGCCTGTTGTAGTGCCTTGAATAATTCTCGCAAATCCAAGCAACCCATGGAAGGAAATGTGGGAGCTGGCTGCGGAGCTACCGTCGGAAAAATGCTTGATCCTCAACAAGCAACCAAATCAGGACTTGGCATTTATGGACTACGAGCACCAATCAATGAAGAAGAGGAGGTAGTGGTAGTCGCAATAGTTGCGGTTAATGCACTCGGCACCGTATGCACCCCAGAAGGTACCCCGCTTGCTGGACATGTAGACGAGAATGGGACTTTAATGGATCCTCTCGATCCAGTTTTACTATCAATGACTTCCTCTAAAGACGAATCAACTCCTAGTGATGAAAAAGAAAAAAGCATCTCTTCAGATAGTTCTCGCAACACGCAAAATTTCACAACTACATCGCCGTGCACAAATACCACCATTGGCGTAGTGCTTACCAACGCAAAATTAACTAAAGCTCAATGCCAAAAAGTCTCTTCTATTACTCACGATGCCTATGCTCGTGTCATCAAACCCGTCCACACCTCTGCTGACGGCGATACGATTTTTACCATGGCATCTGGAAAACAAGAAGCGAACTTTGATCTCGTTGCTATTATGGCAACAGAAGCGATGCAGCACGCAATCTTACGAGCAGTTACCCTCGCCACTCCCGCATGTGGACTTACCACTGCCAGCAAAATAAATCCAGAGCTTTGCAGAGAAATAGCCCACTGAGACTCGGCAATTAATAGAGTGAGGCTCCTTGAAGCTGCTGCTTCTTTACTAATTCACCAAGCATCCAACCTACTACATTGACATCAAAATGATCAAAGATAGGAGGAAATGCTGGGTCCTCCAACGAAGTAAATTTTTCTAAATCTTCGGAAGTCAGCTCAAAATCAAACACATCGAAATTTTCTTCCATACGCTGCTTATGAACCGTCTTTGGGATCACTACCACACCTTTTTGCATTAAGGCACGCAATACTACCTGTCCTGGCTTTTTACCGTATTTCTCACCAATCTCAGAAAGAATTGGATTTGTGAAAATATTGTTTTTACCTTCCGCAAAGGGAGCCCAAGCCTCATGGACTACTCCAAGTTTATCCATATTGGCATGCGCCTCATCTTGCTGACGGAACGGATGGGTTTCTATTTGATTAACTGTCGGAGTAACTTCAGCCAGCATGCAAACATCGGTCAAACGCTCAGGGTAGAAATTCGATAAACCAATAGCCCGAATCTTTCCCTGCTTATAGGCTTCTTCCATCGCGCGGTAAGCCCCTGGATAATCCCCCATCGCTTGATGAAGAAGCATCAGGTCAACATAATCAGTTCCGAGCTTCTTTAACGTTTCATCAATAGACACACGTGCTCTTTCATAATTCATGTTGGAAACCCAAATTTACTGGTAATAAAGATCTCTTCACGAGGAATGCCACTTTTTGCTACCGCGGCACCCACTCCTTCTTCATTTCCATACGCTTGCGCAGTATCAATTAGACGATAGCCAACCTCAAGAGCCTCTTTAACGCAGCGCTCGGTTTCCTCGAGAGGTGTTTGGAAAACACCATAGCCCAGCATGGGCATTTTTACTCCATTATTGAGTGTTACGTATTCCATAACCGTATTCCTTCTTTCGATTAATTGATTACGCTTGCTTGCTGTAGTCGTTATGGTTAAGCACGAAAGCTGGTGCTTCTTCTGAAACTACGTAATAGGCTTTTTGAGGCAAGCTGTTAATTGCTGCCATTTCTTCATCAGTCAATTCAAAATCAAATATGTCTAGATTGTCTGCCATATGCTGCGGGTTAAGCGTTTTAGGGAAGATAACGTTTCCTTCCTGCAAGTGCCAACGCATAATGATCTGAGCGTTTGTTTTGCCGTACTTCTTTGCTAACTTAGCGAACACAGCCTCATTAAGCAGATTTGCATCACCATGTCCTAAGGGGTACCAACCCTCAAAAGTAATGTTTTGCGCTTTGAGCTGTTCTTTTAATTCATGCTGATTCCAGTAAGGATTGATCTCAACTTGAAGAACTGCAGGCTTAATCGTTGCAACATCTAAAATTTCCTGAATCTTGTGCATAGGAAAGTTCGAAAGACCAATAGACTTTACCTTGCCTTCCTGCACAGCTTCCTCCATAGCCTTCCAGCCAGAAACGTATTCACCATACGGTTGGTGGAAAAGCATTAAGTCGAGATAATCCAACTGCATACGTTCAAGCGTTGCGTCAATATCTTTCTTGCACTGTTCGTATTCATAGCTTTGTGGAAACAGTTTCGAAGTAATAAAGAAATCTTCTCGTGCTATGCCAGATTCCTTTACGACTTTGCCTACCGCAACTTCATTGAAGTACGCATTTGCCGTGTCAATATGACGATACCCCACCTCAATAGCTTCAGGGAGATACTGCTCAACCTCTGCAGATGACATCATAAAGACACCATAGCCAATTGCAGGAATATCCAAACCGTTATTCATAGTGAAATTGATCATAATAGCCTCTTTTCCTTAACGTTTTTCTAAGACTATTTTTCCAGGCAGAGACTATAAAGTACAATGCAATATAAGATATCTCTTATGCACAATGGTTATAAAGGGGAGAACGCATGAATTTTGAACAGCTACATCAATTCCTCTGTGTCGCGCAGCTTGGAACCGTAAGCGCAGCGTCTGAACAGCTCCATATTTCTCAGCCTGCGTTGAGCCGATCACTTGCACGATTAGAACAAGAATTAGGTATTCAGCTTTTCGATCGCAATGGACGAGCAATCTCTCTCAACCAAGCAGGAGCAACTGCCTTGGAATATGTTCGTAGTATTCTTCACGAGGAGCGCCTGATGCGCATTGCGCTTAATGATTTAGCACACAGAGCAACCGCGCTCCATGTAGGCACTGTTGCACCCGCACCCCTCTGGCGCCTAACCGCATTGGCGGTCGAACGATTCCCAGATCAACTTCTGTCTTCTCACATCACCAAACAAGAAGATGTAGAACGCGGAGTGATGGATCAATTATTCGATCTCGGTATTTCTTATAAACCAATTACGTATCCCGCAATGCGTTGTTGCCACTTGATGGACGAACATCTTTCCGTTTCTATCCCTAATTCACATCCCTTAGCTAAGAAAACTTCTCTTAGCATTTCCGAATTGGATGGAGAAACGTTTTTTGCTGTATGAAAACATAGGATTTTGGCGAGATTTGGTCGATAAAGCTCTTCCTCATTCAACCCTTATTATTCAGGAGGATTATTCCGTATTTCAACAACTAACCCAATCAAGCTCTGCTCTTTGTTTTGTTACTGATGCTGCCTATTTATCGAGAGAAATAGAAGGGCGCACCATTGTTCCTCTTACCGAAAAAGAAGCATGCGCCCATTTCTATCTCATCGTAAATGCCGAAGCATCCAATCAAGCTTCAGCATTATTTGATTGGGTTGAATCACACTCAAAAACAGGTAATTCATAATAATCAACTTATGATTTATTCTGCGATCGAGCCTAAAGAATGCGTGCACGTCTTACCATCCGACGTTCGTATACTTCAAACCCTGGAGCGTAGAGTTCATCTATCAGCTCAAACCCTAGATGCTCATACATATGCTGCAATCTATCTGCGTAACACTCCAGATAACAATTAAGACCATGATCGTCAGCAAAAGTAAAGAGAGGGTCTAAAAGCTTACGCAAAGCGCCTGTTCCACGCGCTGAAGGATCAACCGCCCACGCATAGAAATAAATATGGTCACTGCCCTTCTCTAAATGTCGAGCCCAATCAAATTGTGAAATGGGCTCCATTTTGCAAGCTTGCTCATCAAGGAGCTTTAGCTCTTCCTCCGTAGCAACTTCAGTTAAATGTTTACCCGTTTGCTCTTCAAGCTCAGAATGAGTGGTGCCCTTAAGCTCACTAAACCTATAAGCACCTGTTGCTGCCGTTAGATCTGGCAGTGCATACACCCCTTCAAACGGTGCATGTACTTCTAAATCATCAAGAAAAACCGCATGCATCAGTTCTTCTTTTCGCTGCTTTGTTGTTTCCAAAGCATCTAACGCGGAAAGCCAAGTAATAAACCAGTTTTCTTCTAAGAATGAAGTGCCCATCATAACGGCAACATCCCGTAGAAGCTGTTCTTGATTCGGTTTGATCGTAACTAAACCTGGAATATTCATACTTGCCACCCTTTTGTACTGAAAAACTTAGGTTAAAGAAAGACTATACTGCACTTCTTGATAAGCTACCATTTGGATACACTTTTCATGTTTTCGACGATTATCTTCCACTAACCCTAACAAAATGACACCAATACAGTCTCCTTATCGCGTATCAAAAAAGCCCGGAGTATAAATAAACAAAAAGCAACGATTTTAGGAGGTCATACTAATATGGACTTCAAGAATATCGTAGTAGCAGGCGGAGGAGTTCTCGGAAGTCAAATTGCACTTCAATCCGCCTACAAAGGATTTGAGGTTACCATTTGGCTGAGAAGCGAGGCTTCTATCGAGCGTGCCCACGCCAAAACTTCAGCGATTCCGCGATATCTATATTGCTACCCTAGAAGCAATGAAAACCAATCCTGCTGCTTATGCTCGGGGACTCGCCGATTCACCTCAAACTCCCGCAGAAAAACTCGATCAACTCAAAGAACAGGCACTTCATGCATTTGAGAGCCTAAAATTAACCACAAGCTATGAAGAAGCATTCTCTCATGCCGATTTAGTGATCGAAGCAATTGCTGAAGATCCTCAGCAGAAAATTGATTTCTATACGCAAGCTGCCCGTTTTCTTCCTGAACATGCAATTATTTGCACCAATTCATCTACTATGCTTCCCAGTATGTTTGCGTCATACACAGGTAGACCAGAAAAATACTTAGCACTTCACTTTGCTAACGAAATATGGCGCAACAATACCGCCGAAGTAATGGGACATGCAGGTACTGAGCAAAAGTATTACGATCAAGTTGTTGAATTCGCTGAGGCGATTGGTATGGTTCCTCTCTGTCTTAAGAAAGAACAACCAGGTTACATCCTCAATAGCATGTTAGTCCCCTTCCTTTCCTCAGCACAAATGCTTGCCGCAACAGGAGTAGCTGATATTGAGACCATCGATCAAACCTGGCGACTAGGAACGGGAGCTCCCCTTGGACCATTCCAAATTAGACATCGTCGGACTGACAACGGCATACAACATCATTGCAATGGATCCTGAAGCAAAAGACCCCGAATCAGTAAAAGGCAAAATTGCCACAATGCTAAAGTCTTATATCGATGAAGGTAAATTGGGCGTCAATGCAGGCGAAGGATTCTATTCATACCGATAGGAAATTCTATTCAGGAGATCCTATTCGTACCGATAGATCAAAACGAACTTACTTGATTTATTTTGAGCAATGCCACTAAACAAAATTGCGTCGCAGAAAACCTGCGGCGCAATTTTTAAACTCAAAGCTAGATGTTAGCTAAACGACACCAAGCGCTTATTTATGCACGTGCCAGGCCATCAACGGACAGCACAACGCCCGTCACATAGCTAGCAAGATCAGAAGCTAAGAATAAATATGCATTTGCAATATCTTCCGGTTCGCCCATACGTCCAAGCGGAATCGTAGCAATAAGAGGTTTAATCATTTCTTCAGGTAATGCGTCTACCATATCGGTATGGGTAATGCCTGGTGCAACCGCATTAACACGAATGTTATCAGGAGCCAATTCGCGACCTAAAGACTTAGTGAGACCATTGATTGCAAATTTTGACGTAGGATACGCGCATCCAGAAGGCTGACCATAAATACTTACCATAGAGGAAGTATTGATAATGACCCCGCCCCCTTGTTCCTTCATGATCGGAGCAACGGCACGACAGCATAAAAATGCCGCATTCACATTGAGTTCCATGGTTTTCTTGAAAGCCTCAGGATCATATTCATAGATCGACTCACGTGCTGAAACGCCCGCATTGTTGCCTAAAATATCAATGGACCCAAAAGCCTCTTTAACTTTGTTGAATTCAGCAGTAATAGAATCAAAATCAGAAAGATCAGGAGTAATACCCATTACAGGATAATCGGGATTTTCCTCACGAAGTTTTGCCAGTGCCTTATCGACGGTCTCTTGGCGCGACCCGCATAAAGCAACCTTTGCCCCATTCTCAAGATAGGTTTTCACAATGGCAAAACCGATTCCACGTGTACCGCCAGTAACAATTGCGGTTTTTCCTTCGAGTAGGTTCAAATTCATAGAAACCCCTTTCAACAAAAAGTTGAGCTTTCTACGAGTCTAGGCTAACCTCCAAGCACTTCTTTGATAAGTGAACTTATACTAGGCGAATGCAACAAATTCAAACCCGAAAGACCAAATAATCTCAATGAAACAAATCGACCCTATAAAACAAAACTACAAATTATCGCAACGTTTTTATAGTTTCTCTTTAGCAAACTATCCTGAAACAAAACCCTATAACAAGTTTTTACGGATCTTTTTCGCACTGCTTCTTTCTCTTTGCGTGCTTCCCTTTTCAGGATGCACTGAGCATCGAGACTATGGCCAATACGACTCCTCTACCACCCAAACATCCAGTCAAACACCGAGCGATTCAAATCCTGAAACCTCAGACGCCAGTGACGAAACAATTTCTGTTGACGCAGATGGCGAAGTAAAGCTCTCGGAGATTCCCGACTATTCAGGTGAACCCTATATCGAAGTCAACGATAATGAGCCCACCTTTACTGAACAAGACAAAGAATCTTCTTCATTTGAAACGTATGCTCCGCGCGATTATGAGGGACGATGCGGAACAGCTTTCGCTCTCGTAAGCCATGACACCATGCCTACCGAAGAAAGAGAAAACATTAGTGAAGTAAAGCCTACGGGCTGGCAAAGTGTTACCTATGACATCGTAGAAGGTGGCAGTCTTTACAACCGTTGTCATCTTATTGGGTTTCAGCTTACGGGAGAAAACGCTAACTGGGAAAATCTCATCACAGGAACTCGCTATTTAAATACCGAAGGAATGCTTCCTTTTGAAAACCAAATTGATGATTATATCGATGAGACTCACAATCATGTTCTTTACCGTGTAACTCCCATTTACAAAGAGGATGAATTGCTAGCGCGTGGAGTTCAAATGGAAGCTCTCTCTATTGAGGACGAAGGCGCAGGCATCAGCTTCAATGTTTATTGCTACAACGTACAACCAGGTATAGAAATAGATTATCAAACTGGAAACAACTGGGAGAGCAACACGACCTCGACCAATACCGATACCGCTACACAAACTGAAACTACCTATATTCTTAACACCAACTCAAAACGATTTCATCACCCAAGCTGTAGCTCAGTTGAATCTATGTCAAGCCATAACAGAAAAGATTTCAAAGGATCTCGTGAAACACTCATCTCTCAGGGTTATCAACCTTGTGGGCAGTGCAATCCCTAAACTTTTCTCATAAACCGTTTTATGCAGTTTTAGTATTACTACCCATGTTTAGAATGCATAACAATAATCCCAGTTCGTTCTTATAGTTTCGCTACAATAAAAGTAAGCTAAATAAAGAGGGAGGTATCCTATGGCAGAATTAATTACCCCTGGATCTGGCGGAAACCACTATATTCCCTACGAAGAACGCACTGGCAAAGAATCGGTAGTCTACTTTACGCGCGATCTTTCAGCTGAAGGATTAAAGAAGATCTTCGAACGAGTAAACAGTCCTTTAACAGGAAACGTTGCAATCAAACTGCATACCGGCGAGCAACATGGACCAAATATTATTCCACGTCCTTGGGTTAAAGACCTAATCAACGCCGATCTACCTGACGCAACCATTATCGAAACGAACACCTACTATGAAGGAGATCGCTATACAACTGAGCAACATCGCGAAACCCTCAAGGTTAACGGTTGGGATTTTTGTCCAGTAGATATCATGGACGAAGACGGCATAGTAAACCTTCCCGTCAAAAACGGAAAATGGTTCACCTATATGGCAATGGGTAAAACTATCGTTGATTACGATTCGCTTTTAGTTCTCACCCACTTTAAAGGCCATGCTAAAGGTGGATTTGGAGGATCCGCAAAGAATATCGGAATTGGATGTGCTGATGGTCGTGTTGGAAAAGCAATGATACATACCACACCCAGCTCTGATGATATGTGGGATATTTCTGACGAAGAATTCATGGAGCGCATGATGGAATCAGCCAAGGCTGTTGTGGATCATTTTGGTGACCATATTACCTTCGTAAATGTGATGCGCAATATGTCTGTCTCATGCGACTGCGAAGGCACCGCTGCAGAGCCCGTCGTAACACCGAATGTTGGCATCTTAGCTTCAACTGACATCTGCGCGATTGATACCGCTTGCGTAGACTTGGTTTACTCAATGAAGGAAGATGATCGTAAGGCCTTGGTAGAACGCATGGAAAGTCGTCATGGATTAAGACAGCTTTCCTATATGAACGAACTTGGCATGGGTAATGTGCGCTATAAATTGATTGATATCGACAACGGCGATACCATTATTTCTGCTAAAGAAGCAGTTGCTAACGTAGTGCCTTTCAAGGGTTAAGCTTATTAGCTTTACTCAAAAAAGCGAAACATTATTTAAGGGGATATTGATTTTTATCAATATCCCCTTTCTATAACCCTAAAAGAAATTTAGAGAAAACTATGTATCGTTACTGAATAGTTGCATGAATTTCCTGCAACGACCGAACGCCAGAACCTTCATTCTCCTTAGATTCTTTAACTCCCATTGCAGTTACATAAGCAGCCGCAAGAGTGGTCATATAAGGAACATGATTCTTAATAGCAGATTTTCGAATATAGCTATCGTCTTCATGGCTTTCAGTGCTTGAAGCTGGAGTATTAACTACGATCGCGATTTCTCCGTTAGCAAGAGCATCAAGAATATTAGGACGTCCTTCTCCAAGCTTGTTAATATGCTCTGCCTTAATGCCAGCTTCATTCAAAAGTTCGCAAGTGCCCTTCGTTGCAACAACTGCAAACCCTGCATCAACAAATGCCTGAGCAACCTTTGCTGCTTCATCCTTATCTCGATCACTGACGCTCATTAAAACGGTACCTTCGGAAGGAATAGCAGTCTGCGTTGCCTCCTGAGCTTTCAGAAAAGCTTCACCCACGGTGCTTGCCAGTCCAAGTACTTCGCCCGTAGATCGCATCTCCGGTCCCAAAACAGGGTCAACTTCAGGGAACATATTGAAGGGGAATACTGCTTCTTTCACGCCAAAATGCGAGAAGGTCCTCTCGTGTAAATCTGCAACAGGAGAAGGACGGCCAGTAAATTCGCTCGTAATAACATCAGTAGCCACTTGCACCATCTGAATATTGCAAACCTTTGAAACCAAAGGAACCGTACGAGAAGCACGTGGATTTGCTTCCAGAACATATACCGTACCGTTTTCGATTGCATACTGGATATTCATTAGACCACAAACATGCATTGCTTCTGTAATTTTACGCGTATAATCCTTAATGGTCTCAAGGTGTTGAGCATCGATATTGACCGAGGGAAGAATGCAAGCAGAGTCACCCGAATGGATACCTGCTAATTCAATATGCTCCATAACTGCAGGAACAAACGCATGCATTCCATCACAAATTGCATCCGCCTCGCACTCAAGAGCATGCTGCAAGAAGCGATCGATAAGGATAGGCCTATCAGGTGTTACTCCAATTGCTGCTGCCATGTAATTCGACAGAGCATCATCGTCATACACCACTTCCATGCCACGACCACCCAGCACGTAGCTTGGACGAACCATGACAGGATAACCAATCTTATGAGCAGTATCGAGGGCTTCATCCACGGTTACTGCCATACCCGCTTCTGGCATAGGAATACCAAGTTTGTCCATAACCTCGCGGAAACGATCACGATCTTCTGCAAGATCAATAATCTCTGGACTGGTTCCTAGGATCTTTACTCCTGCACGCTCAAGTTGACTTGCCAAATTCAAAGGCGTCTGACCACCAAATTGAGCAATAACTCCTAAAGGCTTTTCTTTTTCGTAAATGCTCAAAACATCTTCAGCAGTGAGAGGCTCAAAATATAGTTTGTCTGAAGTATCGTAATCGGTAGAAACCGTTTCGGGATTACAGTTGACAATGATCGTTTCAAAGCCCAGCTTTTTCAGAGCAAGAGCGGCATGAACACAGCAGTAGTCAAATTCAATGCCCTGCCCAATACGATTTGGACCGCCACCTAAGATCATTATTTTGCGATTCTCTGAAGCGGTGGAATGATCGGGAGCATTGTAAGTTGAATAATAATATGCGCTATCTTGCGTACCGCTTACATGAACCCCTTCCCAAGCTTCAGTTACTCCAAGACTCAGACGATAGGCACGAACATCATCTTCAGGAATGGCAAGAAGTTGACCCAGATATCGATCTGAAAAGCCATCCTTTTTTCGCCGTAATAAACTGATCTTCTGGTAGCTGATCACCAGGATGCTCAGAAGCATAAGCAAGGATTTCCTGCTCTTCGTCTACCAATCCTTCATTTCTTGAATGAAGTGAACCTTGATCTTAGTAAGCTCATGCAACTGTTCAACGGTTGCGCCTTTTCTTAGCGCCTCATACATAATGAACTGGCGTTCCGAAGTAGGCTCTTGAAGCATTTGGATAAGATCGTCCAACGATTTTTCGTGGAAATCCTTTACAAACCCTAAACCATAACGATCTTTTTCAAGGGAGCGAACAGCCTTTTGAAATGCTTCTTTGTAAGTTTTTCCAATAGACATTACCTCGCCCACTGCACGCATCTGGTACCGAGCTTATCTTCTACACCCTTGAACTTTTCGAAAGCCCAACGAGCAAACTTCAGTACCACATAGTCGCCACCAGGAACATATTTATCGAGCGTGCCATGCTTTCCGCAAGGAATTTCATCAAGCGTTAATCCTGTTGCCAGCATTGCAGAAACAAAAGCAATCGGGAAACCAGTTGCTTTTGACGCAAGCGCAGAGGAACGACTCGTGCGTGGGTTTATCTCAATGATAATATCTCGATCAGTCTTTGGATCATGGGCCCACTGAACATTGCAGCCACCAATTACCTCGACTTTATCGACAATTTTATAGCTTTTCTCCTGCAGACGATCGATGGTTTCCTGTGCAATAGTTTGCATAGGAGCAGCACAGAAAGAATCGCCCGTATGGACACCCATTGGATCGATATTTTCAATCGTGCAAACCGTAATCATTTGGCCCTTCGCATCGCGAACAACCTCAAATTCCAGCTCTTCCCAACCGAGCACGCTTTCTTCAACCAAGACCTCAGTAACAGGAGAAGCTGCCAAGCCACGTGCTACAACCGTGCGTAATTCATCGACGTTATATACAAGACCGCCGCCTGTACCACCCATGGTATAAGCAGGACGTAAAACGCAGGGATAACCAAGGCGAGAAGCGATTTCTACCGCTTCCTCTACTGTATGGGAAACCTCAGAGCGAGCCATTTCGATACCGAGCTCAGCCATAGTATCTTTGAAAGCCTGACGATCTTCACCGCGCTCAATGGCATCAACCTGAACACCTATAACCTTGACGCCATACTTATCTAACACACCAAGCTTCGATAGCTCAGCACAAAGATTGAGTGCAGACTGACCACCAAGGTTTGGCAACAAAGCATCAGGACGTTCTTTGGCAATAATTGCCTCAATCCGTTTAGCGTTAAGAGGCTCAATATAGGTAACATCAGCAGTACCAGGATCGGTCATGATTGTAGCTGGGTTGGAATTTACCAGAACAATTTCGTATCCCAACTGTCGCAGCGCTTTACATGCCTGAGTACCCGAATAATCAAATTCGCATGCCTGTCCAATAATGATAGGACCAGAACCAATAATAAGAATCTTATGAACGTCGGTTCGCTTACCCATGCGACGTCCTTCCTGATCGAAATACGAACAATACACTAATGAACTATTTTACTCGTTCAATAGCATTGATTGGACTTTATCTTTGGGTTTGTATGATTTAGTTTTTGCTCAATACCGAATCGTAAAACAACAAAAGAAGACTTAGCGCTTATTTTCTTCTAAACGCAAGCGAAGATATGAAATGAGAGGCTCGAGATATTCTCGTTTAGTGCCGTCAAAACCTCTTTGCATTTCCTTTAGCGCTACAAGATCGCGATCCTTTGAATTTTTATCCTTTTTCATCATATGAAATAGATTTTCATTGCTACCTTGTCGAAAGCGCCCAGTTTATCAAAACGAAAACCACCCTGTGCATA
>ENA-OQDF01000147-OQDF01000147.1-human-gut-metagenome-genome-assembly--contig:-NODE-147-length-25610-cov-2.288192_pt1 | contig 25610 bp, 40 predicted proteins | sample MGYA00242769_ERZ504597 | MGnify/ENA primary metagenome ERZ504597 (study PRJEB26092, sample SAMD00036305) | human gut metagenome | host: Homo sapiens | study: EMG produced TPA metagenomics assembly of...
TTATTTATTTCTTTCCACCAAAGATAAATCCCATAAATCGGATATAAGTATACACAACCGGAACAACCGCAATAATCGTCTCGATCAATACCACATATTTCAGGAACGGCATCGGATGTCCCATATTCATTGCACATGCCATCGTCTGTTTTGAAGCGATCGCACTGATGACAAATGGGAAGGTGAATGCCGCATAGCTTGGGAAGAATGGCATCTTCAGATAGCCGATTGCTTTTACAAGTGCAAAGATGTAGATCACCGTTGCAACTACAAACATTCCCATCAGAAATCCGTAAGATTTCGGCATGACAGACTGTACATATCCTGCGATACAGAGGCTTGTCGGTGCCGCATAGATACAGATCAGTGGTTTTGCCGGATCCGGTACTTCTTTCACCGTCACATAGCGGTATGTAACCAGGATCAGTAACAGGATCAGTGTCACAAATCCAAACCAGAATGCTGCACTTCCGATTGCAAGTTTCTCATAAGCAGGTGCCGTGACTGATGCAACGACAATTCCAACATATACGATATAATAACTTGCGAATACCTTTGGCATCTGCAATTTAAATACAAATTTCACCGTAAAATAAATGATCAGCACGATATGTAATGCGATTGCAAACAGCCAGATATAATAAGCCGCCTGTCCGATAAATGGTTTTACATAGGTACTTAAGATCATAAGTGCCATCGGAAATGTTCCTGATACGCTTGCCATGATCGGATTCTTCATATCTTCCTTCACAGCTCCCGGAAACATAATTAGCTTCAGAAGTGCCAGGATCAGCAGAAATGCTGCGAACACTCCACACACATAACGGATTCCTTCTGAATAGCTCTGAAGCAGGTTACCTAAAGCTGCCGCTCCAAGCATGACTCCGCAGATTGGAATCGGTATTTTTTGATTACATCTTTCATAATATCTTGTCTTCCTTTCTAGTCTGGATCTATGTATTCTAGATATCTGCAATTGCACGACGTTCTGCCGGTTCATCAATTTCATCCAGGTTCTTGATTCCCAGTTCACGACAGACAATCTGTGCTACTTTCCATGCGCACAGTCCTGTGAAAAAGATACACTGTTCTTTGTGCTCACCCTGTCCCATGTTGAATTCTTTTGTCAGAACTCTGCAGCAGATTGCATTCTTCCCATTAGCTTTCTTGAACCAGTCATGCAGTTCGTGAACCAGTTCCATACATTTTACACTCTTTGGATTGGTTGGCCCGTCCTGCTCTGTTCTTCCGAAGAACATTCCAAGTGCAAGCAGACCTCCGTTGAATGCGCCACAGACACATCCCGATTTGCCTGCTCCGACAGCCATACCGGATGACATTGCAATGACTTCTTTTGGTACATCCAGTTTAAATTCATCACGGATGGTGCACATCAATGCCTCACAACAGTAATACCCGCTTTTAAAATTCTTCTCTGCTGCTCTCTGCACCGCTTTTGGCTGATTTCTGTTACTCCGATGTTCATAAGTAATTCCTCCTAAATAATATAAATAATTCCCAGGTATTCTCTAATACCCCTATATCTATATTTTATCTGTTAGAAATCTATTTGTTAAATTGACGTTATCTATATGTCTTGTCATTCATTCATTTTTTCAATATTTCAAAATTTCTATACAAAAAAGCCATATACTTCGCACTGTTTATTTGTTGACAATGTCGAATATATGGCTTATCCTCAACTTTTAGTTTCCTTCTATCAACTTTTTTCTTATCCTGTATCCACAGATTGTCCGATTCAAATCTTACCGTACAATCTCTCCACGTTTTATTTTCTCGATCCATTCCTGTATAAACTGCCGGAAACACTGCACTGCTTCATTTTCCGCCTCTTCTTTTCTGGTGATCATACATGCCTTCCACTCATATATTCCATCGGAAAACGGAATCAGCCTCATCTCGGATTCTTTCATATCGTCAAACACAAAATCCACCGTCACAGATACTCCTTTATTTGCTTTCACCATCTTATGACACAGGCTGAAACCACTGGTCTGGAATGCTATATCCGGCTGAAATCCCTCTTCTTTACATTTCTGCATAATCATATGGTAGATTGTGAACTGGCTGCTCTCTATATACAGCGGCCTGTCCTTCAGGTCTTCTATCGTAACACTTTCACATTTACTTAAAGGATCCTGCTCATTCACTAACATTTTAACAGGAAATGACTCCAAAGGAACCACATGATATAATTCTTCATCAAATTCTCCGATAGAAAAGGCTACATTTCCTTCATTCTCTGCAAACAGATGCTCTGTCTGAAGATCCGGATATTCTCTGTAATGAAACTCTATATCCGGATATCTCCTGCAGAATTCTGCAATACAGTCCGGTGTCACCATACGGATGATTCCATAAGCAGACAACAGATCTACCACTTTCTTCTGTCTCTGCTCGATATGCAGGATATCTTTCTTCACCTGATAATAATCTGCAATATCTTTATCCGCATATTCCAGAAAACGTTTTCCACTCTCTGTAAGCTGCATACCGGCTTTATTGCGTGTAAAGAGACGGCACCCCATCTCTGCCTCCAGGTTCTTACGATCTTACTGATCCCCTGAGGTGTCCATATAGAGAATACGGGATGCCTTTGCAATACTTTCTTCTTTTGCAATTGTCTGAAATACTTTTAAATCTTTAATGTCCATTTTTATTTCTCTTCGCTCTTGCTATGTGTCTTCTATCCAACCAGATGCATCATATTGATCAGGAAGATCCAGCTCAGTCCATAATATGATATAACCGCTACAAGGTCATTGACCGTTGTGATAAGTGGTCCGGACGCTACCGCCGGATCTACATGGATCTTCTTGAAGAACAGCGGGATCAGTGTTCCTACCGCTCCTGAAATTACCATAGCCAGTAACAGGGATGCACCGATACATCCGGATACCGCATATGCAAATACGAATGTCTTTCCTTTGAATAATCCGATATAAAGTCCGATCAGTACAAATGACAGGATTCCAAGGATCGCACCATTCGAAAATGCAATCTTCATTTCCTTAAATACAAGTTCTATTTTCTGCTTTCCGGTCAGAGACTCATCCATCAGTACACGGATTGTTACAGCCAGTGACTGGTACCTACGTTACCTGCCATATCCAGGATCAGTGATTGGAAGCACATGATAATTGTAAGCTGGCTTACCACTTCTTCAAACAGACCAACTACAGATGAAACGATCATTCCAAGACCTAATAATACCAGCAGCCATGGAAGTCTCTTCTTGATACTCTCCTTTAACGGCTCCTTCAAATCTTCCTCTGCGGTCAAACCGGCGAACTTCGCATAGTCTTCACCCATCTCGTCATCGACCAGATCTACCATGCTCTGGGATGTGATGACTCCGAGGAGCTTGTTGTCATTATCCAGTACCGGGATCGAATCCTCGGAATAATCTTTCAGTCTCTCAATACAGTCATCGATCAGCTCATTACCATATACATATGGATACGATGTTGCGATCAGATCCTCCAGCGGGGATTCTCTTCTCGCAATGATCAGATCTTTCAGATCCATTGCTCCGTAAAATGTATTATCTTCCGTTACCATAAATAACGTAGAAATGTTATCATTTTTTGCCGCCTGGTCTACCAGACTGCTCATTGCCTGCTTCACCGTCAGATTCTCACGGATCATGATGCAGTTTGTTGTCATTCTGCTTCCGATCTCCTCCTCATCAAAGGAAGCGATAATTGCCATATCCTTTCTGGCATCGTCATCCATTAATTCTATCAGAAGATTCTTCTTCTCCTTTGGCATCATCTGCAGAACATCTACTACAGCATCTGTCTCCATCGCAGACAGGATTGCTGCTGCTTTCTTGATATCCATCTCATCCAGATATTCGGCTGCTGCCTGTTCATCAATATGCTCAAAGATGTCTGAAAGCATGTCCAGATCCAGAATTCTACAGATTTTTCTTCTTTCGGAGATCTTCAGCTGCGGAAATACTTCAGCAAGGTCATTCGCATGATAATCTTCCAGTCTGCTTCTCATAATCCCCGGTGATGTATTGCTTCTGATGATTTCCAGTATTTCAACTGTGTAATCTTTATTTTCCATACCTTTACCTCCTACCCTTTTTCCTCACGTGAAATATAACCGTGGCACAGATTGCCCGGTTTTCTTCACCACAAATACACTGCAGGATATGTAACGATCATATCCTCCATCAACGACTGCTACTATTCACTTGTCATACTCATTGGGAAATAGGATAAGAAATAAAAGAAATATATAATGTATATCGCAGCGATACTTACATCCAACAGAACCGACTGTTGCTTAATAAACTTTTTTTGTTCCCGTCCTATGCTGCTACTTCGCCCATGACTATCGCAACCGTCCATTCTGTTCACCTGCCTTTTTCTTTGAATTTTATTATTTATTTTCTAACTATTTTGTGCGGCATATGACTGCCCGCAACATATTATAAACGCTCAGAATATGAATTTCAAGCTTTTCCCCGATACTTTCCCTAATCTAACATAATGTTCCGGAGATTTTACTTTTCCGGAATTGTACATAAATATAAACATCTCCGTTCCCGGTTTTTGCAAATTGCTTCCTATGTTATACTGAAATTGTTGTTTTTATAGATTAGAGGAATAAAAAGAGAGAGAGGATAAAATCAACACATGAACTCATTAAAACCAATGTTACTGACTTCACTGAAATCTTACGACCGTTCCCAGTTTGTAAAAGATGTGACCGCAGGAATCATTGTCGCAATCATTGCACTTCCGCTGTCCATAGCACTTGCACTTGCATCTGGTGTCGGACCGGAAGCGGAATCTTCACTGCGATTGTTGCAGGATTTGTCATCTCTGCACTTGGCGGAAGCAGTGTCCAGATTGCCGGACCTACTGCTGCATTTGCAACTATCGTTGCAGGTATCGTTGCAAAAGACGGGTTAGACGGACTTGTGATTTCAACCATCCTTGCAGGTATCTTTCTGATCCTGATGGGATTCTGCCATTTTGGAAGCCTGATCAAATTCATTCCATATACGATCACAACGGGCTTCACTTCCAGGAATTGCAGTTACGATCGTGATCGGGCAATTGGAAGATTTCTTCGGCATAACTTATCCCGACGGCGTAAAACCAATCGAAACGACCGAAAAATTCAAAGCATTTGCAGAAAATATCTCTATGATAAACACAGATGCCTTAATCGTCGGAATCGTAAGTCTCGCGATCCTGATCATCTCACCGATGCTCTTAAAGAGAATTCCGGGATCGCTGATCGCCGTTATTGTCGGAAGCCTGATGGTACAATTCCTGCCGCTTAAGGTCTCCACGATTGGGAATCTTTACACGATCAGCAATTCCCTTCCTTCATTCCATCTGCCGGAGGTTAATGTACAGATTATCCAGAATGCGATTCCAAATGCATTTACCATTGCTGTACTTGCTGCCATCGAATCACTTCTTTCCTGCGTTGTTGCAGACGGAATGATCAACGGGAAGCACCGTTCCGACATGGAACTGGTTGCACAGGGTGCAGGTAATATTGCTTCTGCTTTATTTGGAGGAATCCCTGCCACAGGTGCAATTGCAAGAACTGCTGCCAATATCAAAAACGGCGGACGTACACCCGTTGCCGGAATAGTCCACTCCGTCACACTGGTCATCGTACTTGTTGTCCTGATGCCATTTGCCGGAATGATCCCGATGCCGACTATTGCAGCGATCCTGTTCATCGTTGCCTATAATATGTGCCAGTGGCGTACATTCACCCATCTGTGCGCACCGCTCCGAAGAGCGACATCATTGTATTGTTCACCACATTCCTTCTGACCATCCTGTTTGATCTGGTGGTTGCGATTGAGATCGGTATGGTACTTGCATGTCTCCTCTTCATCAAACGTATGAGCGAAGAAACTCATGTAGACAGCTGGGTCTATGTAGATGATGACACCCCGGATGTTGATGAACAACTGAAGGAACTGCCATTGCAGATCCGTGTCTACGAAATCACCGGACCATTATTCTTCGGCGCTGCAGATGCAATCGAACACATTGTTGTCAAAGACTTTACACGCTGTCTGGTTCTTCGTATGCGAAGTGTTCCTGCAATTGACAGTACTGCTATGAACGCATTATTCAATCTTACAAAGGTATGTGAAAATAAAGGAATTACACTGGTATTCTCGCATGTAAATAAACAGCCTCTGAATGTTATGAAAAATCCGGATTCGTAGATTTTGTTGGACGTGAGAATTTCTGTCCAAATATATCAGCCGCGCTTAAACATGCGGAAGAGTTAATTCAGTAGTAGTTAGAGAGTCAGAATCTCCGTTAAAGGAACGAAGCGAACGTGTTTGAGGCGAACGCCGAGTTTGAGCGTAGTTCCTTTGCTTTTAGGAGATTCTGGCTCTCTTAGTTTTTCTTAGAGCATGGAACCTGAACCACTTTATACTGTTTTCTTCAAGGATCGAGAGGCCAACTACATTAATAAATTAAATCCCAATTAAATCCAATTACAATCCCCGCCGGTAATCGCCAGGCTCAGAAGCGCATCCATCTTCGCAACTTCTTCTGTGCCTTCGATCTTCTGCAGAAGTTCTGCCGTATCCAGCACATCTTCCAGAGATTCATCCGGTCCGATCTCGTAATCGATCTCCTGCTCGCAGTCCGGACGCGGGATCCGTTTCATCGTCTGCAGGGACAGAAAACGATTCCCGCATTTCTTACATTCGTAATATCCGCATTCCTTTGTTCCGTCCGGTACATAATACATAGCTGTCACCTCCTCTACTCCCAGCAATCCATTTTCTCTTTCATTCCGATATCCGTACTCTTAAATACCGGATTCATACCCTTTTTCAGCTGTTTTTCATAATCACCGAGTGCTTTCAGTGCCGTATTGGATAAGAGGATGATCACCGGAATATTAATCATCGCCATCACTCCCATTAACACATCTGCGATATTCCATAGCATAGACATCTCCATTCCGGCTCCCATGAATACAACAAGCGCACATACCACACGGAATGCCATCATGAAATGCCGTCCGGGCTGACTTTTATGAATATATGTCAGCAGATTATCGCAGTAAAAGCAATTACCGAGCAGTGTTGTAAATGCAAATAATACCATAGACACCGTAATAAATACAGGACCAACGTTCCGAGTGATTCCTGCAATGCAGCCTGTACCCATGGTGCTCCTTGCAATGCTTCCGACGGGGCTACCCCGGATGACATACACATCATAGCGGTTGCCGTACATAATAATAAGGTATCAATGAACACCGATAACATCTGAACCAGTCCCTGCTTGACCGGTGCGTGACATTTGCCGATGCAGCCGCATTTGGTGCAGAACCAATCCCCGCTTCATTTGAATATAATCCCCGGCGGATTCCCTGCATCATGGCAGATCCGGCAAATGCACCAAAGATTGCCTGAAAGTCAAATGCTTCCCTGAAAATCGTTGCAAACACATCTGGAATATATCTGATATTGATCACAACCACGATCAAAGCCACCACAATATATGCCACACCCATAACCGGTACCAGCATCGAAGTTACTTTTATAATACGTGAACCGCCGCCCAGCAGACACCATCCTGTCAGAACTGCCAGAATCCCTCCGATGATCCACGGTGTCACATCTGCATGATAAAAAGAAAATCCTGCAAATGTAGACTGCAGGTTATAAGATGCCAGCATATTAAATCCAAATGCATATGTCGCGATCATGGCAATACAGAATGCAATTGCCAGCGGTCTGCACCGAAGTGCAGCCTCTATGTAATACGCCGGTCCTCCGTAACATGTTCCGTCCTCACCCTTTTTCTTATAAATCTGCGCCAATGTACTCTCCACGAACGCAGATGCGCTTCCAATAATTGCGATCACCCACATCCAGAATACGGCTCCAAATCCCCCGATACAGATTGCAGACGATACTCCTACGATATTTCCTGTTCCAACTCTCGATGCAGTGGAGACCATCAGTGCCTGAAAAGAAGAGACTGCATCTTCATCATCCGGTTTCTCCATTACCGCTTTGCAGGCGCTGCGAAACAGCCGCACCTGCGGAAATTTCGTCCGGATCGTAAAATACACACCAGTTCCGATTAACATAATGACCAGCAATTTACTGTACATGAATGAACTAATGCTGTCAATGACCATACTTAACATACTTGTATTTCTCCTTCTTGTTTTATTTTCCATATAAATATACAGTAAATCCGTGCGTTTGGAAAGAATAATTTATATACATTAACACTGGCACTTGTTTCCTCTTTGTTTGATTTTATGGTACAATTACAAGGAGACAGCCTTTGTCGGCTGTTAATATCTGTTTAAAAACGGAAAAAAGGAGAATCACATGCAATTATTAAAATCACTCATTATATTAATCGTCGGATTTGTCCTGTTGATCAAAGGTGCCGACTTCTTTGTAGAAGGCAGTTCTGCCGTAGCAAAGCGGCTCCGGATCCTTCCATGATCATCGGCATGACCATCGTAGCCATGGGTACCAGCCTTCCGGAATGTGCAGTCAGTGTAACTGCTTCCCTGACCGGCAATAATTCCCTTGCCATCAGCAATGCGGTTGGCTCTAATATTTTTAATCTGCTGGTAGTATGCGGTGTCTGTACTTTATTTGTTCCGCTTGCCGTTCAGAAAAGTACTTTACAGAAAGAATTCCCATTATCTATCTTCTGTGCAGGACTTTTACTGTTGCTTGGATATCTGGGTATGACACTCGGACGAATCGATGGAATTCTCTTTCTTATAATATTTACCGGATATCTGCTCTGGATGATCCGCTCAGTCAAAAGAGCTCGCCGTAAATCAACACCTGATGCTATTTCTTCTATACAAGAAGAAAGAATCTCTCTTTCCGAAGAAGAGATTGAACAGGTTACCTCACATATCAATCTCCTTCCGGCATGGAAATGTCTCATTTTCATTCTTGGAGGTATGATCGCGATCAAGTACGGCGGCGATTTTGTCGTCGACGGAGCTTCTGCGATCGCAGTCCGCCTTGGACTCAGCCAGACATTGATCGGACTTACCATTATTGCCATGGGTACAAGCCTTCCGGAACTTGTCACTTCCATTGTTGCCGCCAGAAAAGATGAAGTCGATATGGCGCTCGGAAATGTCATTGGTTCCAATATCTTTAACATTCTTCTTGTACTCGGTGTTGCTGCAGCAATCAGTCCGGTGGCTTTCGCCTGGGATAACATGATCGACATTGCTGTCTGATCGTGATCAGTGTGATAACTCTGATCTTTGCATGGACTTCAAAAGAACTCAACCGCAAGGAAGGAATCATCATGCTTATCTTATATGCTGCCTATATGGTATATATCTGTATCCGGTAAAGCAGTGATTTCATTATGAAAGGATGAACTTATTATGAAAATTGTATTTTTAGACGCAAAAACAATCGGTGATGATATTGACCTTTCCGGATTCGACGCACTTGGGGAGGTCACCAGATACGACTTACCACACCGGAAGAAGCACCTGAACGGGTCAAGGACGCAGACGTTCTGATTATCAATAAAGTTCCTGTTAACGAACAGACAATCCATACCGCAGCGCATCTGAAGCTTGTCTGTGTTACTGCTACCGGAACCAATAATCTGGATAAAGACTATCTGGCTTCCCGCGGCATTGCCTGGCGCAATGTTGCCGGATATTCCACCGAAACAGTAACCCAGCATACATTTGCCATGCTCTTCTATCTTCTTGAAAAGCTGCGTTATTATGACGATTATGTAAAAAATGGAAATTATATCAATGACACCTGTTTTACTCATTTTTCCGAACATTTTTCAGAACTTAACGGCAAGACATGGGGCATCATCGGGCTTGGTGCTATCGGACGCCGTGTTGCCCAGATTGCAGAGGCGTTTGGCGCTCATGTAATCTATTATTCTGCTTCCGGACAACCTACCCAGAACGGATACACTCAGGTTGATTTTGATACACTGCTTACTACTTCAGATATCATCTCTGTCCATGCTCCCCTGAATGAATATACTGAAAATCTTCTAGATAAAGATGCATTTGCAAAGATGAAAAAATCCTGCATCTTTTTGAATCTCGGACGTGGACCGATCGTTGTAGAGCAGGACTTATATGATGCTTTGATAACGGATGAGATTGCTGCCGCCGGTCTGGATGTCTTATGCCAGGAGCCGATGAGTGAACAGAATCCACTTTTTCAGATCAAAGACAGTCGCAAATTGTTAATTACACCACATATCGCATGGGCCGGCATTGAGGCGCGCATACGCTGATGGACATTATTCTGAATCAGATCAAAGACTTTTTTGAACTGTAATCACAGCGTACTTCCAGGAGGACTGAAAGTTCTCGGTACGCTTCTTACGGAAGCCTCGCAGAATTCTGTTGTATGCCGTCTCGGTGGCGATGAGTTCCTGCTCTTCATTCCTGAGATTCAATATGCTTCTATCTCCGCGGGATTATATCTGAGTACAAAGGGCGAACCTTTTGAAGATTGCTACTCCAAAGCCGATAAAGCACTCTATCATGTAAAACAAAACGGAAAACAAGGATTCTTCTTCTATCAGCAGATGGAACTGGATTTTTCCGAAAATGAGGTGACCGGCAAAGATCTGGAGTTAATTGCCCATGCTCTGAGTGAAAGCGGCCGTTACAATGGTGACCTGAACCTTGATTATCGGGAATTATGTATGGAACAGCCATTCATGAAAAAATCCGCAAGGTAGACATCTGTACCCGCTACAGTTCCATGCAGTATCTGCTCATTCTGTATGAACCAGATGAGACACAGATTTCAAAAGTAATGGATCGTATCTTTCAATATTATGATACGTTATATGATAAGAAGGATTTCAAACCGAGCTACGAATATCGTCCAATCCAGCATTCAAATAATTGAATCCTTTCTGCATTCATGTTAATATATATTTTTGGGTCTGATAACAGACAGAATGAAATTGTATGAACAGGCGCTCTGGTTTACCGGCGTCACTGTGGAGGAAAGAGATTTATGAGTAAAAATCAATCATCTGCTCCCATAGCAGAGAACAAGATGGGAACCATGCCCGTCGGAAAATTAGTATTTAACATGTCCCTGCCAATGATGATTTCCATGTTGGTACAGGCACTTTATAACATCGTTGACAGTATCTTCGTAGCAAAATTATCGGAAAATGCGCTGACTGCCGTTTCATTGGCTTTTCCGCTTCAGACACTTCTGATCGCGGTAGCTACCGGTACCGGCGTCGGCATGAACGCACTCCTTTCCAAGTCCCTGGGAGAGCGCAACTTTAAAAAAGCGAATAAGATTGCTGATAATGCAGCATTTATCTATGCCATCAGTTACATTATATTTTTAATCCTTGGCTTTACGATTGTAAAACCGTTCTATGCAAGCCAGATTGGAAATGCAGATGTCGAGATCATGAATCTTGGAATTGATTACCTGAGTACAGTTATGATCTTTTCTTTTGGTTTGTTTACACAGATTTTCTTTGAACGATTACTGACTTCTACCGGAAGAACAATCTTCAGTATGACTTCTCAGTTATGCGGTGCCATCACCAATATCATCCTTGACCCGATTATGATCTTCGGACTTCTCGGATTCCCGAAGATGGGGGTAACCGGAGCTGCCGTTGCCACCGTCATCGGACAGTGCGTAGCCGGCATCGTAGCCGGAACCTGCAATCACAAATATAACCATGAAGTATCCTTAAGCTTTAATGGATTCCGTCCGGACATAAGCCTGATCGGACACATTTATGCCGTTGGTATTCCGTCTATTATTATGCAGTCTATCGGATCGATCATGACCTATTCGATGAACCGCATCCTGATCGAATTCTCTTCTACCGCAACTGCCGTATTCGGTGTATACTTTAAGCTTCAAAGCTTCTTCTTCATGCCGGTATTCGGACTGAATAATGGTATCACACCGATCATTGCCTACAACTACGGTGCACAGCAGAGAAAACGTATGATCCGGACGATCCGGATCAGTCTGACAACTGCATTCTGCCTTACTTTTGTCGGATTCCTCTGTTTTGAAGGTATTCCACAGGTATTACTTGGAATGTTCAACGCATCTGCTGACATGCTGAAGATTGGTGTTCCGGCACTTCGTATCATCGGTATACACTACCTGATCGCATGGTTCTGTATCATTGCCGGTACCGTATTCCAGGCACTCGGTAAAGCAGTATTCAGCATGATCGTATCTATCATGCGTCAGCTGGTTGTACTGATCCCTGCTGCTTATATCCTGTCTAAGATCGGCGGACTGCACGTTGTATGGTGGTCTTTCCCGATTGCGGAAGTAATATCATTTATTGTGTCTATGACATTTTGATCAGAATTTATAAAACGATTATCAGTAAGATTCCGGAAGGGAAATTGTAAACTCTATATCGCTGACATGCAAAAGAGGCTGAAAAAATTCTTTTTAGAAAGAACTTTTCAGCCTCTTGCTTTATTCACATTTCATTACGGTTTTTTTAAGATGTCCTCTGCAATCTACTTTTTATTTTTATAATTCACAATATAAATTCCCACACATACCAGAATCAGTGCGATCAGACTTCTCGCATTAAATGCCTGGCTTACTTCTCCAAGAACCAGTGCCGATAACACCACACTGCAAAGCGGATTGACAAATCCAAAGATTGCTACTTTGACACTTCATTATGTGCCAGCAGAACTGACCAGAGTGTATATGCTACAGCCGATACCATCGCCAGGTACAGGATCAATACCGCTCCTGCAACAGACATGTGATCCAGATGTCCACCCATGAGGATTCCTACTACAAACAGCAAGACGCCACCCATGAAGAATTGACATCCGCTTAATATAACCGGTGATACTTTTGGGGAGAAAATATTGATCAGTACGGTGGATGCTCCATAGGACAACTGTGCGATCAGCACAAAGCCTTCTCCTGTCAGTCTGAAGCCCATATCCATAGAGCCGCCTGCCATGTTGATGATCACGACTCCTGCAAATCCGAGAACACAACCGGCAAGTTTTCTGCCTGTCATCTTTTCATTTCTTACTATCAGACATGCCATTAAATTGCGATAAAATTTCCAAGACCAGTGATAATTCCGCCTTTTACACCGGAGGTATGTGCCACTCCGATGTAGAAGAAAAAGTACTGGACAAAGGTCTGCGCAAAACAGACAGGAATCGCATAGCGGAATACTTTTCCATCCGGAAGAACCATATGTTTTTCACGGATAGATGCAAATACTAACACCAGAATTCCAGCCAATGCAAACCGGATACCGGCGAAGACAATCTGACTTGCAGTGTCCGCTGAATCGACTGCCAGGATCCGGTAGCCTGTCTTGATCACGGGAATTGCGCTGCCCCATAAGATGCAGCAGACACACGCCAGTGCTGCAACCACCCAGGTTCTTGTTAATATATTTTGTTTTTCTGAGGTTTTCATTTTATTTTTCAATCTCAATCTTCTCTTTCAGTACGACACATCCGGCCATATCACCGATTACATTCACACAGGTTGCTCCCATGTCACATAATGTATTGATGCTGATATACACACCCATGACTCCGGCCGGAAGACCTGCCATTGTTGCCAGTGCCGCAAACGATGCGATTGCTCCTCCCGGGATTCCCGGTGTTCCGACTGACAGAAGGACATTCGCCAGAAGGATGATGATCATCATCGGAATACTGACATGTACGCCACATGCATTTGCAAAAAACATGATCATAAACGACATCAGGATTGATACGGCATCCATATTAACCGTTGCACCAAGCGGAATCGTGATACTGGATATCTGATTCGGTACACCCAGTTCGTCTTCAACACATCTTTTACTCAGCGGAATAGTTGCTGAACTTGAGCATGTACCAAATGCATTCAGTGCTGCCGGCATGATCGCTTTGAAGAACTTCACCGAACTTGTCTTTCCGAGAATGCTTACTGCACCGCCATATACAACAAATGCAAATCCAAAGAACGCAACATATAAGATAATCAGCTGTGTAGCCAGTGATATGATCGTCTTTTGTTCCATTTGCCTCTACGACGGGAACGATCGTACAGAATACTCCGATCGGTGTGAAATACATAACCGTACTGATAATCTTCAGGCATGCTTCGTTGCATGAATCAATTACCTTTAATAACGGCTTTCCCTTTTCTCCGATCGCGATCAATGTGAAGCCCATGATCAGTGCAAATACCAGCACCTGCAGCATATTACCCTCTGCAAATGCTGACACCGGATTGGATGGGATCAGTCCTTTCACTGTATCTAAAATACTGTCCATCTTTGTTGCCTGAATATCAGATGTAGCCATCTTAAAGCTGACGCCTTTTCCAAGACGGATCAGTCTCGGAATGATCAGCCCGACAAAACTTGCCAATGCTGTGGTGCACAGGAAGAACAGCATTGCCGCTCCTGTGATCTTACCTGTCGTCCTGGCACTTCCGATGCTTGCAATACCCATCACAATCGAACAGAATACCAGCGGGAAGATCATCATATTCAATGCGCTCATATAGATGCTTCCCAGCACACTTGTTGCAGTCAGAACCACTTTAAACCGTCCCGCCAAAAACAGTCCGGTCAGGATTCCGAGGATCAGTCCGACGAAAATCGCACCGGTGATGTGTTTTCTGTACCACTCATAAAAACTCTTCATTCGTATGTACTCTCCTTACTCTTTTAACTATAATATAACGTCTATATTTTACTATAGACATATAGATAATAGTTTATATCAAAAGGAGTGGGACGTCAATGTCCCACTCCCTTGGTTTCACCGTTGTTACAGTTTCCCCGTTGTTTGTCATATGCTAAAATAGAATTATTATCAATACAGAAACGAGGTGCTTTTATGCAGCACAAAGTATTTATCAGTTATCACCGAAACTCATCTGCTGAACTTGTGGAACATATTGTAGCGGCACTGGAAAGTCACGGAATCAAATGCTGGTATGCCCCACGGGATGTAGATTCAAGCTATGCCAGAGATATTGTTAAAGCAATCAATACATGCAAAGTCTTCCTTCTGGTTATGAATGAGCAGTCTTCTCATCTGCCCATGTACTCAATGAAATTGACTGTGCTTTTAACCGGTTCCATCAACATGAATCCATCCGCCTGTTACCTTTCCGAACCGATAACAGGGAAATATCGGATGATGTCCGGTATTACCTTGGACGGATTCATTTTCTGGATGATACCGAACCGCCAGAAGAAGACCGTATCAATGCCCTTGTATCCAGAATTTCTTATTGGATTCAAAGCAGTGAATGGAACAACAATGCCCAACCGGTCGTTCAGGTTCAGAGCATACACAGTACCACCCTTGTACACAACACAAATTTTGTTGGCCGGGCATCTGAACTTAACGAAATATACCGTTTACTTCATAGCGACAACAATAAATTATTTTTATGCGGAACCGGTGGCATTGGAAAAAGTGAACTTGCCAGACAATATGGACTGAAATTTCAGAACGAATACCGAACCATTCTCTGGTTCACTTACAACAGTACGCTGGAAGATATGATCATCACAGATCAGTTTCTTCTCATCCATGGTCTGGAAAATGAGAAACAAGACCTTACAACTCCTCAGGCACGGGAAACTTATTATTATAAAAAGCTGAATTATTTAAAAGAACACTGTGATAAACATACACTTCTTATCATCGACAATTTTGATGCCGAAGATGAACGCACACAGGAACTTCTGGAGGGACCATATTCTGTAATTTTCACTACCCGTATCAGTCGTGAAAAAGATGGATATCAGGAACTTTCCATTCATCCAATGGACAATCCGGAAGATCTTATTGCTTTGTTTCAGAAATTTTATAAACGTCCTCTACAGTCTGGCGATGATATGATTCTCTTGCAGATTTTTGATAAGATTGCCCGTCACACCTACGGCATCGAACTTCTGGCCAGACAAATGCAAGCCTCCAGAATGTCCCCTGCCAGTATGCTGGACTTTTCAATGGAAAAGAAGCTCCTGCCTCCAGACGTTCTCACATAGTAATGGAACATATCCTGAATGTAATGACAGATCTGTTCCACCTGGCAGCCTTACAGAAGAAAAACTCTTCATCTTGAAAAATATGGCACTTCTTCCGGTAGAAGGTATTGAAACAGAGACTTTTTTTGACTTAACAGAACTAGATGATTTTATGTTGATAGATGAACTGATTGATTCCAGTTTTATCCAGTATAATTACATTACCGATGTAATATCCCTGCATCCGCTCATCGTCAATACCATTCAGAAAAATGATTCTGATTTCAGACTATAGCTTCCAGACTATTTTTTATTATTTTATCAGTCATCTAACAGTACATCATTAACCACATCGTATGCATCTTCCAATGCATCCAACGCTTCCGTCAGAGTGTCTGCTTTATCCGCTTCACCGTCTTCTTCATATTCATCCAGTATATTTACCAGAGAATCTTTTACTTGTTGGATGGATGTTATCAGGTCTTTTAACTGTTCTTCTTTTGTTGATGTGGTATTTATATTTACTATTTTTCTCACGTTAATAACCTCCTGTGTTCTTGTCTATTTATTCTCTTGCTGATACATTTTCTTCCAGTGTTCTAATTCTTCCTGCATTTTTTAATTGTAATTTATTTTCTTTTAATTGCTGATCTTTCTCTTCTATTTCCATCTTTGATTCTTCCAGTTCTTCTCTTGTCTTATCCAGATCCTTCTGCATCTCATCTACCATCAGTCTACACTATTCCGGTCCAGTTCCTGTAATTCTTTTGAAAACATTCCCATCACCTCATCTAAATCACGGCAGATCACATAGATTTGTTCATACATTTCTTTAAAATCCGGACATTTTTCTATGATACTCAGAATATCATCCGGCTCATCCATACACATAAACGCAAGCCATGCTTCCAGCCGATTATTTATAATCATCTTACTACTTTTATTGTGCTTAATACTACGAAAGTTGTCAAGCGTTACAAATAAATATTTCTGTAGAAGATTCATTTCCGCTCCTGTATCTGATTTCTGTTCAAAATGATGTAAATATACATCTCTAAATTTGTGTAACTGTGATGGACTTGTTTCAAACAAGACAATCGTGTATACATCTTTTATATCTCTATAACATGATTTTGTTTTCTTTCCTTCTTGTTTATTCTTTTTGCGTACTCTTCTGTGTTGAAGCAACAACGATAAAAATTCTTCTACTCTTTCTTCATAAATTTCTGGATTCAAAATAGCTTTACTAATGAAATCATACATCATTTTTACACCTTTTGTTCCTGTTACAAAAGCCAGAAATTCTTCTCTTTCATCTTCCTGCCAATTTTCATAAATTTCTTTCAGCTTTGAATTATTCTCAATTTCTCTTAAAACTTCTTCTTTTGTCCGAATCATCGGAAAATACTGTTGCAGCTTATTCATCATAGACAGCTCCTCCTTGTATCCCAGCAATATAAAATTATTAGTTACTTTGTCTTCATATCGGATAATTGTTTCGAATTTGAAATACCGAAATGAGATGCCCTCGGGCTTAGAATTTTTAGGAATATAGAAACTTTTCTTTAAAGTTAATTTACAATAACACAAAAGGAAAGATTCTGCAATACTTCTGCAAAATCTTTCCCTTTGATTCTTCCAAGTGCTTCGATAATTAAATGCTTACACTCATCTCATGCCATTCTTCCCCGCCCCAGGTTGACTGCGCGATTCCTTTATCTTTAAATCCGAATTTCTCATACATCGCTACCTTCGATTCCAGGCAGGTAAGGATAATCTCTTTTCTTCCCCTCCCACATTCTCTTTCGAGATACCGGCGTACCAGTTCTCTTGCAAGCCCCTGACTGCGGTATTCCGGCAGTACATCCAGTCCCAGAAGCATGACATTCTTGCCTTCCGGGTTATGCAGACTGGCATCTGTAAAGAACTCGTCCTTTAATATCTCATCATCCGTTGCTAGTCCATTTAAAAAACCTGCCATCTTTCCATTTTCTTTATCAATCGCTACCAGAAATAAATCCGCAATTCCGGCAACACGGTCTTTCATATGCTTCTTAGAACAGGCTTCATTCGGCGGAAAACAGATCCTTTCGATCTCTGCTGCTTCTTCTGCTTCGTTCTGTTTTATGTTTCTAAATTCATATCTTTCTGAAATATGTGTATCTGTCATTTGCTTTTCTCCAATCCCATTACCGTATAAAATGTGTCGCAATTCGTTCTTCCTTTTCCGGTAATCCGAACTGTTCTTTTCCAAGCGCAATACTCTTCATCAAGAATGTCATATTTCTTGCAAGTGTACGCATCGTCTGTTTTCCTTCTCCGTCCTGCTCTGACTCACCCGGCATACGTCCATGAATGCTGTTCCAATACTGGCTTGATGCAACCGGCATTCCGGAGATTGTAAAATACTTGTTCAATTCATCAAATGTTGCTGAACAACCACCGCGTCTCGCACATACAACACTTGCTCCGACTTTCATTGTCTTGTCAAAATGACTGCTGTAGAACAAACGATCAAGACAAGCAATCAGTGTCGCATTTGCTGACGCATAATATACCGGGCTTGCAACGACAAGTCCATCGGCTTCTTCAAACTTTAGTGCCAGTTCATTTACCATATCGTTGAATACACATTTGCCTTTCTCATAGCAGGAACCACAGGCGATACAGCCTCGAATATCTTTATTGCCGACCAGTATGATCTCTGTCTCGATTCCGTTATCTTTAAATACCTGTTCCATTTCTTTTAATGCAACAGATGTATTGCCATTAGCCCGTGGGCTTCCATTTAACATTAACACTTTTAAATTTTGCTGCATTGATTTGTTCCCCTTTCAATGATTCTCTTCCTGACAGATATTTCTTTCAGGATTCGCAAGTTTTTATGCTCATATCCTTAGCGTTCTGAATTCCACCGCATGCTTCCTCTTCCAGATTGGGAACAAATTCCGCTGACACACATAATTCTCCCTCTCTTTGATCGCAACCGCCTGAAAAACGTCTTCCACATCTCTGTATATTCATCTTCATACTGTTCTGTTTTACGAAGTGACTCAAATTCGTCATCCGTCAGATAACGCAGATAGTTTGTTCCGTCTTTTGGATGTACGCATGCTGTTTTCCGGTTATCATCTATGATCATCCAATGTTCTGATGGCATCCGGTCCGCAAAATGTCTGCCAACCAGCATGATCACATCACTTTTTGGTTCCAGATGACTGACATAGACCTTTCTGTCCAGCGACTGGAATCGTGCAAATTCATTAAAATGATGGCTTTCATTACCGACTTTCCGCCGAAGTTCCAACATGCGCATCACATGAGGATTCGAATACTGTTCCAGTACCTTACTTCCCACTGCAAATCCGACACGCAGGAAATTATAAATTGCTTGTAACGCATCTTCCTCCGCAGAAAGGGTTGCATAATATACATCCAGATATGCTTCATCGGAAATATCCCTGCGAACAGAACGGATTACTTTTTCTGCTTTCACATTATCCCCGTCTACATGGACATATTCATCAAACATTGTCTGCTGTAATATCGGTTCTTTCTTTAATTGTATCTGATCATGACCGATCCGTAATGCTTCTGACCAGGCATCATAGATACAGGTCATAATGTCCTCCAGACGATCCTTACAAGTATATATCTTCATAATTTTCTACCCAATCCCAAAGTCCGCCAATGACAATTGCACATAAGATTCATTGGAATGTTCTATATTCCATACGTCTTTCTTATCTACACTGACCAGTTGTCTTGTAATATACGACGCTTCAATCGGTGTATGATACATCTGTTTTCCCCCACAGGTAATAAAATAGTGGGCCCTCTTAAGTACCACACCCATCTTCTTTAAGCTTGCAAAATCCATTCTTCCATACCGTCTTGCATATGTGATCCGGCTGGCGGATTTTGGACCGATTCCCGGTACCCGAAGCAGTCTTGCATAACTTGCAGTCTCTACTTCCACGGGAAATTGTTCGAGATGGCGTAATGCCCAGTCGCACTTTGGATCGATCAGTTCATTGAAATCCGGCTTTTCTTCCGACAATAATTCATCTGCCTGGAATCCATAAAATCTAAGCAGCCAATCTGCCTGATAGAGGCGGTGTTCACGCAAAAGCGGTGTCGGTGTTCCAAGCCCCGGCAGTGCGGCATCCTCATTCAGCGGAATATATGCTGAGTAAAACACTCGTTTCAGATCAAAACCCTGATACAACTGCTGGGTCGTCTGCAATAATGTATAGTCACTTTCCCCCGTCGCACCGATGATCATCTGTGTACTCTGCCCGGCAGGTGCAAAATTACGCTTTAATCTTGACATATCACGGGGTGCTAACTGATATGCGTTGTCCCATGTAAGGAGTCCATCCAATGTCCCCATTTCTTTTTGAGAAGACAGCGTTCCGTCCTTTCCATCCGACAGTCTGTCTGTCTTCCTTTTTCTTCCAGCTTTCCCGATAATTCCTTTTGGATATTTCCGAAAAAATGCCGTTATTTAACAGTTGATTTCCCCTGCTTCTTTCCATATATGCTGTCTTTCCGATAGCCATCCGGTGTGCAGCAATTGTATTCTGAACCTTTCCCATAGGATTAAGGATTGTCTTCATTGTCTTATTCGGTGCAAGAGTCCGAAGACTCTCTTCCGTCGGAAGTTCCAGATTCACACTGATACGGTCGGCCAGATATCCCGCTGCGGCAAGAAGTTCATCCGAAGCTCCCGGAATCGTCTTCACATGGATATATCCGTTAAAATGATATTTTGTGCGAAGCAGCAGTAAAGTCTCACACATCTTTTCCATCGTGTATGTCGGATTTTCAAACTCCGGAGCTTAAGAAAAGACCTTCTATATAGTTACGCCTATAAAACTCAATCGTCAGTTCACAGATCTCTTCGGGTGTAAATGTTGCCCGTTTCACATCGTTACTTGCACGATTAATGCAATATTTACAATCATAGGCACAATGATTTGTCATCAGGATTTTTAACAGGGAAATACATCTTCCGTCCGCCGCAAAACTGTGACAGATGCCGCATGCCTCTGTATTGCCGAGTTCTCCTTTCTTTCCCCGGCGGCTTGAACCACTTGACGTACATGCTACATCATATTTTGCCGCATCAGCGAGAATCTGTAATTTCTCCTGTGTTGTATAATTACTATTTTTGATTTCTATATTCATAGTTTTATTATACAAACAAGCGTTCTTGTTTTCAAGTGTTTTCCGAACATTTGTTCTTTTCATCTACTATACATGCCTGCTATCTTTATTTTTTCAGGAAATGTTCCCTGTTCGGATATACCTGCCTGAAAGCCTCAAGCGCCGCCTCCTGTAACAGCGCAAACTCTTTCTCCATATGAAGCAGATGCGGTGCACGAAAAGCGATCATACTAATCTGCTGCGCAATCTTTTTGTCACTCCTTCTTCTGACATCTGTCCCATTCCAAATACAAGTGACGTAAATGCCCTTCCTCCCCTGCTGACTTCAATGAATTTCAGAAAGACATTCTGAAGCTCCTGCAAAAGAATTTCCTTATATACTTTTTCCTGAAGCAGTGATTCTGACAGCCCCAAAGTGGCAGCTATCTTCGCTCCCTGCTTTCTCCGTTTTCCTCCCAGATCCACTGTCGTACCTTCTGCCAGATATTTCATTTCCATAAGACATCTCATAAATTCATCTTTTACGGGTGTTCGTTTTCCATATCTTGCAATCCATAACTGTTTCCGGCATTTGTCTTTCTCCGACTCTCCGTCGCCGGTATTTGCTTTTAATAACTCCAGTCTTTTTACCGGATCTGTTTCTTTGTAAAATGCAATTCTCCATGCGTTATCCATTTTCTATTTCCTCATTATTATTTCAAAAAATGATCTACATTACTGCTATCCACACGGCAATATTCGGAGAGATAATATCTGCCTTCCTTTAAGCGTTTCCGATTTGTGTCTTTTCCACAGACAATCTCTACCGATAATTTCGCCAGTTCCATTGCCTGATCCTCTTTATCATTATAGACGGTTCCCTGCATTTTTCCTGTCTTGATTGCCTCCAACGCATCATCCAGACCGTCAATTCCAAATATGACAGGCCAGTCCTGACAGTCATATCCGGCCTTCTGACAGGCTGCCACTGCTCCCAGTGCCATCTCATCATTATTGGAAATAACCAGTTCTATTTTCTCTCCATATTGCTCAATAAGACGACTCATCCTGTTTTCAGCCTGTCCACGGTTCCAGTCCGCAACTGATAACTCAATTTTTCAAGATTAATCTCCTGTTCAAGCAAGGTCTTAACCGAATAGTCTGTTCTGCTGATGGCATCCTGATGTCCGGCCTCTCCTTCCAGAAGTATGTACTGAATCTTCCCATCCTGATTCTTATCAACTTCCGGATGATTTTTAATATAATCCGCCACAATTTCTCCCTGCATGATCCCGGACTGCTCTGCGTCACATCCTATATAATACAGTTTCTCCCATTGCATCAGATCCTCCCTGACCGGCTCCCTGTTAAAAAATAGGACTGGGATATCTTCTTGTTTTGCCATCCTGATAATGCGGGATGGTGCCGTTCTGTCAACCAGATTCACACACAATACATCACAGCCGGCGTCAATCATCTCCTCAACGATCTCATTTTGATCCTGCTGATTATCATCGCCGTTTTTTACCGTTGTGATGATTTTCATATGATCTGTTTCCATTTTTTTCAGATTCTCTTTTAACTGATCCGTCATAGCATTGATAAATGGATCATCCTGCGTATAGGTTACAACTCCTATCCGGATGATATGATCTGTCTTTGCACTCTTGTCTTCACATCCGGTAATCAGAAAAGCGATCAGCAGGATAACGGCTATCATACTTCTTCTTTTTCTGTCTTTTTTACTCATAAGAATATAAGAACCTTTCCAAATTATCATTTAGTGAAAATTCATCTCTGTCAAACACCTTTATCTCTGTCTTATGGCCTTTTAGCTGTGGAATCTGTGTTCCAGCCTTTGTGCCATTTCCCCGACACTTTTATATCCGATCTCATAGGCATCCGGAACCACCAGTCCCTGGATATTTCCGTTATCCAATAACACTACCGCTTTTACACTGCTCCCAATGCCATATATGTCCGCTCCCTGATATGAATCTTCATCAGACTGCTCGCCTAGTTCTTCCAATGCATGTGGATCCAGAACCACTATTGCATCTACTTTGTCTTTTTTACTCACTTTTTCATAGATATTCTGATCTTTTTTCCGGTAACAATACCAGTCGATCTCACTTTTGGTATCTTTCAGCGAATCCTTTAATCCCCGGATCGCATCCTGATCTGACTTTGATTCTTTCCAGTTTGCGACAACTCCGATTTTCTGCCGCTTCTTTCCCAGCTCCTTTCCAAGTTCAGAACCTATCTTATAATAATCCGGTCCGATTACCGGATTACCAGAATTCCCGCCTTCTTTGGAATATACATCCTCCATGATCAGTGTATATGGTGTCTTGGCACACTGTTTTTTTAACATGTCTTTCGTATCACTTCCCGGTGCCGGACATATGATAAATGCATCTATATTGTTGTGCTTCTGCTCTTTTATAATTTCTTTTTCCATCTCTGCATTTTCAATTTCATCTGTATTACAGATAATCATATGAAGATTGTTTAGTTTCGCCGACTGCTTCATCCCTTTAATCAGTGAATTCCACCGGTTATCTCCTGATTCCGGTAAGATCACCGCAACTCGTTTTTCCGGCACATCCCGGTCAAAAATCTTCCAGGCAAAAAATAATGTCAGTATCAGGAAAACACACTCCAGTATCAGGAATGTAATTTTATTCTTTTTCATCTACATCCCTCCCTGTGTGTATTTCTGCATCTCCAATTGTTCCGCATTCTCCTTTGTATATGGAATTGCCGGTATATGGATAACAACCCTGGTTCCCTCATCCGGTTCGCTATATATCTCCAGACCATATTGCTCACCAAACATCAGCTGAATTCTGGAATGCACATTGATCACGCCAACACCCGAACCATGTTTTGGAACTTTATTATTATCTTTCAGGATATTTTCCAGAACTTCTTTCCGCATTCCCATTCCATTATCTTCTATAGTAATGTAAATATCGTCTTCTTTCTTTTCTCCCCGGACTGTGATTTTTCCCTCATCGTCCTCATCCATATTTCCCACGCCGTAATAAATTGCATTTTCAAGAATCGGCTGAATGACTAATTTTACAATACAATAATCTTCTATCTCTTATCCGTCTGAAACTCCATTTGAAAACGTTCTTTATAACGCACAAGCTGGATATTCATATAACTTCTGCTGTGCTGCAGTTCATCTTTAACCGGAATGATCGTCTTTCCGCGGGATAAACTGACTCTTAAAAGCTTTGCCAGTTCGGAGATCATAATAACTGCTTCTTCATTTTTCTGTGCTTCGACCATCCAGGTAATAGATTCCAGTGTATTATACAGAAAATGCGGATTAATCTGACTTTGTAATGCATCCAGTTCACTTTTTCTCCGTTCATTCTGCTGACGGATAATTTCCTCCATAAGCGTCTCAATCCGTTCATATGATCTTTGAACGGAATAACCCAAATGTCGTATTTCTGAAGAGCCTCCTATGTAAATATCCGGTTTCCCTCCTGCTTCATATGTTTTAACCGATTCATCCAGTTTCCGGATCGGTTTGGATATTTTTCTGGAAATCAACCTGTTTCCTTCCAGAAGCATCATCATAAGAACCATGATCGTTGTAAAAATATAATATCTGAAATTGTTAATTCTTGCAGTCTGCACGCTCTCCGGTACAACTCCGATCAGTTTCCATCCTGTATAGCAATGTTGCCAACCACTACACTTTCCTTGTGTCCGTCTGTTGTAATCTCATAAGTGCCCTCCTCATACCCGGAAGCCTTCAGACTATTCTCCTCAAACAGTCCCCTGGCCATCTCTGTTTTCTCGGATGATAGATCATCTGTCCGTCACGGCTGATCATATAATAATAGATTCCTTCCGAAGAATCATTAATCTGCTTTAAGACATCTTCGATCACCGAATATTTCATATCTACAAGAAGGACTCCGCTTCCCGGAATCTCCCCATCGTTTATATCCACATAACGGCTCAGTGAAACAACCCAATGATAACGATACAGACCATCTTCATACAAATTCTGAATATGCGGAACGGAAAAATGTACATTTTCAATTGCACTCTCGGCATTCTTATACCAGTCCTGTCCCGTTACATCTATATTTTCTTTTTCAACAGCAACCGGTTCCGAAGCAATCAGACGGCCTTCGTTCCCATATAATGCCAGACTCTCGATTTTATCCGAATTCACCTCGTATAATAAGCTGAACTGTTCAGCAAATTTTTCACTGGATATATCAAATTCCTGTACGATATTATAATTCGCTGCATTAAAAATCTGCCTGATATCTAACAGGTCCGAATTCACCCTGTCTACCGTGCTTTCCACCGTCGCCTCTGTATTTGATACTGCCATCTTATCAATCGCAAGCTTAAATCTTGATACAAAGAAAA
>ENA-OQDF01000148-OQDF01000148.1-human-gut-metagenome-genome-assembly--contig:-NODE-148-length-25565-cov-4.531449_pt1 | contig 25565 bp, 35 predicted proteins | sample MGYA00242769_ERZ504597 | MGnify/ENA primary metagenome ERZ504597 (study PRJEB26092, sample SAMD00036305) | human gut metagenome | host: Homo sapiens | study: EMG produced TPA metagenomics assembly of...
TACCTGAAAAAGCAGCTCCACAAGTGCATAGGATGCATTTTCCCTTATCATATTTTTAGAAGTTTTTTGCACCCAGGATCAGCTGCATAGACCCCAGAAGGATAGATTTACCTGCTCCGGTCTCACCGGTCAGGATATTCAGTCCGGGACCAAATTCTACTTCTATTTCTTCTATCAGTGCAAGATTTTTCACATGCAGATGAGCTAACATTTATTGCCTCCATAATCAAGTCATTTGTAATGTTAAAAATTCAGGATCGTAACTGCAAAGGTATTGAGCAGTTACTCGTGGGATCACTTATTCAATCTGACAAAACTTCTCAGTTTCTCTGCTGCTCCCAGTGCCATGTCTGCAGTCTTTGCAGCACACATAATAGTGTCATCACCTGCAATACATCCCAGTATTTCCGGCCATTTCAACGCATCCAGGCTGCTGCCACGCCCATGGCCATTCCGGAAACGGTTTTGATCACAATGATATTCTGTCCCACATCAATAGAAAGCAGGGTATCTTCCAGTACTCTTGTATATTTTTCTCCAAGACTTCCTGATTCATTATTAATAATTGCATAACGGGACTTTCCGTCCTTTCCTGCCACTTTTGTCAGCTTGAGAGCACGAATATCTCTGGATACAGTCGCCTGTGTCACCTTAAATCCTGCCTCATTAAGTCTGGAGGCCAGCTCTTCCTGTGTATCAATATCATACTGATGAATCAGTTCAATAATTTTCTCATGTCTCGCAACTTTCACCTTATTTCCTCCTGCTGATCAGCTGTCTCTCATCTTCCGGCGCAATACCTCAACAAAACTTAAATGGTTCAGCTTCAGAATCTTTGTCTTTACATCTGCCCGCCGGATCTGAATGCAGTCACCGGTGACCATGGGGATAAATGTATCTCCGTCAAAAGATGCGATTCCCTTTTCACAGTCACAGTGTCTTCCTTTTCCTATCTCTACAGTGATCACATCCTGCGCAGGAAAATAATGCTTCTTGTATTCAGTGTGTGTGGTGCTATGGGAGTCATGATCGTCATGGCGGCATTGGGCGATACAATAGGTCCTCCCGCTGACAGACTATATCCGGTAGATCCGGTAGGTGTTGAAATAATAATTCCATCAGCATTATAAGAGTTAAGATAAACATCATTTACATAATTCTTAAACCGGACCACGCGGAGATGACCGTCTCTGCCGATCACAATGTCATTCAATGCAATATCCTGTCCGATCAGTTTTCTGCCGCGGTACACCCTTCCTTCCAGCATCATGCGGTCTTCTACCTCGTAATCATCCGCCATTAGCTGATCCAGAGCACTGTACAGAGAGGTCTGATTCACTTCTGCAAGAAAACCCAGATTTCCCAGATTGATTCCAAGAAGAGGAATTTCCTTATGCACCACATCCCTTGCTGCCTGAAGAAGTGTGCCATCTCCTCCCAGAACAATAATACACTGTGTATTGTCCGGAACCTTATCAGGATCTGTATAATGAAAAGAACCCTCATGTTTCCTTTCTGCCTGCTGTACTTCACAGTTTTTGTGATGTGTTTTCAGATAATCTGCGATTTTTTCTGTGATTTCAAGTTTTTTATCCTTGTCACTGTTTGTAATAATATAAAACCTGTCCATAGTTTCTTCCTGACTCAGCCTTTTTAATCCAACTGTCCATGAGCCTCTGCCACAACAGCTTCTACAGATACCTTCAGACTGTCGGTAACCCCGGTACCTTCCGGATGTTTTTTCAGATGAAGAAGATATTCGATATTTCCTTCCGGTCCTTTAATTGGCGAAAAAGAAAGATGACATGGCTCCATAAAAATACTCATGGCATAATCGCGTACTTTTTCGATCACTTCCTGATGAACAGCAGGATCTCTTACAACCCCCTTCTTTCCGACTTCTCTCTCCCCGCCTCAAACTGCGGCTTGATCAGACATACGATCTCACCCTCATCTGTAAGGAGATTTCTTACAGGAAGCAGTACTTTTGTAAGAGAAATAAAGGACACATCAATTGATGAAAAATCTGCCGGTTCTCCCAAATCCTCCGGTACCACATAGCGGATATTGGTTTTCTCCATACAGACTACACGCGGATCGTTACGAAGCTTCCAGTCAAGCTGTCCATATCCTACATCAATGGAATAAACTTTTACTGCCCCGTTCTGTAACATACAATCTGTAAACCCTCCGGTGGACGCACCTACATCCATACAGACCTTACTATCCAATGTGACATCAAAGTTTTTCATAGCTTTTTCAAGTTTCAGCCCACCGCGGCTTACATACGGAAGAGTGTTTCCTCTGACCTCAATCTTTACAATCTCCGGGAACATGGTTCCCGCCTTATCTTCTTTCTGACCATCAACATATACATCGCCTGCCATGATGAATGCCTTTGCTTTCTCGCGGGATGGCGCAAGGGCGCGTTCCATCATAAGCATATCCAAACGTTTCTTCATTGCTCTCTTAATTCCTCACTATCTTCTATTGCCTGTCTGATGTCTTCCACTCCAAGTCCAATCCGGCTGCGCAGGCTTTCTACATTTCCCTGGGGTACAAAACGATCCCAGACAGCTGCCGACAACACTCTTATTTCCGGATGACAGGCTTCCATATAAGCAGACACATGCTCTCCGTATCCGCCGCTTTTCACATTCTCTTCTACTGTCACAAACAGACTGTGATCCTTTGCCAGTTCATCAAGGAGATCCACATCCAATGGTTTCACAAATCTGGCATTTACAAAAGTAGGATCATAGCCGTCATCTTTCAGTCCTTTACAGATTTCCATGCAGGACGGGATCATACTTCCCACTCCCAGCACAGCGATTTTTTTTCCTTTGCGGATAATCTCACTTCTGCATATTCCACAGGTGCCTGATATTCCCGAAGCCCCTGATGCGCACTGCCTCTCGGATAGCGGATTGCAATCGGTCCGTCAAAGCTTACCGCAAATGCAAGCATTTCTTCCAGTTCTCTGTCATTCTTCGGTGCCAGAACAGTCATATTCGGCATCATGGACAAATAAGACAGATCAAAGCAGCCCTGATGCGTCTCCCCGTCTGCACCTACAAGCCCTGCCCTGTCAACAGCAAAAATCACATGAAGCTTCTGCATACATACATCATGCAGGATCTGATCTACAGCACGCTGCAGAAAAGATGAATAGATGGCAACAACAGGAATCAGGCCGCCAAGAGCCAGACCCGCCGCAAAACTCACCGCATGTTCCTCTGCGATTCCCACATCAAAAAATCTGTCCGGAAATCTCCTGGAAAATTCCACAAGTCCGGTTCCATCCGGCATGGCTGCGGTAATAGCTGTCAGTTTTTTATTTTTCTCACCAAGAGAGACCAGTGCTTTGGAAAAAACATCTGTATAACCCGGCACTGTTTTCTTCTGAAGTACCCGGCCTGTTTTAATATCAAAAGGACCTGTTCCATGAAACCTGTCCGGATGGGCACTTGCAGGTTCGTATCCTCTGCCTTTCTTTGTCAGGACATGAACAACTACCGGTCCCTCTACCCGTTTTGCTTCATTAAAGAGTTTCATCATCTGACGCATATTATGACCGTCAACAGGTCCCAGATATGTCAGCCCCATATTTTCAAACAGCATTCCCGGAATAAAAAGCTGCTTGACACTGCTTTTGGTTTTTCTCATAGTATCTACCAGAGCAGTCCCTACCTTCGGAACCTTCTTCAGTGCCTTTGTCACACCCATCTTCATTCCTGTATAAGCTTCTGCAGTTCTCAGTGCACTCAGATAAGTGGACATGCCTCCTACATTTCTGGAAATGGACATATTATTGTCATTTATGATAATAATAAAATTTGTCTTTAACTCTGCAGCATTATTTAATGCCTCATACGCCATTCCTCCGGTGAGAGCACCATCTCCGATCACAGAAACCACATGATGCTTCTGTCCCAGAATATCTCTGGCATGCACATATCCCAGTCCTGCCGAAATTGAATTGGAACTGTGTCCTGCATCATATGCATCACAGGGCTCTCACTTCTCTTAGGAAAACCGCTTAATCCACCTTCCTGTCGCAGATTCTTAAATTCATCTTTTCTTCCGGTAAGAATCTTATGTGTATATGCCTGATGTCCTACATCCCAGATTAGTTTGTCTTCCGGAAAATCCAGCACATTATGAAGAGCCAGAGTCAGTTCCACTACTCCCAGATTTGAAGCAAGATGTCCGCCTGTCCGACTTACTGACCGGATTAAAAAGTCCCTGATCTCCGCTGCCAGAGGCTCGAAATCTTCCAATGGTATCTTATGGATATCATTGGGTTTCTTAATCTTTTCCAGAATCATTTGTATCCTTCCTTTATTTTCTGCGGTTTATTAATTTTTCAATTAACAAATACAGAAACTCGTTATTTTTATTCAGACTCTTCAGCAGATCGATTGCCTTTTCTGAGAGTTCTTCCACCTGTTCAGCAGCCTTCTCTGTTCCAAAAAGAGTCACATAAGTAACTTTATTATTCTTCTCATCACTGTGTACAGGTTTTCCCAGTTCTTCTGCAGTGCTGGTCACATCCAGAATATCATCCTGAATCTGGAAAGCCAGTCCTATATTTCCGGCAGCTTTCTCCACTGCAGATACTTCCTGCTCATTTGCTCCTGCAAGAATTGCGCCTGTCATCATGGAGGCTTCGATCAATGCTGACGTCTTATTTCTGTAAATATAGTCAAGCATCTCTTTTTCAAGGGGCTTTCCGTCATTTTCCACATCAACACTTTGTCCTCCAAGCATTCCATGAATGCCTGTTTTCTGTGAGACCACTCTCAACGCATGGATTACCCGATCCTGCTCTTTTGTCAGGGCAAATGCCTGAAACATGGTTTCGTATGCGTAATTAAGCAGCGCAACACCGCTTAACACCCCCATGGCTTCCCCATATACCTTATGTGTAGTCAGTCTGCCGCGCCTGTAATCATCATCATCAAGTGCAGGAAGATCGTCATGGATCAGGGAATGAGTATGGATCATCTCCATTCCTGCCATAAACGGTTTTACAACTTCTTCCTTACCATCAAACAGGCGATATGTCTCCCGGATCAACATTGGCCGAAGGCGCTTGCCTCCTGCCAGCATACTGTAATTCATAGCCTGAGCCATTGTTCCGGCGAATCCCGCCTCTGCAGGCAGGAAGCTTCTGATCACTTTCTCTGTTTCTTCCGTTCTCTTTGCTAATTCATCTTGAAAATTCACTAAATGTACCATCCTCATTAAGCTGCAGCATTTTCTTCTCCACTGTATCCAGCTTCCCGCTGCAAAGTTTCAAAAGTTCCATGCCCTGTCTGTACAGTATAAAAGAGTCCTCCAGCGATGTGTCTCTGTTTTCCAGTTTTTCAGCCAGCAGATCCAGTTCTGCAAACATCTCTTCCAGAGGTTTTTCCTCCTGTAACTGCTCACAGTTTTCTTTCTTCACCATAGATTCTCTCCTCCTTCACCGTACCTGTAACATCTGCTTCTATCGTACCGTCTGTCACAGATATATAAATGGTATCCCCATTTTGTACCTGTTCTACACTTGTCAATGTCTTTTTATATTTATCTGCCACATAAGAATATCCCTGATTCAGTTTCTTTAAAGGGGAAAGTCCTGCAAAACGTTCCAGATAAACAGACAATCTGTGTCTCTCATCCTGAAGTTTCCTGTTCATTCCATTTTGTACAGCATTCTCCAGATCTGCCAGACGCTGTCTCTGCTCCCGCAGCCTGTTCTCCGGACTCAGATAAGCAAATTTTGTCTGAAAATGCTCCAGTCTGCTGCGGTACAGATCCATTTTACCACTCATTGCACGATATAACCGCTGCCTGTAAATACTTACTGCTTCAATCACACTTCTGTAATCATCCACCGCAAGCTCTGCCGCAGCAGAAGGAGTAGGAGCTCGCAGATCAGCAGCGAAATCAGCAATTGTAAAATCCGTTTCATGACCTACTGCGGAAATAATGGGTGTACTGCACTCAAAAATAGCTCTGGCCACGATTTCTTCATTAAACGCCCAAAGATCTTCAATAGAGCCACCGCCTCTTCCCACAATGATCACATCCACATCTGTCTTATCAAGCATCTGTATTCCTTTTACAATACTTTCTGCCGCACCCGCCCCCTGTACAAGAGCCGGATATAAAATAATCTGTAAATAGGGATTTCTTCGATAGGAAATATTGCGGATATCCTGAACAGCCGCACCTGTCGGTGCAGTTACCACACCCAGACGTCTGATAAATCTCGGAATGGGCTGTTTGTACTCCTGTGCAAACATTCCCATATCTTCCAGTTCCTGCTTCAATGCAAGATATCTCTCATACAGAGCTCCTGCACCTTCCAGGGTAATCTCCTTTGCATACATCTGATAGCGGCCGTCGCGTTCATATACATCCACACTCCCGCCAACGATCACCTTATCGCCATTTTTCATGGCAAATGCAAGTCCCCGTCTGTGTCCGGCAAACATCACACAATTCAATGTTCCTGTCTCATCTTTCAGGGAAAAATAGATGTGTCCGCTTGTATGATATTTACAATTGGACACCTCGCCTTTTACATAAATCTTCTGCAGTAAATAATCCTGGGTAAACATATTTTTGATATAACGGTTTACCTGACCTACAGAATATGTGTTTTTCATTCTGATTTTTCTTCGCTTTCACTGTTGCAATCTTGCCAAGGATACCGTTTACAAAGGAACCGGAAGTCTCACCGCCAAAACGTTGGCAAGCTCTACCGCCTCATTGATAGCTACACCTGTAGGTACATCTTTGTCATATTTCAGTTCATACACTGCCAGACGCAGGGCAGTCAGGTCAACGCGGCTCATTCTCTTTGTCTTCCAGCCATTGCTTGTCTCATTTAACAGTGCATCGATCTCGTCTAATTTTTCAAGTACATGGCGGTATTTCCGGCTCATATACTCCTGATCTTTCTCTGAAAGTTCCTCCAGAGTATCAAAATAAAGTGAAAGCTGCTCACTCATCTCTTCCTCTGAATTAAATTCTGTCATGAACAGTAATTTAAAAATATGTTCTCTCTGCTCTCTTCTTCGCATAATTTTTGCTGTATAAACAGCTTTCCTTTCTAAATATCTCTTAAGTACACAAAAAGGAAAGGGTTACTTTCCTTTTTCGTTCTCCATATCTACACTGGCAATATGAATATTAACATCTGCAACCTCAAGACCTGTCATATTCTCTATGGATGATTTTACTTTCTCCTGAACTTTCTTACTTGTCTCAAGAATGTTCTTACCATATTCGATATTCAGGTTCAGATCTACTGTTACAACTCCTTCGAGCACAGTAACCTTAACACCTCTGGAAAGATTCTTCATTCCAAGTTTGCTTACCAGTTCGTTTGTGATATTGCCTGCCATGAAGCAACTCCGTCTACTTCCGTAGCAGCAAGTCCGGCAATGATAGCGACCACTTCATCTGCGATCTGGACCTCACCAATGCCTCCTAAATCCTGTATTTTATATGTTATTCTTTTCTCTGCCATCTGAAAACCTCCTGAGGGATTCTTTAATCTTTGTTCATTATACCAAATCGACAGATAAATGAAAAGGGTTATTTACTGAATTCCGTTAATATTAAGCCAGGATTTCTGTCCTCTGTCATACCCACACTCCAGGAATTTACAAAGAGGAGCAGCGGATTTCCCTTAAGATCAGTAACTTTTTTCATATCAGAGGTTCCAATGATCTTATCCACTTTTACTTCTTCTTTATTTGCAATCCAGCGAATATGTTCATATGGAAGTGTTTCCAGACGGATATCTACATTATATTCATTTTCCAGACGATATTTCAGAACATCAAACTGCAGGACACCTACAACACCTACAATAATTTCTTCCATACCGGTATTAAACTCCTGAAAAATCTGAATAGCACCTTCCTGCGCGATCTGATTGATACCTTTAACAAACTGTTTTCTCTTCATAGTATCAATCTGACGGACTCTCGCAAAATGTTCCGGTGCAAATGTAGGAATACCTTCGAATGCAAACTTTTTACCGGGTGCACAGATTGTATCTCCGATGGAAAAGATACCCGGGTCAAAAACACCGATAATATCTCCGGCATATGCCTCATCTACCACATGGCGGGATTCTGCCATCATCTGCTGCGGCTGAAGCAGACGCATCTTTTTATCACCCTGCACATGATATACTTCCTGGGAAGCGTCAAATTTACCGGAACAGATTCTCATAAATGCGATTCTGTCTCTGTGTGCCTTGTTCATGTTTGCCTGGATTTTAAATACAAACGCTGAGAAATCATCATCCATGGGGTCAATTTCCCCAATATCAGACACTCTCGGAAGCGGTGATGTTGTCATCTTCAGGAAATGTTCCAGAAATGTTTCCACACCGAAGTTTGTCAGCGCAGATCCGAAGAATACAGGTGTCAGCTTACCTTTGCTTACCAGCTCCTGGTCAAAATCTGCACTTGCGCCGTCCAGAAGCTCAATCTCGTCCAGAAGCTGTGCTTTCTGCTCTGGATCCATAATCTCATCTGCCCGGCTGTCACTTAACGGGATTTCCTCGATCACACCTTCTTTGGTACCTTTCTGTGTATCAGAAAAGGTAAGTATTTTCTCTGTATCACGGTCATAAACACCGCGGAATTTCTTACCGGAACCGATTGGCCAGTTGATCGGGCAGGTTGCGATGCCAAGTTCTTTCTCAATCTCATCAAGAAGGTCAAATGTGTCGTTTGCATCGCGGTCCATCTTATTGATAAATGTAAAAATCGGGATATGGCGCATTACGCAGACCTTGAACAGTTTTCTGGTCTGTGCCTCCACACCCTTGGAACCGTCGATTACCATGACTGCAGAATCTGCTGCCATCAGTGTACGGTAAGTATCCTCCGAGAAATCCTGATGTCCCGGTGTATCCAGAATATTAATGCAGTAACCATCATAATGAAACTGCAGAACAGAGGAAGTAACGGAAATACCTCTCTCTTTTTCGATCTCCATCCAGTCTGACACTGCATGGCGGGCTGTTGCCTTACCTTTAACACTTCCGGCAAGATTGATTGCTCCGCCATACAGCAGGAATTTCTCAGTCAGTGTAGTTTTACCTGCATCCGGATGGGAAATAATGGCAAATGTTCTTCTTTTTTCTATTTCATTCGTATACTTAGACACGTTCAGCCTCCTGTTGCGCTTTCTTATAATTGTTTACATAAAACACCGGCAACAGCCGGTATCAGTTACGTTTTCTATTTTTTTACAGCATTCCTATTCTAGTATATGCACCTCTTTTCTGTCAAGATATATGTTCGCATATTCATATCAAAATATCAGTCATAAATATCAGTTGTATCGATTGCGGTATCCTCATATGGCTGTGCTGATGTTTCGCTGTCTTCCTCATACGAAGTATCTGCTGATGTTTCATCTGTCTGTGTTGTATCTTCTGCATCTTCACTCTCCTTCAGTGGGGTGATCACAATATTTTCTGGCGCAATTCCTGTTTTCCTTTTTACAATATCTTCAATCTGTGCTCTCTGTGCATCAGAAAGTTCTGCTTCAGGGATCACAACATCCGCAGTTTCTCCGGTAAGATTTACAACTACATTCTTAAAGCCCTTCGCCTCCAGCAAAAGCTCTGCTGCCGCTTCTTTTTCTGAAAGGTCTGTCATCGAGACCATCGTATGTATTGCCTCCTGCTTCTCTTCATCATCAATTTCTTCATTATTGATAATGTCCTGCAGATCTGCCTTGTTCTGTGAGCGCACCTGTTCTCTGCTGATCTTTGCCTGTGCGGCAATCCTGTAGAACCCGTAAACACAGCCTCCCCGGGAGTATCCGTTTCCTGACTGTCTGTAAGACTATTATCAGTCAGACCTCCATCTGCCTGATTTTCATCCAGAAGAGCAGTTTCATCTGTAAGATCATATCCTGCATCTTCAAGGATACTGCTGCTGTCCGTACTTGCCTCCTTATCCCTGAATCCAAGATTACATCCGCAAAGTTCAGATATCCTGCCACTGCAATCAGAATTGCCAGCGATGTAATAATGACCTGATTTTTTCCGATGACTTTTTTCACATTTATCTCCTCATTTCATTTTCATTATTCTAATTCTATGAGCATCCACCTGAAATAATGCCATGACCGCCTCCTGAATATTTTGGACCACTACAGGATTTCCTCCGCCTTCCGCAGAAATCAGAACACCGGTCACCTGTATGGTTTCTGAATTATAGAAGCTCTGCCTGTCTTTCTTCTCATCTGTCATCAGGATAACCTGTACCTTTCCCACCCCTTCCGTATTTTCAAGAAATGCTTCAAGTTTCTCTTCCAGAACACTTTTTGCATATCTTCACTCTTCTCTCCTGCCGTATTTTTCTTTTGCTGCTTACTGGATACAGGCATCGCCGCTACTGCCAGAAGTACTCCGATGAGCAACAGGATTCCCCATTTTGCCGGATTCATTTCGGACAGTCTGGATACAAATTCTGTTTTCTTTAAGTCCCCACTCTTCCACCAGCGCATCTTTAAGCTCCTTTCTCTCCTCCTGAGAATTTCTGTCTTCAGTACAAGGTTTGCCTGCGTTCTCCTCCCCTTTTATATTTACTTTCACCTTATATACTTCTATGCCTCTTTTTTCCAGAGTTTCCCGGATTTTCTGTTCCAGTTCCAGTTCGTAACCTTTTTCCAGATAGACTTTCTGAATATTCTGAATTCCCGGAGTTCTTTCTCTCTGTTTTCTTCAGAAATTATCCAGAAAACTTTCCGTCAGTTCCGAACCTTTTCCAAGAATGGAATATCGGGGTACTCATCATAAAAATCAGCAGCAGGCCCATAAAAAAGCGTACATATTTCTCATACTTCTGGTCAGGTATCAGATTCAGAGCCGCAGTGAAAAAGATATAAAATACTGCCAGATTCCGAATCCATAAATACAGCTCTTCTTTCATATGTTTCCTCCGGCAATCTTTCTGTCAGTTCATCAGGATACAGAAACTACAACTATCAGAAATGTCAGCATGCAAAGTACTTCTGCTGTCAGCAAAAGCTTTAAAAGCATTGCACATCCCTCCCCCATTGTACTCAGGGCTCCCACAACTCTTTTGTCAGAAATTGGCTGTGCAATCGCAGCCAGAAAACGATAAACCAGAGAAAGACTTCCATAATGGATAATCGGTCCTGCTCCAATCAGCAACAGAAGGATCACGATTACTGCGCCAAAACTGTTTCGCACCATCACTGCACTGGTCAGCACTAATTCTGTTACAGCGGTCACTGCATTTCCAATGCCGGGAATCGCACTCGCTGCCTTGCCAACAGCAGAACGCTTCATGGCATCCATCACCGGGCTCACCATATTCCGCACAATCTGCAGACCAACAATAGCTCCCAGAAGAGTTTTCAACCCCCAGTTTACAGCTACATCCAAAAGTTCTGCCATTTTTGTAAGCATCTCCTCTTTTGACAAATAATTAACCATTTTCAGAAGCAAACTCAGGTTTACAGCAGGCAGAAACAGATTTGCAAGAAGCCACTGAACCGCCCAGACCATCAGCAAAATCCCTTCATAAAATGCAGCAGCCGTTGATGATCCGGTTGATGCAGCCACTGTCATAAAATAAGCCGGAGAAAGAACTTTCATGAAATCCGTCAGTCCAAGAAGCCAGTTTGTAAGCGTACTTCCAAGCCTTGAGAAATTCTCCATAAGCATTGTAAACAGCGCAAGATAGACAATATAAAAGCTGATACTGCCAGCCTGTCCGTTTCCGAAAACATCAGCAAACTCTGCCAGCACCGCTGCAATAAAAATCACAAGTAAAAGTTTCAGTATTAATCCTTTTTCATTCTCTATATCCGAAAAAGAGACTGTACAAAAAGCTCCGTACAGTCTCTTTTGAAACAGGCTCCTCCCCGTTTATGATATTCATCAGTGCTTCTCTGACAGAAAAAACATGGTCATCCATGATCTCATCCAACATTTTCTGCACATCATCAATCTGTATCTCTTCCATTAGATTCTCCTGCAGAATCTGTACTGAAGAATCTTCTTTCTGTTCTGTCTGCGCAGCGGCATATACGGATACTATATGATTCTGAAAGAATGTAAGATATGACACTCTTCCCACCAAAAGTATACATGCCAGTATACACCAGTAACCTTTCCACAGATCTGCCTGTTCCCTGATACTTCTCTCTTTATCCTGCCTCATATCATAAACTCCGAAATCGTATCCAGAATTGCTAGCAGTACCGGCATACTCAGAACCATCACAGACAGTTTACAGAACAGGTCGATCTGTGTTCCGATCATCTGATATCCGGCATCTTTGCAGATTGCAGATGAAAACTGTCCGATATATGTAATCCCGATAATCTTAACCAGAACTGTGAGATAACTGCTGTCTATGGGGAAGCTTTCTCTCAGCCTGTTCATGGTTTCAAACAGATAAGAAACTTTTCCTGCTGCAAGACCAAGAATCAGAAAACCCGTCATCATGGTCACAAGTGCAGCAAATTCCGGTCTGGTTTCTTTTAGAATAAAACCAAGCATCATTCCGCAGATACCCATGATTGAAACTTTCACAATATCCATGCCATTCAAACCTCTTTCTGTTCTGTCAACTGCCATAACAGTTGATTTGAAATCACAGCACAAACAACTGCTGAATACTTTCAAACAGTTCATAAATATATGGAACAATCCAGAACAGCACCATCAGAAGCCCCGCCAGGCTTACCAGAAATGCCTGTTCATCCCTTCCACTGTGTTTTAGGATCTGGCAGAGAACAGAAACCAGAATCCCTACTGCAGCGATTTTAAAAATAAGACTTACCTCCACAGTCTCTCCTTTCCGGCTTCTGCTGCCAGATATAGCAAAACAGTAATCTACACAGTAAAGAAACAGATTATAAATACATGCTCACCAAAAAAACACAGCCACAAATATTCCGCCCAGTATTCCCATACTGCGGTATAATTTTCTTTTTTCACAAAAATCTTTCCTGAGTTCCCTGATCGCATATTCTGTTTCCTTTTCCATCAGATCCATCTGTTTTAGCTGCATATCCAGTCCAAGATAACCAAGCTGATCTCCCAGTGAATAAAATCTGTCTCTCTCTTCCTGCGAAAGACAATCCAGATCCAGACACTTTCCGGCCGATTCTCTGAAGATTGTCCCAAAGGAATCCCCTGTTTTTTCTTTCATTTTCTGTGCCGTAAGTATAAAAAATTCTCTGTACTTCCCTTCCAGTTTCCCGGAAGCACCTGTAAAGGCATCGTACAGAGATTTATTTCCATAACGTATTTCTCCTCTTAGGAGGATGATCATCCGTAAGATCATTTCCATCATCTTTTTGCGTCTGCCAAGTTCATTGCTCATGGCAAAACCGCAACCGACACCGGAAATTACAATTACACACAATCCTACTGTTCTAAGCATACTTTTCCATTTTCATCTAATACAGCTTTCAGACATCCTGCCTGATCATTTTTGTCCAGGATAATATAACGTTCAAATACTTTCTCGCCCATAAGCTTATAAAAGAATGGCTGATCCAGAACATCCTCCAGACAGCTTCCATGTGCAGTCGCAATCAGCTTACATCCGCAGTGGATCACTGAGTCAACTGCCTTGAAATCCTCTTCACAGCCTAACTCGTCCACTGCAACCACATCCGGTGACATGGAACGTACCAGCATCTGCATACCTTCTGATTTCGGACAGCAGTCCAGCACATCTGTACGCATTCCCAGATCATTCTGAGGAATTCCCTGATAACAGCCTGCCAGCTCACTTCTCTCGTCCACCACACCTATTGTCAGACCCTGGGTATTGGCCCATCCATTACTGAGCTGCCTGATAATATCTCTGAGCAGCGTAGTCTTTCCACACCTTGGCGGTGAAATGATCAATGTATTTGCAACCCATTTCTCTGTACGGATATAAGGCATCACCTTATCCGCACATCCCTGAATCTCATGTGCCAGACGGACATTGATGCAGGAAATATATTTCATTCCCATGATCCTGCCCCGATCCAGCACTACCTTTCCGGTCACACCTACTCTGTGACCACCCTGAACACTGATAAATCCCTGTCTGATCTCATCCTCATAAGCATACAGGGAATATCCTGTGACATATTCCAGTGTTTCTTTCAAATCTTCCGTTGTCACCAGATACTGTTCCTGACCCGGTTTTCGCAAAAAACACTCTCCTCCGTCATAAGTTAAAAACAACGGACGCCCTACACGAAGGCGTATCTCATATAATTTATCATAATCCAGCTTCGCATCCATTAAAAGATTCCGGATATTTCCGGCAAACAGGTTTTCAATCTGCTGCGCTTCTATATGTCTCACCTCTTTACACTTAATATATGTGGACAAACCGATTTTAGTACTCTTCCTGATAAGACTCTTCCATTTTTATCAGATTCAGCTTCAGAACCCGGTCTACCACATTTCCTGCATACCCCCTGTACGCATAAGCTCCTGATTCAAAGAGTACGTAAAGTTCATCCCCCTCTACAACAATCTGCTCGATCATCTCAGGCATTCTGTATGATCTTGCAGAATTTTCATTGACATACAGACGTTTATCCGACTGTTCATAAAAAACAATCCTGGATGGCAGAATACCAAAAGAATGAGACAACAACAGCTTATCGTTATAAAAAGCCATTCCCTGTGCCTGTTCTGATATTGTAGAATAATCCAGCGGAACCGCCATTTCAAACATCATGCCAAGTTCCTCATTAAAAGTATTCACCAGATCACCTTTTGAATCCACCGCATATCTCGCGATGGTGCTCTCTGTATATTTGTTAAAACATCCTACATACAGGCACCCCTTATAGAAAGTCATAAAAGAATCTCTCACGATTCCATAAAGACTACATGTCTGATTTACCTGCACAGGCATATGGTTATCCGCATAATTATAGTCACGCAGCACATCCATCTTAATGCTGATCGCCTGTGCGATTCCATTGGTATTTGAAGAATACCACAGCATATCATGTTCCTGATCATAGGCAAGTCCGCCTACATGAGGCAGACCTGGCAGGACTACCTCTTTGATAAATCTGTGAGTTTCTTTGTTGATCACATAAATAACAGAGTTATGTTTTTCCGTATGACAATAGGCACTTACAAGTACATACTCATCGGTCACTGCAAGTCCCTGAGGAGTCATGGAAGTACATACCGCCTGTTTTGTACCCTCTACATTCAGGAATGTTCTTGTATATCTCAGTCCGGGAATAATATAAGTTCCGTACTCTTTTTCTTTTTTTCTGCCCTCAAAGGCAAAGGTATTTAACTCCTCCTGCTGCGACAGCATCTGTATCTGTCCGCGTAATGAATACACTGCAGCATCCTGGTTGGTTACCGGATATTTTGCAGGAGGTTCCGTCTTACCCCTGTATACGAAAGCATATCCCCAGAAAGCCAGTCCAAGTGCCAGTACTGCTACAAGAATCTTCACTGCCAGTCTTCGGATTTCTTTCTTCGTTTGTCTGTTCATGTCTTACCCAAGTATGATGTCTTCATATTTCCAGTTGATTTCCATGGGATTCATTGCCCATACTGCTCCACTGTAACCGTCTTCCATATCAAGCAGCATATGACTGCCTTCATCCATGGATATAGTCCTCATGTCTCTGGAAAGCCCCTCACCGGTCCATTTGATATAAGCTTCCCTCAGTACCCACTGTTCAAAAAATTTCTTTTCCACATTTATATCTGAGAGAATTTCCAGATACTGTTCCCGGGGTACCATACGTCTGAGCATTCTTTCATAATTGGCTCTGCAATGAATCTGCACATCAATTCCAACCTCCTGATCAGCCAGAATACATACCACATATTTTCCGGAATGACTGATATTATAATGCAGGGACGGACGATAGGAAAGGAATGGTTTTCCATGTTCTCCCTCTGCTCTGGGTTCATTGTACAGATTGATTCCATATTCTTTTTTCAGTGCGATTTCCAGAAGTTTCTCTGCGATCATATGCTCCATATGTGCGCCTTCATATTCTTCCCGTATTTTTGTACAGTAAATAATTCCTTTATTCATAGGCCTGTCTCCTCAAGAAACCGGGAAGGCTCCCGTTCCTTCTCATACTGGCGTTTCACATAGGCAAGCACCAGCTTCTTTTTCGCCCTGGTCATCCCTACATAAAACAATCTTCGTTCTTCTTCCACTGCTTCTGCCAAAACCGCCTTGCGATATGGAATACTTCCTTCATTAACATTCAGAATATACACAATATCATATTCCAGACCTTTTACCGCATGGAGTGTGGATATAGTCACTCCTTCTTTTTTATCCTGCTGTTTCCTTGCCTGTTCATTCAGGCGCTTCGTATATTCTTCTATGTAAGCCTGCCACTTCGCCAGGGTTTTCATGCCTTTTGCACTCTCATGGATCCGGTCCAGGGTCTCAAGCAGTTCCTCTGGTTTTATTTTACGATACTGTGCATATTCACGCAAGTATCTTCGAATCCCATTCCTTTTCTGATAAAATTAATCGCAGCAAAAGGGGAAAGAGTACCAAGAATCCTCAGATGCGTTTCCAGTGTGGTAATCCTGTCGCACATCCAGTCTTTGTCTTTATAATATTCCCGAAGTTCATTAAAATTAATCTGCGAACTGTTCAACGCTTCTCTGGAAATATAGCGATTTGGCCGGTTCATGATCTCCAGCAAATTCTTCCTGCTCCTGTCTCCTGCTGCCATTTCAAGATAAGCCAGAAGCGCCCGGCAGATCCAGTGGCGGAAAAGATTGGGAAGCTGTTCTTTCATTGTAAAAGGAACCTGATATTCCATCAGCACATTGATCAGACCTTCCGATTCCTGATTTGTACGAAGCAGGATTGCCGTATTCAGCAGATCCTCGCCGCGCTCCATTCTTTTTTTCAGTGCTGCCACCACGCACATATACTCTTCTCTTGGATTATCAAATTCCTTGCACGTCACAGGCATCCCTTCTTCATTTGGAGTATCCAGCTGCTTTTTGAAACGTCTGGTATTACATCCGATCACTTCCATGGCTGTACGCAGGATATTCTTACTGCACCGGTAATTCACATTCAGAAGGACTGTCTCTGCCTTCGGATAATCCTTTGTAAAATTTAACATAATCTCTGGTCTTGCGCCCCGGAAATGATAGATGGACTGGTCATCATCCCCTACAATAAACAGGTTATTGACAGGTGCCGCCAGCATCTGCAAAATCTTGTATTGTAAGCTGTTGATATCCTGAAACTCATCCACCAGAATGTAGACAAATTCTTCTCCATGCATTCAGGATATCCTGTCTCTGGGAAAAAAGTTCATAACAACAGAGGATCATATCATCAAAATCCAGCTTGCGTTTCGCCTTCAGAGCCTGCTTATAGCCATGAAAAATGTCCCTGAATATCTCGTCCGAGCAACAGGATGCATAATAATGCTCCGGAGAAATACAGTTCCCCTTTACAACACTGATTTCCCTGGCAACTTCTTCAATGAAATCTCCCTCCTGAGCCATTTCCTGTCCATATTTCTCAGTCATCTCACGTAGAATACTGAATTTCTCTTCCTCAGAAAGAATATTGGCCGCACTCAGATGATAGGCGCTTTCAAAATCCCATAAAAAATTCCGTGGAAAGTTCCAAAAGTCACTTCGCTTCTGTTCTGTCCCACGAATTTCAAAAACCGTTCTTTCATCTCTGTTGCCGCTGCTCTGGAAAAAGTTACAACCAAAATAGAAGAAGCCGGTATCTTCCCCTCATTGATCATGTATGCAGTTCTCTCCACAATAACGGAAGTTTTCCCCGAGCCGGGACTGCCAGGACCATCATAGGTCCTGACAGGTGAGTGATTGCCCGAAGTTGAGATGGATTTCTCTTCATATTTATTTGCTTAATTTCTCAATAGCTGCCTTTACTCGTTTGATTGTCTCGTCTTTACCGATGATCTCCATGATCTCAGTAGCACCGGCCGGCGTCATCTGCTTGCCGGAAACAGCAGTACGCAGAGGCCACATTACATATCCGTTCTTATAACCATGCTCTTTTACAAATGCACTTAATGTTTCAAATAACGGATCATTTGTATAATCTTCCTGTTCTTCCAGAACCGGAAGTACTTCTTTTAATACTGTAAGAGAAGTCTCTTCATTTGTCTTCATTTTCTTATGGCAGTACATGGCGGAATCATATTCCGGTACTTCCTCAAAGAAGTCAATCAGAGCCGGAATGTCAGGGAATGTTTCGATTCTGGTCTGTACCATTCCTGCAATCTTTTTGAAGTTGTAGTCTTTCTTCAGAACTTCTTTCATATACGGAAGTGCTCTCTCATAGAATTCATCCGCATCCATTTTCTTGATATACTCACCATTCATCCAACGAAGTTTCGCAATATCAAATACTGCCGGAGATTTATTGATATGATGATAATCAAATACCTGTACCAGTTCATCCAGTGTAAAGATCTCTCTGTTGTCAGAAGGACTCCATCCGAGAAGTGCCACATAGTTGATGATCGCTTCTGAAACAAATCCCTGATCAAGCAGGTCTTCATAAGAGGAATGTCCACAACGTTTGGAAAGCTTCTGGTGTGTCTCATCTGTGATCAGCGGACAATGTACATAAACCGGGATATCCCATCCGAAAGCTTCGTAGATACGGTTGTATTTCGGAGCTGAGGAAAGATACTCGTTACCTCTTACTACGTGTGTGATCTCCATTAAATGGTCATCGATTACGTTTGCAAAGTTATAAGTTGGGTATCCGTCAGATTTGATCAGGATCAGATCTTCCAGTTCCTCATTGTTTACTGTGATATCTCCGTAGATTACATCATGGAATGTTGTAGTTCCCTCTGTTGGCATATTGAAACGGATTACGTGTGGTTCTCCTGCATCAAGACGACGCTGTACTTCTTCTTTGGAAAGTTTAAGGCAGCGTTTGTCATAAATGGAAATCTCTTTTCCTGCCACAACACGTTTCATACCTTCCAGTTCTTCCTTCTTACAGAAACAGTAGTATGCATCACCCTGTTCTACTAACTGCTGTGCATATTTCAGATAGATTCCCTGTGCCTGACGCTCACTCTGAACATACGGTCCAAAGCCTTTGTCCTTGTCCGGACCTTCATCATGGAGAAGTCCTGTTTTTGCAAGAGTACGGTAGATAATATCTACAGCGCCTTCTACGTAACGTTCCTGGTCTGTATCTTCAATACGGAGGATGAAATCTCCGCCTTCATGTTTTGTAATAAGGTATGCATATAATGCTGTTCTTAAATTTCCAACATGCATTCTGCCTGTAGGGCTTGGTGCAAATCTTGTTCTGATCTTGGTCATAACTTTTTTCACTCCTGAATTTTTTATATATTCAAAATCTGTAAAAAAGACCCTGCTTAAAAGCAGCGTCTTTCTACTTCGGGTTTATTATACGTCAGAGGCTTTCTTATTTCAAGTCGGGATGAGGGAAAATTTTAATGTTTTTTGGGAAGGGACGCATGGGAAGCAATTATGTTTGGGGGCTCAGTTTCGGAACCATTGTATTTCTAGGCATTCGGGAAGCCGCTAAAATCATGAGCCGCTCTCTCAAACTCGCTCCGTTGCAAACTCCGCTCAGACAGTGAAACGATCGCTCATAACGCGGCTTCCCAAATACCAAGAACTACAATGAACCCTCAAATTCGCCCCCAAACATAATTGCTTCCCATGCTGACTATCGGCTATATAACATATTTAGTGTACAACAATAAAGAATATACCACTCCTGACTTTACAGAACAATTAGCCAAATAACATATCTGCTACACAACATAACTATAGTAACCCTAAGAAAGTGCATGACAACTTGCAACAAAACAGCGCAGAAAAATATTTTATTTGGAGTGCATTTGCAGGGGTCTTAGATATTCTTAGTTCTCAGAAATCCGCGTTATGAGCCGGCTGCATCACTGTCTGAGCGAAGTTTGCAACGGAGCGAGTTTGACAAGACGGCTCATGCCTTTAGCAGATTTCTGAGAGCTTAGAATATCTTAGACCCCGAAACCGCACTCCAAATAAAATATTTTTCTGCGCGTCCCTCTTGCCATTCACACGCTACATCTTACGAAATCTCTCATACCTTTCCTGCGCGATCTGTTCTCCACTTTTACCACTCTGTTTCTCCAGAAACTGCTTCATTCTAATCTTCATATACTCTGCAATTTCCGGCAAATTCTCCTCACTTGCAGGATATTCCTCCGGTATGATCCGTTCAATGATTCCCAATTCTTTCAGATGAGCCGCCGTTACTTTCATGACCTCCGCAGCTTCCGGTGCCTTTCTGCTGTCTTTCCAGAGAATGGATGCAAAGCCTTCCGGTGAAAGGATGGTGTAGGTTGCATTTTCCATCATCCAGACTTCATTGCCGACTGCAAGTGCAAGTGCACCGCCACTGCCGCCTTCACCAATTACAACCGAAAGAACCGGCACCTTCAAATCGGACATTTCCAGAAGATTCCTTGCAATGCTTCGCCCTGTCCCCGTTCTTCTGCTTCCAGTCCACAGAATGCCCCCGGAGTGTCTACAAATGCAATGACTGCACGTCCGAATTTCTCTGCCTGTTTCATCAGTCGAAGAGCCTTTTTGTACCCTTCCGGTGATGGCATTCCGAAGTTACATCTGATGTTTTCTTTTGTAGTATGCCCTTTACAGATTCCGATTACTGTAACGGGCTGTCCGTCCAGTGTAGCAATGCCGCCGATGATGGCATTGTCGTCTCTGACACCTCTGTCACCATGAAATTCCATGAAATCATCAAAAATGGCATCAATATATTCCGCTGCTGACGGACGGTCACTGCTTCTGGCAATCTGGACTCTGTCCCAGGCTGTGAGATTTTTTTGTTTCTTCTGCTTTTTCTTTTTGCCAAAAGTATCGAAAGATCTGGCAGATGTTTCCTGTGGAAATTCTCCGTAACATTTTCTGGTATCATGCAGTTTCAGGATCAGCGAAAGAACATCCCGCATAGAGCCTCGTTCAACAATTCCGTCGAGAAATCCATGTTCCAGAAGAAATTCCGGTCTCTGGAAGCCCTCCGGCAGTTTCTGACCTATAGTCTGTTCAATGACTCTCGGGCCGGCAAATCCGATCAGTGAGCCTGGCTCTGCAAGGATAATATCTCCAAGCATGGCAAAGCTTGCTGTAACGCCACCGGTAGTCGGGTCTGTCAGCACAGATGTGTAGAGAAGCCCTGCCTGGGAATGACGTTTAATAGCTGCGGAGGTTTTTGCCATCTGCATCAGTGATACGATTCCTTCCTGCATTCTGGCACCGCCGGAGCAACAGAACAAAATGACCGGAAGTCCCTGTTTTGTTGCTTCTTCAAATGAGCGGGTGATCTTTTCTCCCACCACATATCCCATGGAAGCCATGAGAAATCTGGTATCCATGGCTCCGATCACTGTACGGATTCCTCCGATGGTGGCTTCTCCGATGAGAATTGCCTCATCAAGGTGTGTTTTTTCTCTCAGATCCTCAATTTTCTGCGGATAATCCGGATAGTCCAGTGGATTGCTGTTGTCAATTCCTGTGAACCACTCTTTAAAACTTCCTTTATCTGCGATCATTTTGATCCGGCGTTTCGCACTGATTCTGAAATATCCTCCGCACTTCGGGCACACATAGGCGTTGGATATTACGTCTTCTCTGTAAACCATTTCTCCGCACTTTGGACATTTGATCCATAAGCCTTCAGGTACGGAAACAGATGCGGCCTGTTTATGCCGGTCTTCTGAAACTGTTTTCTTAAAAAATCTCTTCAAGTCTGCCATTAAAATCCTGCTCCTTTATGTAACCCAATTGATGTTCTTTCAGACAACAAAATAACGTTAATAACTATTAATCAAACTAATTCTGTCAAGAATTATTTTATCGATTTGCTTATCAATTACCTTTCAATAATAAATATGTAATTTCTGCTGAACTATAAAATATATTTGCACCAGTTTTCTTTTACAAATCCGGATAATGCTGCGGAATGAAATCTGTGGTGATATTTCCTTCCTGAAAATCCGGCTGATTGAGAAGTTCATACAGAAAATCCACGTTAGTTTTTACTCCTTCGATGGCAACTTCTCCAAGTGCACTGATCATCTTTCGAATGGCACTGCGGCGGTCTTTGTCATAAACAATGATCTTGGCAATCATAGAATCATAGTAGGGCGGGATTGCGTAGTCATTATAAACTGCTGTATCCACGCGGATTCCGTTTCCACCGGGAAGATGTAAGTCAGTGATCTTACCAGGGCATGGCATGAAATGTCTCTCAGGATCCTCGGCATTGATTCTGCATTCCATGGCATGACCGCGGATTTCTATGTCTTTCTGTTGAACGCTTAACGGTTCACCTGCCGCAATGCAGACCTGCTCTTTGATCAGATCTACACCAGACACAAATTCTGTTACCGGATGTTCTACCTGGATTCTGGTGTTCATTTCCATGAAATAAAATTCTCCAGACTGATCCAGAAGAAATTCTATGGTTCCTGCACTTTCATAGCCTGCTGCCTTTGCTGCCCGTACTGCTGTCTCACCCATTTTCTTTCTCAGATCATCAGAGATTGCGATACATGGAGACTCTTCGATCATTTTCTGGTGACGTCTCTGAACAGAGCAGTCTCGTTCTCCCAGATGAACTACATTTCCGTATTTATCCGCAAGAATCTGCACTTCAACATGTCTGGGATTCTCTACAAACCGTTCCAGATACATGGTATTATCGGAGAAGGAATGGACCGACTCCTGCTGTGCTGTCTCAAACAATTTGGCAAATTCCTGTTCATTTCCGGCTACACGCATTCCTTTTCCACCGCCGCCTGCTGATGCTTTGATCATGACCGGAAAACCGATTTCCTTTACAGCTTCCAAAGCCTGCTCTACTGTGTAGACCGGTTTCTTTGTGCCGGGCACTACCGGGACTTTAGCTTTCTGCATTGTGTTTTTCGCCTCAGATTTATTTCCCATTCTGGAAATTACTTCTGCGGAAGGACCTATAAATGCCACATTACATTTCTCACACATTTCCACAAAACGGCTGTTCTCTGAGAGAAATCCGAATCCCGGGTGGATTGCTTCTGCTTTTGTGGCAATGGTAGCACTTAAGATTCGCTCCATGTTCAGATAGCTGTCTGATGACTGTGCCTTTCCGATGCATACTGCTTCATCTGCAAGCTGGGTATGCAGGGCATCTCTGTCTGCTTCTGAGTATACGGCTACTGTGCGGATTCCCATCTCACGACATGCCGGATGATCCTCACTGCAATTTCACCACGATTGGCGATCAAAATTTTATTAAACATCTGTTATGCTCCTACTGCAAAAGTCAGCTCTGCGATCACTGCTACCTTACCGTCCTGGTTTGTTGCTTTTGCTTTTCCCACTCCCATGGGACCTTTTTCCTTAATGATCTCTACTTCGAGAGTAAGGGTATCTCCGGGAACTACCTTGTTCTTGAATTTTGCATTGTTGATCGATGCAAAATATGCGATCTTTCCTTTATTTTCCGGTTTACTCAGAATTGCAACTGCACCTGTCTGCGCAAGCGCTTCAACGATCAGAACTCCCGGCATAACCGGTTCCTGTGGAAAGTGTCCTGCGAAATGCGGCTCATTATAGGTAACACATTTCTTTCCTGTTGCCTTCACACCCGGCACCAGTTCTTCAATAGTATCAATCAGGAGGAACGGGTGTCTGTGGGGAATGATCTCCATGATTTCTTTTGTTGTAAGTTTCATAGTTTTTTACCTCCTTCTTCTATTCTATCACAAACATCGGCTGTCCGAACTCTACCATCTGCTCGTTTTCTACAAGGATTTCTTTTACTGTACCATCAAATTCTGATTCAATCTCGTTCATCAGCTTCATTGCTTCCACAATGCCAAGGACCTGACCTTTGCTTACTTTATCTCCTACTTTTACAAAGGGGGGATTTTCCGGAGAAGATGCTGCATAATAGGTACCTACAAGAGGAGATTTTACCACACTTCCTGTCTGTACTTCATCGTTAACAGCATTGACGGATTCTACATGTACAGCCTGCTGCACTACCGGCTGATACTGCTGAGCATCTGCCGGATCAGTATTGACTGCCATCTGCTGTACAATTGTTTTCTCTTTTGACATGGAAATATTTAAGGTATCGTCCTGCAGGTTAATTCTGTGAGATCTGAATCGCTGACTGCGTGGATCAGTTCTAATATATTTGCCAGTTCCATTTATTTCCTCCTGCTGAAATAGCTATATTATAAGATCACTGTCGTATATTGTTTTCAAAATCACCATAACATTTATTATCTGCGTGATCAGTCTTCGTACTTTTTAATAAGTAAGGATGCGTTATGTCCGCCAAAGCCAAGAGAATTGGTAAGTGCATATTTGATATCCATCTTTACATTACCGTTTCCTACATAATCCAGGTCACACTGTTCATCCGGCACCTTATAACCAACAGTCTGATGGATCAGACCTTCCTGAAGTTCTTTTACACAGGTGATCACTTCCACTGCACCGGCAGCTCCCAGAAGATGTCCTGTAATAGATTTTGTAGAATTTATTTTCATTTCTTTTGCGTGTTCACCAAATGTTTTCTTAATGGCAATTGTTTCAAATAAGTCATTATGATGTGTGCTTGTACCATGTGCGTTTACATACCATACATCATCTGTGGAAATTCCTGCTTCTTTTACAGCCCATTCCATAGCTTTGGCAGCACCGGAACCGTCCTCTGCAGGGGATGTAATGTGATAAGCATCTCCTGTTGCACCATATCCGACAACCTCGCCAAGGATTTTCGCTCCACGTGCTTTGGCATGCTCCAGTTCTTCCAGAACTACCACGCCGGCACCCTCACCCATTACAAAACCGCTTCTTTCTTTGTCAAAAGGGATGGAACATCTCTCAGGATCTGTGGATGAGGTCAATGCTGTCAGTGCCGCAAAACCACCAAAGCCTGTTGGTGTGATAGCTGCTTCCGTTCCACCTGCAACCATAACATCTGCATCAGAGCACTGAATAGTACGGTATGCTTCTCCAATGCTGTGGGTTCCTGTTGCACAGGCAGTTACAACATTAATGTTCTTTCCACGGAGTCCAACTGAATGGAAACATTTCCGGATGCCATATTGGAGATCAGAAGAGGAATCATCAGAGGATTCAGTCTTCCTGGTCCCTTTGTGTTGAGAATTTCGCAGGATTTCTCTACCACCTGCATACTTCCGATACCGCTTCCCACGCTACAGCCTACACGGAAGGGATCTTCTTTTGTCATATCCAGTCCGGACTCTCAATAGCTTCTTTTGCTGCTGCTACCGCATACTGGCTGAAAAGCTCCATACGTTTTGCAGATTTGAAATCCATATAATCCTTTGGATTAAAATTGTTGATTTCTGCTGCCATATGCGCTCTGTAATTTGTGGAATCAAAACGTGTTACTTCTGCAAGTTTGTTTTTCCTTCTTTTACGCTGTTCCAAAATTCTTCTACACTAAGGCCTACCGGAGTGATTG
>ENA-OQDF01000149-OQDF01000149.1-human-gut-metagenome-genome-assembly--contig:-NODE-149-length-25499-cov-1.475130_pt1 | contig 25499 bp, 32 predicted proteins | sample MGYA00242769_ERZ504597 | MGnify/ENA primary metagenome ERZ504597 (study PRJEB26092, sample SAMD00036305) | human gut metagenome | host: Homo sapiens | study: EMG produced TPA metagenomics assembly of...
TTGCTGCCGTTGAATATCCATACGTTCGATATCGATACGTTTATTCTTGGAGGACAGCCAGATTAAGCGGGTGGACTTATTGGATGTGGAGAAACGCCCGTACCTTTCGCTCACCTTTACGGCTCCGGTGGTCGGTTTATGGTCTCCGCCTACGAGAAACGCTCCGTTTGTCTGTATCGAACCTTGGTATGGACGTTGCGACCGGGTGGATTATACGGGTGAGTATAAAGACCGGGATTGGGTATGGCATTTGGAACCGGGAGAGCTCTTCGATGCCTCCTATACGATAGAGATAGCGGGGGCTTGATCGCTTCGTTGATATTTGCCGTAGCAGACGACGCTGATTATATCGTGATCGTCTGCCTATGTTTTGTTTTAGATGTTGGCTATTTTATTCAATAGCTCCATCTTCCCGAATAAGATCAGCAGATCATCCGCCTCGATCATCAATTCCTCGGTGATACGGCTGATAACCTTGTATTCTGTCTGTGTGAGCCCGATCAGGTTCTTTTTCTCGTAAGGACGTTCGATCGCTACCAGATGGATGCCGAAATTCTCCTCGAAATCGATGTTCTTGATGGTTTGCCCGACAAGAGTGGCCGGTGTCTTGATCTTATAGAGATGTTCAGTGTCGGTTACTTTATACCAATGCCGGAACAGGCCGCCTAAAGACGCTTGGGAGGTGTACATCGTAGAGAAATCCTTTTCCGGGGTAATAATCTCGCTTACCCCGATCGCACGGATCACCGTCTCATGGATCGAGGAGATCGCCCCCGCACGATCAGTTTTGCCCCCCGCATCCAGACTTTTTCAATAAAGCGACGGTCTGAACGGAAGTCCCGAAATCCTTACCGAATGTTACGATAATGGCATCCATTTCACTCAATGGCAGGGTGCTCAATGCCTCTTTGTCCGTAGAGTCCAAGGCGACCGCCCCCGCTATGTCGTTCTTCAGCATATCGACACGATGCAGATCCATGTCTACGCCGATCACCTCATTGCCGACACGTGTCAAGTCTTTCGCTATCGCACGTCCTAAATTCCCTAATCCGATTACTAAATATTTCATGCTATCTTATTTTTACATTAATATATTTTCTTGTGGATATGTATAGTCCTTTTTCGTGTATTCCTTGCAGAAACTTACGAGGAAGGCCAATACCCCGATACGCCCGACCAGCATCGTGCTGATAATGATGATTTTCCCGATAGGGGTGAGGTGAGGGGTATAATCGATGCTCAAGCCTACGGTACTCAAGGCGGAAACAACCTCGAACAATAGGGAGAACAGCGGCGCCCCTTTTCCGTATAGGATAATACCCACGTAGCGATCGCCACCCACATGAAATACATCATGATGATAGCGAATGCCCGGCGGATGGCGAATGGGGCGATCTCCCGTTTTCTCACTTCCACTTTATCTTTCTCGCGTGCGGCGTTCAGGGTCGTAACCAAAGCTACGAAAACGGTGGTCACTTTCAATCCGCCGCCGGTGGACATAGGGGCGGCTCCGATTACCATAAGAATCAACGTCAGCATTAAGGTCGGAGGGGCCAATGTAGCCATATCCGCTACGTTGAATCCTGCCGTTCTAGGCGTGACGGCGCCTAGGAACGCATTTGCCAGTTTCCCCCGCAGGGGAAGGTCGCCCAAGGTATTGTCATACTCGAAAAAGAGGTAGAAAGCCGTTCCGGTAATTAACAGGATCAAGGTAGATATAACAACAATGTACGTATGTACATTAATAATACGGGGCGTATGGATATAATGCTTTTGCTTACCGATCAATATCTTGATACCATTCATCAGCAAGTGATGCAAGAGTTTCAGGTAATTGAAGACGATCGGGAAGCCCAAGCCTCCGAATATAATCAGCATGGCTATCCAGAAATGGAGGTTGTACTTATCCGCCACTAACGGATCGTACATATTGCCGCTCAAGGTAGAGATCCCTGCGTTACAAAAGCGGACACGGCATGAAACATTGCGTAGAATAATTCCTGCTGCGTACCTCCCGGCAGGCTTCCCCGTACGTCCATATAAATAAAATAGGCGCCGATCCCCTCGATAAACAAGGTCACGAAAAGAATGTTTAAGATGACCCGGAACAACCCTCCCGTCCGATCTTCGTTCAACATATCTTTCAGCATCATCTTGCTCGTAAAAGAGGATTTCCCCATGAAGGAGAGGGCGAAGAAAGAGGTAAATGTCATGACCCCGATACCGCCGATCTGTATTAAAATCATGATGATAATATGCCCGATATGCGTGAAACTAGTGGCTACGTCGACGGTGGTTAGTCCCGTTACGCATACCGAGGTCGTGGAGATAAACAAAGCGTCGATAAACGGGATCCGGTGCGTAGTGGCGTTCGGCAACGATAGCAACCCGGCCCCGACCAATATCACGAACACGAAACTGAGCAAGAAAAGCAACGAGGGCTTGATCCGTGTCTGCATCAGCGTGAACGTCTGCCGGGATAAGTGAATCGTGCTAAGCAGCAATAATAAGACATATACGAAGAGAGGTTTCGTAAGGAAAGACAAATAAGGCAAAGAGTGCGCTATGGCATCCTTGAAAAATATCTTGCTGGATAATACGGCGAATAAAAGGAAATAGATGCTGATATCGAGATACAACATTTTCTCCTGTATGATTTCTTGGAACCTCACCACGTACCGGAGTGTTATGCCCGTGAAAAAAGCTAGCAGGATGAATGGGCGGGAGCGCTCTAGGATATGGACGGAATCGGGTGTCTGTACAAAGCCGAATTGGTAGATCAATACGAAGAAAGAGGCTAAGGAGGCGAGTAGGATGATCGCTTCCGCTATCCCGTTCAGCAATCCCTTCATTTTACCCCAATAAATCAGCCAAGAGAAGTATATGTTTTTTAGATTCATGTCCGATGTTTTATAAATATAACAAATGTAGGAAATAAAAGTTAGAGGTACGTGAAAGCGCCTTCATTATTTGTTCTCGTACTAATTGTTTTACTTACATTATGTGTTGTATAGCATATTGTATGATGTACGATACTGAAATATCAGAAAAATAATCAATTAGGATGTGCAAAAAAGACCTTTTGTAATTGCTTTGTTTAGAAAAATACTTATATTTGCGCAATCTAATTACTGATATCATGGATACACAAAACGAGAATAGAGAGATGCTTTCCCCCTATGTTTCCGTAGACTGCGTTCTTCTCGGCATCAATGATGACAAGCTCACCGTGCTGTTGGCGGAGCGAAAAGTGAGGAAGGCGAGTTGATCGGCTATAAAATACCCGGCAGCCTGATCTATGAGAACGAGGATTTAGATGACGCCGCCTATCGGATACTGAATGATTCGACCGGCTTGAAGCGTGTCCAATTGAAACAATTCCGTTGTTTTGGTTCTCCCGCCCGTACCTCGAACCGGTTGGACGTGATGTGGCTGGAGGCGACATCCAAGGTGAAGATCGGACGGTTGATCACGGTCGCTTATCTCGCCTTGTGCAAGAACAGCAGGAAGACGTGTCCGGCCGATAAATCCGACTCGATCCGTTGGTGCCCTATCGACGAGCTTCCTCGCTTGCCATTCGATCATAAAGAGATTATCGAGGCTGCCATACAGGAGATCCGTAATTGGGTGGAGAAGGAGCCCGCTATCATTTTCGACTATATGCCGATGAAGTTCACGGCGTTCCAGCTTAGGCGCACGTACGAGGTGATCTATAACCGTGAGATGGACGTGCGCAATTTTCATAAGAAGATGAATTCCTTGGATTACGTGGTGCCCACGGAGGATATGCAAGACGGGGTCGCCCATCGTGCCGCACGGTATTATCGGTTTGATAAGGTGAAATATAATCAACAACGTTCGAAGTTTAATAAGATATAAAACCATACGATTATGTGTCTGTTAGGATGTGACATTGGAAGTTCTTCCATCAAGGTCTCTATTGTCGATGAGGAGACCGGGTTAACAATAGGTGCGGATTTTTATCCCAAAGAAGAGGCCCCGATCAAGGCGTTGCGCCCGGGGTGGGCGGAGCAAAATCCGGAGGATTGGTGGTCGTACGTGAAGATCGCTATGAAAGGTGCCATGAGCAAGGCGAAGGTGAAAGGCGAGGATATCAAGGCGATCGGTATCTCGTACCAGATGCATGGCTTGGTGGTGGTGGACAAGAAGATGGAGGTGCTTCGTCCATCTATTATCTGGTGCGATAGCCGTGCTGTTCCTTATGGCGAGCGTGCGTTTAAGAATATAGGCGAGAAGCGATGCCTTTCCCACCTATTGAACTCGCCGGGTAATTTTACCGCTTCTAAGCTGCTTGGATCAAGGAGTACGAGCCGGATATCTACGACCGTATCCATAAGATCATGTTGCCGGGAGATTTCATCGCTATGCGTCTGACGGGGGATATCGTGACTACGGTTTCCGGTTTGTCGGAGGGGATTTTCTGGGACTTCAAGAATAATGCCTTATCGGAGGAGTTGATGAATTATTATGGATTCAGTAAGGATCTGATCGCCGATATCCGTCCGACGTTCGGTTTGCAGGGCGAGGTTACCGCCTCGGTTGCGGCCGAGTTGGGACTGAAGAAAGGTACGCCGGTTACCTATCGTGCGGGTGATCAGCCGAATAACGCTTTATCATTGAATGTATTGAATCCGGGCGAGATAGCGGCTACCGGTGGGACTTCCGGAGTGGTGTATGGCGTGAACGGCAAGGTGAATTACGATACGCTTTCCCGTGTGAATACGTTCGCCCACGTGAATCATACGATGGAGCAGACCCGCTTGGGTGTCTTGTTGTGCATCAACGGGGTCGGTATCCTTAATTCTTGGATCAAACGGAATATAGCGCCGGAAGGCATCAACTATAATGAGTTGAATGATTTGGCGGCTACGGTTCCCATCGGTTGCGACGGCCTTTCGATCTTGCCGTTCGGAAACGGGGCGGAGCGTATGTTGCAGAATAAGCAGATCGATTGCTCGGTTCATGGATTGAACTTCAACATACATACCAAGGCGCATATGGCTAGGGCGGCGCAAGAAGGTATCGTGTTCGCCTTTAAATACGGTATGGATATCATGAATGAGATGGGGATCGATATTCAGGTAATCCGTGCGGGGAACGCGAACTTGTTCTTAAGCCCGATCTTCCGGGATGCTTTGGCGGGCGTGACGGGTACGGTGATCGAACTGTATGATACGAACGGTGCGGTAGGGGCGGCCAAGGGTGCCGGTATGGGTGCCGGTATTTACAAGAATGCGGAAGAAGCGTTCGCTTCCTTGAAGAAGATCAACGTGATCGAGCCGGACGGTTTCAAGGCGAATGCTTATTGCGGGGCGTTCGAGATTTGGAAGGAACGATTGGAACAATCTATTTAACGGCTGAATTATTTACATTTTTAATATATATTATTATGAGTTACTTTAAAGGAGAGAAAGAATTTTCCCGGGAATCGGACAGATTCAGTTTGAGGGACGTGAGTCAAAAAATCCGTTGGCATTTCATTATTATGACGCGGATAAGGTAGTAATGGGTAAGACGCTAAAGGATCATTTACGCTTCGCTATGGCTTATTGGCATACTTTATGTGCGAGGGAGGCGATCAGTTTGGTGGTGGAACCAAGTCATTCCCTTGGAACGACGGCACGGACGCTATCACCCGTGCGAAGTACAAGATGGACGCCGCTTTCGAGTTTATGACCAATGTAATATTCCTTACTATTGCTTCCACGACGTGGACGTGGTGGACGAGGCTCCTACGCTGGGCGAGTTCGAGAAACGTTTGCAGACGATGGTGGAACATGCCAAGGAGCATCAAGCCGCTACCGGAAAGAAACTGCTATGGTCTACCGCTAACGTGTTCGGACATAAGCGTTATATGAACGGTGCCGCTACGAACTTATTTCCCGACCGTGGCATGCGCCGGCACGCAGATCAAGAACGCTATTGACGCTTGTATCGCCTTAGGGGGCGAGAACTACGTGTTCTGGGGCGGCCGTGAGGGGTATATGAGCCTATTGAATACGAACATGAAACGTGAGAAGGATCATTTAGCCATGATGTTGACGATGGCCCGTGATTATGGCCGCAAGAACGGTTTCAAGGGTACGTTCCTGATCGAGCCGAAACCGATGGAACCGACGAAACATCAATATGACGTGGATTCGGAGACCGTGATCGGCTTCCTTCGCCATTATGGATTGGACAAGGATTTCGCTTGAATATCGAGGTGAACCACGCTACCTTGGCCGGACATACATTCGAGCATGAATTGCAAGCCGCCGCCGACGCGGCATGTTGTGCAGTATCGACGCGAACCGTGGCGATTACCAGAATGGTTGGGATACGGATCAATTCCCGATGGATATCTATGAGCTGGCACAGGCTTGGCTGGTTATCCTTGAGGGAGGTGGCTTGACTACCGGAGGTACGAACTTCGACGCCAAGACCCGCCGTAATTCTACGGACTGGAGGATATCTTCATCGCTCATATCGGTGGTATGGACGCTTCGCCCGTGCCTTGATGATCGCCGCCGATATCCTTGAGAACTCAGACTACCGCAAGATGCGTGCCGAGCGTTACGCTAGTTTCGATGCCGGCGAGGGCAAGGCATTCGAGGATGGCAAGCTTACGCTGGAAGATCTTCGTACGATGCTTTGCGTGACGGCGAGCCGAAACAGATCAGCGGTAAGCAGGAATTATACGAGATGATTGTAAATCTGCATATCTAAATAATTGAAAATCGAGAATTGGGAATTGAAAATTATCGTGCGTAAGCCCTAGTTTTCAGCTCTCAATTCTCAGTTTTTAATGAATAAATCTATTCCATGAAAAATAACAACACTTATATTTTCGCTCTTACCTTGGTCGCTACCTTGGGAGGTCTGCTGTTCGGGTATGACACGGCGGTGATCTCCGGTACGGTAGAGTCTTTGCGTAAGTTCTTCATCGAGCCGCAAGGACTTCCGTTGGATCAGGCGAACGCTTGGAGGGATTCGTGGTAAGTAGCGCGTTGATCGGATGTATCCTCGGCGCCTCGTTCGCCGGGTGGATCAGCCAGCGTTACGGCAGGAAGCCTACGTTGATACTGGCCGCTATCCTTTTCTTGCTTTCCGCTATCGGCTCGGCTTGGCCGGAGCTGTTTATCGGCATGCCCGGAAGTGGTGATCATACGTTTATGTACGCGTTCGTGGCTTATCGTATTCTGGGAGGTATCGGCGTGGGGCTGGCTCCATGGTATCGCCGATGTATATCGCCGAGGTGGCTCCGGCCGATCGCCGGGGGAATCTGGTGGCATGGAATCAGTTTGCCATTATCTTTGGTATGCTGGTGGTCTATTTCGTGAATTATACGATCGCCCTTCAAGGAGATGCCGCTTGGCTGAATACGATCGGCTGGCGTTGGATGTTTGCTTCTGAGATTATTCCGGCGGTATTGTTCCTCTCGTTCTTGATGTTCGTGCCGGAGACGCCTCGTTACCTCGTGATGCGTGGGCGTACGGAGAAGGCGTTGGCTATCTTGAACCGTTTGACGGATTTGGAGACCGCTGGGTATGAGCTGGAGGAGATACAGGAGAGTTTCAAGACGAAAGCTCCGTCGATGAAGCCTTACTTCCGGTTTATGGGGACTTGGCTGGCGCTGTTCTTGATCGGCTACGGGTTGTTGTCGTGGGCAGGTAATACGAACGCATTGGAGATCGCCTTGTTGGCTAGTTTCTGTATCGCCTTGCTGTTCCCGATCCGGTCGTTTGGCGTGCTGATCATCTTGGTGGGCGTGTTGCTCTCCGGTTTCCAGCAATTCGTGGGGATCAACGTGGTGCTTTACTATGCCCCGGAGATCTTCAAGACGATGGGAGCGGCCACGGACGCCGCCCTTTTGCAACAGATCGTGGTAGGGGCGGTGAACCTGTCGTTTACCGTATTGGCTATTTTCACGGTGGATAAGTTCGGACGCCGTCCGTTGATGATTATCGGGGCGCTCGTCATGGCGGTATCTATGTTGATCTTGGGTACTACTTTCTATACGCGTTCGGTGGGTATGGGATCATTGGTCTGCATGCTGGTTTATACGGCGGGATTCGCTATGTCGTGGGGACCGGTCTGCTGGGTGTTACTGGCCGAGATCTTCCCGAACTCGATCCGCTCCACAGTAATGAGTATCGCCGTGGCGGGGCAGTGGATCGCCAACTTCTTGGTATCATGGACTTTCCCGATGCTGGATAAGAATCAATACTTGACCGATACGTTCAATCACGGTATGGCCTATTGGATCTATGGCGTGATGGGTATATTGGCGGCGTTGTTCATCTGGAAATTTGTCCCCGAGACGAAAGGAAAGACGCTGGAGGAGATGGAAGGTTATTGGAAACGGTAACCAAACCTGAGACAAGATAATATATGAGTAAAAAGGACGGATCAATCTACCCGTCCTTTTTTCGTAATGAACCTTAATGCCCCAATTTAGACGCCGGATTTGCCATCGCCGCCCGATAACTCTGGAAAGTAACCGTAGATACGGTCAGTGTCATTATGATTACCAAAGCCACTAAAAATACCCATACGTAGATCGGCGTTTTATAAGCGAAGCTTCGTAACCAAATATGCACCCCATAGTAAGCAAGCGGGATCGAGATAATAAAACAGACGAGCGTGATCCGTAGGAAAGACGAGTTCAGCATCCAAAGGATTTGCCGGACCGTGGACCCATGTACTTTCCGCACGGCTATCTCCTTTTCCCGTCCCTGTAACTCAAAGATAACCAGTCCGAATACTCCCACGAGGGATAAAAAGACGGCCATCAGGCAAAGGGCGGTAATCAGCGCTCCCTGCCGCCCACTTTTACTGTAAAGCTCCTCCAGCGCCGTATCAAAGAAATGGATATCGGCCGGATAACCCGGGATCAATTCATCCGTTACCTTCCGGATATGCTCGATAGCCGTCCGGGGATTTCCGCCGGCGATCTTGACATAAGCGTATCTTTCCGGCACCGAACGGCGGTAATGATTCTTAGCCGAGGTCCAAAGTCCCATCGGGCGTAACTCTTTATACAGGGATTCATAATGGACATCCTCAAAGATACCGACAATCCGTACCGGTATATCATTATCCGTGATGCTTGTTCCTACCAAGTCCGATAGGTCGTCCGGTTTCTCGGGGGAAAGACCCGAGGCGATCTCCCTCGCTGCCGTCTCGCTAAGGAGGCAAACGGCCTGTGTGTTATCCGCCGCCTCATCCGTCGGCCGGAACTTCCTTCCGGCGATCATCTTTACATCCATTAGCTCCGGGAAATTGGCGGATACTCCCAGCCAGCTCATATAATAATGTTGGCCTTTGTAATTATACCCGATGAAAGAACGTGATTCGTCCGAGACAAATTTGAACTCACTAAAGGAAACATCACGGATAGCGGGGCTTTCCAAGAGACGTGCCTTGAACAATTCGCCCTTTTTCAAGGCCGCCCCCATGCTTAGTCTTACCTCCAGTACGTTTCTTTGTTAAACCCAAGTCCACGTTCCCTATATATCTGTTTGCAAGGAGACGAACAACGCTCCGACAATCAGCGTGATCGAGATAACGAACTTGGAACCCTATAAGTAACTTGCGAGTGGTTCTTGGCCCGGTCGCTAAGGGTAAAAGACTTGTTCAGCGCCATGACAGGAGGAAACGAGGTGATATAGAAAGCAGGATACAAACCGGCTAGTATACCGCCGCCTGCGACAAGGAAGAATGTGTACGCCGGAATCTTCCAGTTGGCATACAGGTTCAACGGATGCCCCACCATATTCGTGACCCATTGCACGTTATTCAAAAATAACAGGAAAAGCAAGGCGAGGAAGAAGGCGACAACCGAGATTCCCAAGGACTCCAAGACCAGATACTTCCGTAGCGTGGCGTCCGAGCTTCCCAGCACTTTCTGGATGGTGATCGACTTGGTGCGTATCGGCGCCAAGGCTATCGACAGGTTGATATAATTGACCAAGGCGATACCTATGATCAGGATGGCGATAAAGAATAACATATTCGTCCGTAGCTATTACCGATGGGAGCGGCGTCCGCTCGGACCGGCTGGCCGAAATAGAGATCTGACAAGGGCCGGAGGCGCATATCCTCGATCGTGAAACTTTTCAGGAAAGCCCGGCTATCGGCCATATAGGTCTCGGTAGTGACAGAGGCGGATTCCGGCGTCGACATCAGCAGATAACAATAGTAAAGGCCGGTATGCCAGTTTTCCATCATCTCTTTCTCCATGATCGGGATATACAGGGCATTCTTCACCCGGGTGTTTTCCGGGAAATCGCGAAAGACGCCTCCCACGATATATGCCGGCTCAAAACTAAGCCCATATATAATCGAGCCTTCGGCCCCGGCGAACTCCGACAGATAAACCGGCTTCCCGATAGGATTTTCCTCGCCGAAGAGTTTCCGGGCCATGCTCTCTGGGATCAGCGTCCCTTCCGGACGTTTCAGGCAATCCGTATCGCCGGCCACCAGTTCGAAGCCAAAGACCTTAGCATATTCCGGGTGATCCGTTCCACCTGCTCCATATAGCTCCGTGCGTCGGGCCCTTCACTGGCTGATATCCCAAAACGTACGGAGGAGTAAACAAGGTTGTTTGTGATAGCGGCCGCTTCTATATAAGGGGAGGCGGCGATGAAACGCTCGAGTTGTGGACGTGCGAAATTAGCCTCCCATATCCCGTCATCCCGCTTGTTTTCTAACTGAAAGATCCTTCCCTGTTCAAGAGGGAAGCGTCGAAGCTATATTCATGACCGACATGTATGCTTATCAGCATGAATAACAGGAAAGCGAAGCTAAGTCCTAAAAGATTAGTGACCGTCGCTAATTTATAATGTCTCAAGACATAAAGCAGGTTCTTGAATGTACTTTGCATGGTATAAGTTCTTTTAATTTTAAACCCTTTGATCTGGAAATACAAAGCAAAGCTATTCCTTTATTTACGTTCCTGTGTTATTTTTTTGACAAACGGTTACTTTCTGTTGATGAATTGTGATATTATCAATAATTTCCTTATTTTTGCCATCATACTTCAAAAAGAAACAAGCGCTATGTTACACAAAGGCTATCGGATGCTTTTCAACTGCCTGATGTTTTATCTCTAGCAGATACTCTCCCTATATAAACTCATGGGGGCGGGGATGCCCGTCCTGTGTAACAATAAAAAATAACCTTGATGAGGGCGGATAGATCCTACCTCTACGATAAAACATATAATTTTATGAATACGACCCATCACACACATTCATGCGTACATGATACCGTCTCTTCCGTAGGAGCGAACAATTTCGGGATGAACGACCGTATCAAACGTTTGCGCCGGCAGACCTTCGAGGCCCAACCTTCCCTATCGATCGAGCGGGCCTTGATCGAGACCCGTTTTTATCGGGAGAATTACGGAAAGTATCCGATCCCTATCCTGCGTGCCTTGAACTTCCTTGAGATCTGCAAGCGGAAGACGATCTATATCGGCGAGGACGAGTTGATCGTTGGCGAGCGGGGGCCCCGCCCCAAGGCCGTGCCTACCTTCCCGGAACTTACCTGCCATAGCGTGGAGGACCTGCATATATTGAATACCCGGGAGCTGCAACGTTACACAATCTCCCAAGAAGATATCGATACTTACGAGCGGGAGGTGATCCCGTACTGGAAAGGCCGTACCCAGCGGGAGCGCATCTTCAGCCACGTCCCCAAGGAATGGAAAGAGGCGTACGAGGTGGGTATGTTCACCGAGTTCATGGAGCAACGTGCCCCCGGGCATACCGCTTTGGACGGCAAGGTCTACCAATATGGCTTGCTGGACTTGAAGAAACGTATCGAGGGGGAACTAAGCGCTTTGGATTTCATGAACGACCCCGAGGCCACGGACAAGCAGGAGGAGCTGACGGCCATGTCTATCTCCTGCGACGCCGCTATCCTGCTTGCCGAGCGACACGCGGACTTGGCCGACGAGATGTCTCTCACCGAAAAAGATCCTCGTCGTGCCGCTGAGCTGAGGAAGATCGCGAGGTATGCCGCTGGTTCCCGCCCACGCTCCCCGTACCTATTGGGAAGCGATCCAGATGTACTGGTTTGTCCATCTAGGTACGATCACGGAGCTGAATGGTTGGGATGCCATGAACCCTGGCCATTTCGACCAGCATCTGGCGCCTTTTTACGAGAAAGAGATCGCCGCCGGAACCTTGACCCGTGACGAGGCGAAAGAGTTGATGTCTTGCTTCTTCATCAAGGTAACATCATACCGCCCCGCCGAAAGTGGGTATCACGGCGAAGGAGAGCGGGACCTATAACGATTTCACGAACCTGAACATCGGCGGCATCCGGGCGGACGGCAGCGACGGCGTAAGCGAGGTCTCCTATATCATGTTGGAGACGATCGAGGAGCTGCATATCCTCCAGCCCGGCAGCGCCATCCACGTCAGTCCCGTACGCCGGAGCGTTTCCTCCGTGCCGGATGCAAGGTGATCCGCCAAGGCCACGGCTATCCGTCGGTATTCAACCCGGATGTGTACGTGCAGGAGTTGATGCGGCAAGGCAAGTCGCTGCGTGATGCCCGCGAGGGAGGTTGCAGCGGTTGCATCGAGGTGGGCGCTTTCGGGAAGGAGGCGTACGTGCTGACCGGTTACCTGAACGTGCCGAAGATATTGGAGGTGACGCTGCATAACGGCGTAGATCCGGTAAGCGGCCGCAAGGTCGGTCTGGAGACCGGCGATCCCCGTGGTTTCCGGACGTATGAGGAGCTTTACGCGGCGTTCATGCGCCAGATCCATTATTTCGTGGACATGAAGGTGCGGGTCAGCAACTATATCGACCGCATGTTCGCCAAGTACGCCCCCGCCACGTTCCTCTCCCTGTTTATCGATGATTGTATCGCGAAGGGTAAGGATTACTACAATTGCGGGCCTCGTTACAATACCACTTATATCCAGTGTACCGGATTAGGCACGATAACCGATAGCCTTTCCGCTTTGCGGAAACACGTCTTCGAGGATAAGACCTTCACGATGGAAGCCTTGTTGGATGCGATGGCGGATAATTTCGAGGGACATGAGCCGATGCGCCAAATGATCCTGAACCGTACGCCTTTCTTTGGCAACGATGATCCGTACGCCGACCAGATCGCCGTCCGTGTCTTCGACGATTTATATGATGCGATCGAGGGCAAGCCGAATACGAAAGGGGAGTGTTTCCATTTGAATATGTTATCCACCACTTGCCATGTCTACTTCGGCAAGGTGATGGGAGCCACCCCGAACGGCCGCTTGGCCGGGTGTGCCATCTCCGACGGTACCTCGCCCTCGCACGGAGCCGATACCCACGGGCCGTCCGCCGTTGTCAAGTCCCTCGGTAAGCTGGATCAGGTGAAGAGCGGCGGCACGCTGCTGAACCAACGCTTCCTGCCCAGCCTGCTCCGGCGGGAGGAGGATATCTCGAAACTGGCCTCCTTGATTCGTAGCTACTTCGCCTTGGGTGGCCATCATATCCAATTCAACATCGTGGATACGGAAACGCTTTACGCCGCCCAGAAGTGCCCGGAGGACTACCGGGATCTGCTGGTCCGTGTAGCGGCTATAGCGACTATTTCAACGATATGAACGCCGATTTGCAAGCGGACGTGATCGCACGGACGGAGCAAGAGACTTCTGAGCCATGCTGTTATTCGATATCAAACGATACGCCATAAACGACGGGCCGGGCATCCGTGTCACGATCTTCATGAAAGGATGCCCGCTTGCCTGCGTATGGTGCCATAACCCGGAAGGCATCTCGCCCCGGGCGGAGAAGCTGTATACGAGAAAGAAGTGCATAGGTTGCGGGGCCTGCGTGGATGTATGCCCCACCGGGGCGTTGACCTTGACGGAGGCGGGTATCGTCACGGATCGGTCTCTGTGCCGGACATGCGGTAGATGCGCCGAGGTTTGTCCCACCTTGCGATGGAGATGTCCGGCCGTGAGTATTCTATCGACGAGGTCATGCGTGAGATCGAGAAAGAGACGGTCTATGGATCGCTCCGAGGGAGGCGTTACCTTCTGCGGGGGAGAGCCGTTGTCGCATCCGTCGGACTTGGTTGCCCTGCTGGATCGTTGCGGAGCGTTGGGAATCCATCGTGCGGTGGATACGACCTTGTTCGCCTCGCCGGATACCGTCCGTAGCGTAATGGAGCGCACGGATCTTTTCTGGTGGATTTAAAGCATATGGATTCCGGTAGCCATTGTCGTTTCACGGGTGTCCCGAACGAGCGTATCCTCTCCAATCTTCGGATGATCGCCGAGGCCGGCATAGACTTCCTCATCCGTATCCCGTTGATCGAGGGAGTCAATGTGGACGAGGAGAATATATCCCGTTCTGCCACCTTCCTAGCCTCCTTGCCGTGGGAGCGGAAAGTCGTCAATCTCCTCCCGTACCACGACATCGGAAAAGGTAAGCACGATAAGCGAGGAACCCTCTACAATCCCGGGCACCTTCCGCTATCCACCCCTTCCGAAGCAGTCCTGCAAAGGTGTATCGATCAATTCGCCTCCTGTGGGATAACCGCGTTGATCGGAGGATAATTAGAATAGGGGTGGGAACTGCTCGCCCTCATTTTACCATTTCTTCCGATACTCCGTAGGCGATATCCCGACGTGTTGCTTGAAGTATTTACCGAAGAAGGATTGGTTGGTGAAGTTTAGCCGGTCTGATATCTCTTGGATGGAAAGGGTGGAGGAGGATAATAACGCCTTCGCCTCCAAGACAACGTAATTATCGATCCATTCCCCGGCTGTACGGTTGCTGACGTTCTTTACCAAAAGGGATAAATATTTGGGAGTCACACATAATTTCCCGGCGTAGAAAGCTACCGACCGTTCCTGCTTATGATGTAAGGCGAGCGTTTGTATGAACGCCGCGAACAACTCCTCTTGCCGGCTCTTCTTCACCTCGATCGGCATATGATTCTTAAACATGCCGTAAACCTCGTGGAATACCGCCAACAATAAGCTCTGGGCAATCTCTTTCCGGTAAGGATGCCCTTTCGCTTTCACTTTCTTCCAGAGAAAAGAATGATATTCCTTGATACAACCTATCTCCTCGGCATTCAACTCAGTGACCGGATGCTCCTTGATGTAGAAGAACGCCGGCAAGGTATTCTGTATATGAGGAATGATCTCCTCCATGAAATTCTTGGAGATGACGATGAAGATCCCGGCCACGTCCTCGCTACGTTCCACGTGTTGGATGATCTGATCGGGCAGGGACAATACGAGATGGTTTTCCCCTACGACATATTCCTCCATATTGATCCGTATACGCATGAAGCCTTTCGTGCAAAGCGCGAATACGACGGCGTCTATTCGCATCGGATGGTCGAGCGAGGGAATATCGTCGATGTTATCGAATATGGCGAAATCCTCGTCGATGAAGTCTATGCCGGGTACGTTCTCGATAAGAGAGATACAAGCTTGAGGTAGATCTGTTACGTTCATAATTTATTCTTGTTTGGGCGATAAAATTAGTGAAATAATAGAATAATCCAATTGAAATGTGTCAAATGGGACAATTTGGTTGCAAAACGGAACTTCTTTGGAGTGGATAAACTCATCATCTTCGCGGTATAATAAATCATAGGATATGAAAAGGATGAAAGGCATTGTTTATGGAGGATTATTATCCGTCGTATTCGTGCTGTCCGGATGTTCGGGCAGTCAAAAAGAGGGACGGGATAGTAAAGAGATCCCGGTGGAGATCGTGAAGGTAGCGAAGACCGTTCCGGCTGATACAAGGAATTATGTGGGAACGGTAGAGGAGGTCGTATCTTCCTCGATTAGTTTTCAGGTGATGGGTAATGTAGAGCGAGTATTGGTGGGCGAGGGGCAGAAGTCCGTGAGGGCCAACTACTAGCGGTGTTAGACAAGGCGACGCTGGAAAACGCCTATAACGCCTCGGCAGCTTCCTTGCGACAAGCGGAGGACGCCTATGCCCGCATGAGAACCTTGCACGAGAATAAGAGCCTGCCGGATATGAAATGGGTAGAGGTGGAGAGCAAATTGAACAGGCCCGTTCCATGGAGCGAATCTCGAGGAAAAACCTTGAGGACCGGAACCTGTATGCCCCGTTCGGCGGCGTTATCGGCAAGCGCATGGTTGAGGCGGGAGAGAACGTGCAGCCCGGGCAACCGGTTTTCTCCTTGTTAAGGATAGAGACGGTAAACGTGAAGATCGCCGTCCCGGAGAACGAGGTCGCCACGCTAGGCGATCAAGCCGCCATGATAAAGGTAGCCGCTCTGGGCGGACAATGTTTTGAGGGGAAAGTGACGGAGAAAGGCATCGTGGCCAACCCTATCTCCCATACTTACGAGGCGAAGATCCGGCTGGAGAACCCGTCTGGCGCTTTGTTGCCCGGCATGGTTTGCGATGTACGCCTGTCGGGAGAGGAATCCGTGCCGGCTATCGCCTTGCCGAACAACGCCGTGCTGATAGCGAACGACGGGGGGCGTTTCGTCTGGAAGATCGTAGACGGAGAGGCGAAAGCTACGCCCGTACGGACGGGCGACTTGACGGAGCAAGGCTTGTTTATTCTGGAAGGGTTGAACGAGGGGGATATCGTCGTGATAGGCGGTTACCAGAAAATCAGTGAGGGCATGAGAGTGCGTGCGTTATGAGAGAACGTAAAAACGGAGTGATCGAATGGACCATGCGTCATTACCAGATCACGTTGCTGGTGATTACCGTGCTGGTCGGGTTGGGTATTTTGGGTTTGGTGGACATGCCGAAACAGGAGTTTCCGGAGTTCACCATCCGCCAAGGCGTGGTAGTGGGTGTTTACCCCGGGGCGACTTCAGGAGAGGTGGAGGAGCAGTTGGCCAAGCCTTTGGAGAGATACCTGTTTACCTTCAAGGAGGTAAAGAAGAAAAAGACGTACTCCATGTCAAGGGATGGAATGGTGTACGTGATGGTGGAGCTGAACGACGACGTGAACAATAAAGACGAGGTCTGGTCGAAGATCAAGCTCGGCTTGCAGAACTTCAAGTCGCAACTGCCCTCGGGCGTACTCGCCGTCATCGCGAATGATGATTTCGGCGATACTTCCGCCTTATTGATCACCTTGGAATCGGAAGACAAGACCTACCGGGAATTGCAGCGATACATGGAGACGCTGGAAGACCGCCTGCGCCGGATCGAGTCCGTATCCAACCTGCGCCGTTACGGGGTACAAAACGAGCAGATCTCGGTCTACTTGGATCCAGACAAGCTAGCCGCTTATGGCCTAGACACCCGTATGCTGATGACAACCTTGTTCACCCAAGGCTTTACCACCGCCTCCGGCTCCTTGGAGAATGGCGGCTTGGACATTCCCATCCACCTTTCCGTGACCTATCCTCGGAGCGGGAGGTAGGCGAGCAGATCCTGCTGGCCGATGCCGACGGGCATATGATCCGCTTGAAAGACGTGGCCCGTATCGTGCGGGAATATCCCGAGCCGGATAGCTATATAACGAACAACGGCAAGAAAGCGATCATCCTTCCATGGAGATGCGTGAGGGCCATAATATCGTACGATACGGAAAGGAGGTAGACGAGGTATTGCACGCTTTCGAGCGGGATCTTCCCGAGAGTGTCTCGATCCGCCGGATCGCCGACCAGCCGAAGGTGGTGGGAGACTCGGTAAGTTCCTTCGTGCGGGATTTGTTTGTGTCCATCGTGGTCGTGATCTTGGTGATGATGGTACTCTTCCTTTCCGCTCGGCATTGGTTGCGGCTACTTCCATCCCGATCAGTGTCTTTATCTCGATCGGTGTCATGTACGCTTGCGGCATCCCGCTGAATACGGTGACGCTGGCCGCCTTGATCGTGGTATTGGGCATGATCGTGGATAACTCCATCATCGTGATAGACGCCTATCTGGAATATCTGGACAAGGGCTATTCCCGTTGGTACGCCGCCGTCTATAGCGCCAAGAACTATTTCAGCTCGATTTTGTTGGCTACGCTGTGTATTTGCGTGATCTTTTTCCCGTTGCTTTTCACGATGACGGGGCAGATGTTGGATTTCGTGACCTTCTTCCCTTGGACGCTTTCCATCTCCCTCATGGTGTCGCTGGCGGTGGCGATGGTCTTTATCCCGCTGCTGGAGCGGGTCTTGATCAAGAAGGGATTGAAGTCCGGGCGGGAGAATACGGGCAAGAAGAGGTTCAATCTGCTGGATACCGTACAGGCCGTCTATACGAGGGCACTGACGTGGACTTTCCGTTTCCCGAAAACCACGATCGGTCTGGGCGTCTTGACGGTTGCCTTGGCGATCCTGATGATCACCCAACTGAGCCAGCGTATGATGCCGATAGCCGACCGGGATCAGTTCGCCGTCGAGATCTATCTCCCGCAGGGAACCTCGCTGGACCGTACCGCCGCCGTGAGCGATAGTCTCTATAAGCTGTTGTCGGAAGATGAGCGCATCCTGTCCGTCACCTCCTTTATCGGAACTTCCTCGCCCCGTTTCCAAGCTACCTACGCCCCGAACTTGGCCGGGAAGAATTACGCCCAGTTCATTGTCAACACCGCCTCGGTAGAGGCACCCGTAGCGTGTTGGATGATTATACGGACCGCTACGCCGATTATTTCCCCGACGCTTACGTGAAGTTCAAGCAACTGGATTACCAAAACGTATCCTCTCCTTTAGAGGTCCGTTTCATGGGAGACGATATCGCCCGGTTGAAGCAGGCCGGGGATTCCTTGATGGCCGTGTTGCGTGAGATGGACGGCTTGGTCTGGGTACACACCAATTATGAGGAGGCCTTACCCGACGTACGGGTTCGATTGGACAGTGGAAGCCTCCCGCCTCGGGATCACGAAGGCGATGGCCTCGGCCGATCTGGCGATCCGTTACGACGGCCTCTCGGTTGGCTCCCTCTGGGAAGGCGATTACGCTTTGCCGATCCAGCTGAGATCCGATAAGAAAGGGGAGGGTGACGCGTTCGATAAGGTCGGCGACCAGTATCCTTCCCACCATCGTCCCGGCGTGAGCGTCCCGCTCCGGCAAGTCTCCACGATCGAGGGAGGCTGGAATGATGGCAGGATCGTCCGTCGCAACGGCGTGCGTACCTTGAGCGTCTTCGCCGAGGTAACCCGGGGGACCAACCAGAACGCTATGCAGAAACGGATCGAGCGAGTCATGGAAAGCCATATTATCCCGACCTTGCCCGAGGCGTGACGTACGAGTACGGTGGAGCCAAGGAGCTGGATTTCGAGACGATGAACGCTGATGCAGGGCTTGGCGATCGCCGTGATCATTGTTTTCTTCTTCCTGTTGGTCAATTTCAAGAAGATCGGCTTGGCGTTGGCGGCCCTGTCCTCGTTGCTGCTCACCTTGTTCGGGGCGGCGCTGGGCTTGTGGGCGTTCCATATCGATTTCAGCTTGACGTGCGTCTTGGGCGTTATTAGCTTGATCGGTATCGTGGTGCGAAACGCTATCTTGATATTCGAGCATGCGCAAGACCTGCGGCTCCATAAGCATTATAGCCCGAGGGATGCCGCCTTCGACGCCGGCCGGCGACGCATGCTCCGATCTTCCTGACCTCGCTACAACGGCCGTGGCGTGGTGCCCATGATCATCAGCGGCAGTTCCTTTGGATGCCGATGGGTGTGGTGATCTGCTCGGGAACGGTCTTCTCGATGATCTTGGCGGTCATCATCCTGCCTGTTTTCTATTGGAAGATATTCGGGAATAAATGAATGATACGGATGTGGATTAGGATATAATATAGGAATGAATATATGCGGAAAAAAGAGATGATAAAAAGATGGATATATGGCATCGTCGGTTCCTCGTCTTATGCGTGGGGACCGTGAGCGCCCAGCGGACATTATCGCTGGAAGAATGCCGGGAAATGGCTTTGGAGAATAACGCGAAGATGAAGAACGCCCGCTTAGACGTAGAAGAGGCGAGGGAAGGAAAAAAGGAGGCCTTTACGAAATACTTCCCGAATGTCAGCGCCGTGGGAACAGCTTTTAAGGCGAACCACGGGATGATGGATATGAGCGTGATACCGGGCCTTCTCGAGTTGTCGATGATGGATGACGGCTTGCTGGGTGGGGTGACCGCTATCCAGCCCGTGTTCGCCGGCGGACAGATCGTGAACGGCAATAAGCTGGCCGACTTGGCGCTCGAGGTGAGCCGTTACCAGATGCGCCAATCCGAGGATGAGGTAGCCCTGACGGTGGAGCGGTATTACTGGCAATGGATCTCCCTTCACGAGAAATTAAGGACGATCGAGATCGTGGAATCCTTGGTGGGGAGTCTTTATAAGGATGTGGAGGTAGCGGTCGGCCGCCGGCGTGACGACTCGTAATGACCTACTGCAAGTCCAGTTGAAAAGAACGGCGTGGCGAGCGACCGCCTGCGGGTGGAGAACGGCTTGCGCCTTTCCAAGATGGTGCTGGCTCAATATATCGGTATCGGGGAAGATGATTTCGAGATCGATTTCACGCTGCCCGCCGAGGTGCCCTCCCCGGAGCTTTACCGGGTGAGCCATGAGGAGGCGCTCCCTACGACACTCTCTTATAAATTGCTGGAGAAGAACGTGGAGGCCGCCCGTCTTCAACAAAAGCTGAAGGTTGGGCAATACTTGCCCACCGTGGGGATCGGAGCCGGGTATATGTATCACAACTTACTGGATAAGGACCGTCCGTTCGGCATGGTTTTCGCTACCGTAGCGATTCCGATCAGTGATTGGTGGGGCGGCTCGCACGCCATCCGGAAGCAAAAGCTTCAGGTGAAGGCGGCCGAGTATTCCCGCCAAAACGCCAATGAGCTTCTGTTGGTGCAAATGCGGAAGCTTTGGAACGAGCTGGAGGAGTCTTATAAGCAAGTCAAGCTCTCGGAGGAATCCATAGCGACGGCCGAGGAGAATGTCCGCCTTAATACGGACTATTATAAGGCGGGCACGGTTACGCTGAGCGATCTTCTGGACGCAATCGCTCCTCCAGCAAAGCCGTGAACCAGTATACGGGTGATTATACGGCTTATTTTGATCAAACGTACGGAATATTTACAGGCGACAGGGCGTTAATTTGTTTTTTTCCATATATTTGCTTATTAACAAATAATAAAACGAGAAGTGATGATGAGCTACGCCAATTATCTTTACATAGCGATCCGTGCCGCGGTAGACGCAGGCAAGTCGATCATGGATATTTATAACGACCCCGAATCAGACTTCGGGATAGAGAGAAAAGCAGACAACTCGCCGTTGACAAAGGCGGATAAGGCGGCCCATCGATTGATAACAAACGCTTTGTCCGTTACCCCGTTTCCGGTCTTAAGCGAGGAAGGAAAGGAGATCCCGTTCAAGGAGCGCTCCAAATGGGAGACGCTGTGGATCGTGGACCCGCTGGACGGTACCAAGGAGTTTATCAAGAAAAACGGCGAGTTTACCGTGAATATCGCCTTGGTGGAGAAGGGTGTGCCCGTGTTGGGCGTCATTTATGTGCGTCCGGAAGGAGTTGTATTTCGCCTCCTCCTCTGTGGGTGCTTATAAGTTTACAGGAATCGATAGCAGCAGCCAGCCCTCGATGGACGAGATGAAGCAGCGGGCGATACATTTGCCGATGGCGCTGGCGCATCAGGGAATCGTGGTAGTGGCATCCCGGTCTCACCAAACGGAGGAGACCACCGCTTTCATCGATAATCTCCGCAAGCAGGGAAAGCCCGTTACGTTGATCAGTAGCGGCAGCAGCCTGAAGATTTGTCTGGTAGCGGAAGGCTCGGCCGAGATCTATCCCCGTTTCGCCCCGACGATGGAGTGGGATACCGCCGCCGGGCCACGCCATCGCCAAGTCTGCCGGTTGCGACATATATCATATCGACGGCAAGACCCCGCTTCGCTATAACAAGGAAGATTTGCATAATCCGTGGTTTATCGTGAAGTGAGGGGATGTGTATTTAAGTTACTGTCAGCGGTGGGAGACGGAGCATGCTCCGTCTCTTCAAGCCGTACAATGCATTCTTGTTTATTTGGTTATGAACGAAATTTAGAAGACTACCTTGTAAGAATATAAGTTGGCCCAGAATCAATCATTATTGGTCTATATCCCATATAATCCTAAAAATAGGTTAGCGAAAGGAGTGCGCACTTGAGTATTCTTATTATTTTTGCGCTCTTAAAAGTAAATACATGAATTTTGATATAGTGTTTGTGTTGCTGGCCCTGATCGGCATGATCGCAGCCTTGGTATGGGATAAGATGCGGCCGGGAATGGTTCTTCTGACAGTGGTCGTGTTTTTTCTCTGCGTAGGCATTCTTACTCCCAAGGAGATGCTGGAGGGCTTTAGCAATAAAGGGATGATAACCGTAGCCATGCTCTTCCTTGTCAGTGAGGGAGTGCGGCAGAGCGGGGCTTTAGGCCAATTGATCAAGAAACTGCTTCCCGAGGGGAAGACCACCGTCTTCAAGGCGCAGGCGAGGATGCTCCCGCCCGTAGCTTTCGTGTCGGCGTTCCTGAATAATACGCCGGTGGTGGTTATTTTCGCCCCGATCATCAAGCGATGGGCAGAGGCGGTGAAGCTTCCGGCCACGAAATTCTTGATCCCTCTCTCGTATGTCACGATATTGGGCGGTATATGTACCTTGATCGGTACTTCTACGAATCTGGTGGTGCACGGCATGATTCTGGAGGCGGGATATGAGGGCTTTACGATGTTTGAGCTGGGGAAAGTCGGTATTTTTATCGCTATCGCCGGTATTTTATATTTGTTCGCTTTCTCGAACAAGCTGCTTCCGGACTCGAGGACGGATACGGTATCCGAAGACGGGGAGGATGAGAATCCCGGGAATTTCCACCGGGTGGAGGCCGTGCTGGGCGCACGCTTCCCGGGTATCAACAAGACCTTGGGAGAGTTTAACTTTACCCGCCATTACGGGGCGATCGTGAAAGAGGTGAAAAGCGGCGGACAGCGTTTTACCCGTAATCTGGATACGGGTGGTGTTGCATGAGGGCGATACCTTGGTGTTGTGGGCGGACGATTCTTTTATCCTACATGGGGTGAGTCTAGTGTCTTCTTGATGTTGGCGAATGGTAATGAGGCAACGGAGCCGGTATCGAAGAAGAAACGTTGGCTGGCTTTAGGACTGTTGATCTTTATGATTACGGGGGCGACGGTAGGAGAGTTGCCAGTCGTGAAAGAGGCCGTTCCAAGTATGCGCTTGGATATGTTCTTCTTTGTCTGTATTACGACAATCATCATGGCGTGGACGAAGCTTTTCCCGCCTAAAAAATACACGAAATACATTTCTTGGGATATCTTGATAACGATCGCTTGCGCTTTCGCTATCAGCAAGGCCATGGAGAATTCCGGCTTTGCTCCATGATAGCCCGCCATATAATCGGTATGGCCGACAATTTGGGGCCGTATGCGTTGCTGGCGATTCTATTTATTATTACCAATATATTTACGGAGTTGATCACGAATAACGCTGCGGCGGCATTGAGCTTCCCGATCGCTTTGTCGGTAGCTACGCAATTAGGCGTTGATCCGACCCCATTCTTTGTCGTGATCTGTATGGCGGCGTCGGCTAGTTTCAGTACGCCGATCGGCTACCAGACCAACCTGATCGTGCAAGGCGTGGGAGGCTATAAGTTCACGGATTTCGTGAAGGTGGGCTTGCCCTTGAACTTGATCACGTTCTTGATCTCCGTGTTTGTAATACCTATGATATGGAAGTTTTAGAAAATAATATCTATCCGATTTTCGACCGTATGCTGGGTCGTGAGGATAAAGAGGCGCTTTTGGGGACAAAGGGGCGTGATGGTGTGGTTCACGGGTTTGAGTGGCTCGGGGAAAAGCACGATCGCTATCGCTTTGGAGCGTGAGTTGCATAAACGGGGATTGCTTTGCCGCATCCTCGACGGGGATAATATCCGCAGTGGTATCAACAATAATCTCGGGTTCTCGCCGGAGGACCGGGTGGAGAATATACGCCGGATCGCCGAGGTGGGTAAACTGTTTGTCGATACGGGTGTTATAACCATAGCGGCTTTTATCAGCCGAACAATGAGTTGAGAGAGATGGCGTCCGCTATCATCGGTAAAGCGGATTTCTTGGAGGTTTACGTAAGTACGCCGCTCGCCGAGTGCGAACGCCGTGACGTGAAAGGCCTGTATGCCAAGCCCGGAAAGGCGAGATCAAGGAGTTTACCGGGGTTTCCGCCCCGTTCGAGGCGCCGGAACGTCCGGACCTGTCCTTGGATACCTCCGTATTGAGCGTGGAGCAATCCGTGAGCCGGTTGTTGGAGTTGATCGTACCGAAAGTAGAAATTAAACACTGAAAAAAGATATGTCTGATTACAAGTTAAGTCATTTACAGGAGCTGGAGGCCGAGTCTATCCATATCATTCGTGAGGTAGCCGCCGAGTTCGAGAATCCTGTTATGCTTTATTCCATCGGGAAGGATTCTTCCGTGATGGTCCGTTTGGCCGAGAAGGCTTTCGCTCCGGGTAAGGTTCCTTTCCCGTTGATGCACATCGATTCGAAATGGAAGTTTAAGGAGATGATAGAGTTCCGTGATTCTTACGCGAGGAAATTCGGCTGGAACCTGATCGTGGAGTCTAATATGGAGGCTTTCCATGCGGGCGTGGGCCCGTTCACGCATGGAAGCAAGGTGCATACGGACTTGATGAAGACGCAGGCTTTGCTTCATGCCTTGGATAAATATAAGTTCGACGCCGCTTTCGGCGGCGTCGCCGTGACGAGGAGAAGAGCCGTGCGAAGGAACGTATCTTCTCGTTCCGCGATAAGTTCCATCAATGGGACCCGAAGAACCAGCGCCCGGAGTTGTGGGATATCTATAACGCCCGTGTGCATAAGGGCGAGAGCATCCGTGTATTTCCGCTATCGAACTGGACGGAGCTGGATATCTGGCAATATATCCGTCTGGAGAATATCCCGATCGTTCCCTTGTATTTCGCCAAGGAGCGTCCGTGCGTGGAGATCGACGGTAATTTGATCATGGCGGACGACGACCGCTTGCCGGAGCAATACCGGGACCAGATCCGTATGCGTATGGTCCGTTTCCGTACGTTGGGCTGCTGGCCGCTGACCGGCGCCGTGGAGAGCGAGGCGGATACGATCGAGAAAATCGTGGAGGAGATGATGACCACGACGAAGAGCGAGCGTACGACCCGTGTGATCGACTTCGATCAAGACGCTAGTATGGAGCAGAAGAAACGGGAAGGGTATTTTTAACACAGAAGAGACATGGCAGATACAAAATTAAATATAAAGGAATTCCTAGATAAGGACGAGCAGAAGGACCTGCTGAGATTCTTGACCGCCGGCTCGGTGGATGATGGCAAATCGACCTTGATAGGCCGATTGCTGTTTGATAGTAAGAAAATATACGAGGATCAGTTGGATGCCTTGGAGCGTGACAGCAAGCGTATGGGCAACGCCGGCGAGCATATCGACTACGCTTTGTTGCTGGATGGCTTGAAGGCCGAGCGTGAGCAAGGTATCACGATC
>ENA-OQDF01000151-OQDF01000151.1-human-gut-metagenome-genome-assembly--contig:-NODE-151-length-25318-cov-2.129610_pt1 | contig 25318 bp, 39 predicted proteins | sample MGYA00242769_ERZ504597 | MGnify/ENA primary metagenome ERZ504597 (study PRJEB26092, sample SAMD00036305) | human gut metagenome | host: Homo sapiens | study: EMG produced TPA metagenomics assembly of...
TCCACACCAAAAACCGCTCTCATTGTATTTATGGATTTTGAAAAATTACGCCAATCCCGGTGACAAATTTATGACTCTCATTTGGGGAGCGGAAGCAGCCGTATAGCCGCCTATAAATGGGTTTGATTTTACGCAACGAGATAGACAAGGAATATTTCAATGCCCAAGATAAAAGGTTTAAGGAAGAATGCTAGGTGAAATCATATTACCTAGTAGTAAAAAGATAATACAGACATCAATGTTTCAATTATAAATAAAACGATCATGAAAATGGAAAAAGAAACTATAAAGAACAAAGTATTTGAGATCATAAAGAGTAGACTTTTTAACGAAGATACGCCACTTACGATGAAATCCAAGCTGGAGGATGATCTATGGATGGACTGTCTTGACAAGGTAGAGATATTGATGGAGCTGGAGAAAGAGTTTGGCATATTGATCCCTGATGATGATCTCGGACGATGCCATACCGTAAAGGACGTTGTTGATTATATGATCAGGAGGATGGAGGAATGAAACAATACAACGATTGGGAAGAGATCGACAAGGACACGAACGGCCTTGTCACCTCGCTAACCTACATGGTGCTTTTCTTGAACGACCAAGTGTATAACTACACGGTATCACTCATGGAGGCCATAAGGAATAGCGAGCACTACAGGCATAACGCAAAACGGACGGCCAACGCTATCGAGAGGGGGATAAACGCTTATAACACCAACATCTTCCGGATAGCCAAGGCCAACAAGGAGGCGTTCGCCGAGATAACGCAAAGTATGGAGGAGGACGTGCAGCCTCATATAGACCGGTATTACTACACGATCAGCCAGATATTGCTGGATCACGGGGTATCCGGTTCGGCGAACAGGATAGCATCCTTGTCATCCACGATAAACATGATTGCGCAGATGTCTAGGATCACGATATACGATTCGGCGAAAGGATGCGGGGGATCGTCCCGTTGGCGTACAATCCCTGTCCTATCTAGATTTGGGCAGAGTAGAGTTCCTAAGTGACCGGTTATCAAGCGAGGTCACTGGAAAGGACGTGAGAATAAACTTAAATGAGCAGCCCGGGATCGTGAAGGCGTTCACGGCGATAACGAACGCAATACTTGATCCGAGGGTGTTCAACAAGGCTTTCGAGAAAGCAGGGTGATTTTTTTCAATGATTTTATTTGGCGTTTTGGAAAGAAGTGGTACATTTGCAGCGACTATCATACTCAAGAGGCAGACGGAAGCCTGCCATATATAGCGGGCATTTTTTATGCTTGTAAGATCGCTGTATCTAAGATATACGGCTTGTACCCCCGTGGTGAACTGTAATGGAACACCAGCCTCTTGAGGTGATAGTCAACGGGAAAGGCAAGCGTTTTTCTTTGCCTATAATGCCAAAAAATGACTATCGATATGGCAGAAATTACAACAAACGTAGGGGCGTTAATCCCCATCACAGAAAGCAACGGAAAAAGAGCCGTTAGCGCAAGAGCTTTGTACGACTTTTTAGGTTGTACGGAAAGATTCCAGTCTTGGTTTGACCGACAACTACAGTACGGTTTCGACGAAAACAAGGACTATGTAGGGTGTAAAGTATTTAACACCCTTGCGAATCAAGAACTTCAAGATTACGCAATGACATTAAACATGGCGAAAGAAGTATCAATGATCCAAAGAAGCGAGAAAGGTAAGCAAGCCCGCCGTTACTTTATCGCTTGTGAGGAAAAACTGGAAGAAAGCAAATCAATTAACCAATCCAGACCAGTGTCCGTCACCCCGACAAAAGTCCGGGCCGGAATAGAATGGGTGAAGGGCGTAAGCGAGATGCTGAACCTCAATGACGTTTCCAAGCTGTCTTTGCTTGAGAAAGTAGCCACCCCTCTTGGATTGCCCTTGCCTGACTACGTCCCGTCGAAGGGCGTGATGAAATCGGCCACTGACTTACTCAGCGATAAAGGTTACAAGGTGTCAAGGAATCAATTCTACAAAAGGGCTATCGAGCTAGGATATATCGAACGTATATCCCGTAAATCCTCTAAAGGGAATACCAAATATTTCAACTCCATATCCAAGAAAGGACTCGAATACGGAGAGAATCAAATAAACAAGAACAATCCGAAGGAAACGCAACCGGAGTGGTATGTGGACAAATTCGATTCTCTTATGTCCGTGTTAGGATTTTCTAAGATGGAGGAGTTGAACTATGCTAGCTAAACAATACGACTTACCTCGTTCAATGAGTTCATGAACAAGATCACCACGCCCTCCGAGGTGTGCGACCAACTGATGGACTTGGTATTCAACTACTCATGGTGCATCAACGAGGAAACGGTGGATCGTTTCAAGGACGATATCGCCACGATCTATATGTTGCTTGGGGAGTTCAAGAAACTTGCCGAGCAGAACTAATAATCTATCCGGGGCGTTCCTTTCATGGGATGCCCCTTTAAATCAACAAGAGAAAAATTAGCATGAGAAATAAAGAACTAATCGCTCTATTACAAGAGCAAGACCCGGAAGCGGAGGTCATGATCCGCACGTCAGACGATCAATATGAGTACGATCCGGTGGACGTTACGTATGACGAACAAATTGAGTGTGTAATTATTCAGGAGGGGTAGATATGGAAGAGGAAATAAAAAAAATGTCCCGAGTTTCCCTTTTTCGGCGCATCTTATCCAGACGCAATATGCTGTGACGGCTATCTATGGGATCTTGACTCATATGATAGCGAGGTTGGAGGATTGACCATAGGCGGGGATGTCCCCTGCCCTTTCTGCAAGACCAATGAGTTTATAGAGTACGATCCTTTTGGTTTATTATACGTAGGGAATGATAAGGAGAAAACACGTGAATGGTACTTATCTTACATTGATAAATTGAGGGAAAGATATGGATAATAAGGAATATTTAACAACGAATTATAACATGAATCAAATTTGCACGAATAAACAACAATCATCCCGCCTATTAGAGGTCGGGGTGAGACCGGAGACGGCGGACATGTCATATCACTTTACGAGAAGCAGAGTGCCTGCGCTGGAGTGGGAACTACAAACGAAACCGCCTACATTGAGAGGTAGGTTTTGGACACCGCAAAGAATAGCTAAACTTGCAATGCCTTTTCACAAACATTCTGATGGTACACACATGACGGGGGAAGAAGTGTTTGACCATCTATGGGGTAAGGATATCCCGGCTTGGTCTCTATCCAAGCTGATAGACATGATACCCGATCAAATAGAATGTGAGGGATATAACTATTACCTATTCATACTTCCACGAGATAAAGAATTCACTATAAAGTATTCCGCAGGAAGTAACCTTGCCCAGTCATATTGCAGGGAGAGCCTTTTTGATGCTATCACTGAAATGATTGAATGGCTTATCAAGGAAGGATACCTTGACAAGAAATACCTAACAGATAAATGTGGAGACTGCAAACTTATCGAGGATGAAGACGCAAACGGGGAAGCTTGGTGTTCATTTCACCAAAAGCCGGTAAGGTGCTACAGCAAGGCTTGTGAGGATATATTAGAGAAAGGAGGATCAAATAATGCGTGAGATAAAGTTCAGAGGGAAGAGAGTCAATGGAGGTGAATGGGTGAAAAGCATGACCATTTCGTATGGAACCATTAAAAGGAAAATGAGCAAAATCTTTTTTGAGATCAATCCCGGTAAATGGGTTGGTATCATTCCTAATACCATAGGCCAGTTCACAGGCCTAAAAGACAAGAGCGGAAAGGAGATTTACGAGGGGGATTTAATAAAAGCTCCAAGCGGACGTATTTATGCCGTTATATTCTCAACATGGAAACATGAAGAGAAAAGAGAGTTTCCAAAAGTAATTGATATGTATGAACATACAGGATGGTGCATATCCCTAGATGGGGTTAATCCATGCGAATTGCTGGATTCGGAGGTGTGCCAAGGAAGCATTATGCTCAGTGTATGACAATCCCGAACTACTGAAAGGAGGATCAAATGATTAAGGCAACGCTTATAGACTAATAAAGGAAGGAGATGCCTGCACATCTCCTAAAAAACAGCTAGGCTTACTTTTTATCGCTCACCAAGAAAGAAAAATAACGAGAGGTCTTAGGATAGATTCTCTTACCATTCTTTACTATGTAGCGACAGAAAATACGAGTCTTGCTGTCTTCGCGCGTTTGGTCTTCCACATTAAACACCTCCTTTCCGATTTGCCTGACGACCTGCATCGTCAAGCTATATTTAGCTACGCCCTGTCAAGCGAAACTAAAAAAAGCCCAAAGTTACAGGACAATGGGCTTGTGTCTTTTCTCGGACAAGGGAGATAGGACAAGGAGGTGAATGACAGTTCACCAGATTGGAGGTGTTAATGTTCCAACCAAACGCAATGCAAATATACAGGTTTACCGTGTACTAACAATGTGTGGTTAGCAATATTTAAATATTATTTAAAATCATGGAAAGAGATATTGATAAGAGACAGACGGTAGAAGAAGCGGCTCATTTCTTCGCTGAAAGCAGGAGTAGCGGTAGTGCATTCCCGGCGTATTATCAGGGATTTATAGCCGGTGCCGAATGGCAGGCAAAGCAATCACCGTGGGTAAGCATTAAAGAAAGATTACCTAAAGAAAATGATATGGTTCTTTGCAGGATGGTATCAAATGGGGCAATAGTTAGTGGTTATATAGTTGTTGAAGCCGGGAAACCTCCACGTGTCGCAACATCCGGGAATTTTGAGTTTGAAGATTACGGAGATTATGAATGTGATATGTGGATGCCTATACCCGATCTAGAGGAATAGTATTAACCGAGCCTTCTCATGAAGGCTCATAATTAAAGAATAATGAATTTATGGTATTATCACATGAAACAGTCAAGCCTACAAGGAACTGTTGACAAATCCCCAAAAACATGGCTTACAATTTAAGCCACTACATGAATGTTTTGAAGAAATAGAATATGAAGTTAGGCAAGCAAACAATAGTATTCTTGGCCGTAAACAAGAATGGTGACGAGGTTATTCTTGATAACTTCCCAGTGCGGCAAGGAGAGGTATGGACGGACGATAGATCGGCGCATGACGAGGAATATTTTTCCGTCGAGGATCACAATTCGGCGATCGTACTTCCAAAAGGCAGTATATATAGGTTAACAGGTAGATACTTAACGTGGGAAGACGATCCCATATCTCTTAAATCCGTCATTGAGGAACTTCCTTGATGGTTATCTATGTGGAATGATAGATTCATTATAATAGGCACATCAAGTGCCGTATCCGAGCCATCACCTCATAGAAGTTGACAGGCTCGAAATCCAAGGAATCCGCGAGGCGGTCTATCTCCCGTCTTACGGATTCCTTTTTCTTTTTATCTTCTTTTTTCTTTCCCATAACTCATCGTTTATATCGTTCCTGTGACGATGGCAATCGCAGATGAACATCCTTATCTCATCGGACATCAAGGCTCCTATATCGCCAGCCAAGTAAGCGATAGGCTCCCCTCCGATCTCCAGATCCAAGGCCAAGGACATATGATCCGTCAAGTGCCGGCACTCGTGGAACAACGAATTAGAGAACTCCCTGTAAGACGAGGTCCGGCCTATCACCATGACGGATTCCCTTCGCCGGTAGTTGGAATAAGTAAGTCCCACGTCCAGCTTGCAGGATCCTACGTTGCCATAAGCCTCCCGTATCTTGCTTTCCGGGCAACCGGCCCTCCTCAATAGGGCTATGATATCGGATATCCTCGAGCAGGTGACGTTATACAGTACGTGGATCACCCAATCGTATCTCTTGATATGGTAATCCCGTCGTATCATCTCCTTACCGTCTTGAACTCCCGCTCTATCCTCCTCCTTTGTTGCCGGGTGAGATTGGTTGCCTTGAGATTGCCCACCACCTCGGATACCTTGTCAAAATCCTTCTCTGGCATACTCGCCAGCACGTCCTTGGGGGACTCTCCCTTCAAGATCCTCAGTATGTAGCCCCAGCCTCCCATCACATCATCTCCTCCCAGATTATAGGCGTGCCGGACCCGATGCAATCAGCGTAGAACCGAGTGAACACTATCCCGTCGTAAGCGTCCGGATCGTCGCAGACGTTCTTGACATAAAGAGCGGCGTACTGCTCGTTAGGCACTGAGGAGCCAAGGTAATCGGCCTTGCACATGTTGGCGGCGTAAACATAATCGTATCCACCCTTTTTCTTCACGTCAACGCTATACTTCTTCAGCATCTCATCCACCTGTTCCTTCGTGAAAGGGGTTATCTTGACCTTCTTCCGTTTCCGTCCTCCTTCTCCATCATGATACGGCCCAATCGCACATGGCCTTGGAAAAATGCCAGCCATACGCCTTCAGGTAGGATCGCATCCCGGAAGGGAAATCATCATACATATCTAGTCTCATATTCCTCTGTTTTTAGGAGGGGAAACCGGTCCCCCCTCATGGTTATCTACGATATCGTCTCGAGTAGCGTCCGGTGCCCGGTACCCCACGGCGATTGCCATAGCCTCCCCCGGATGATCCACGACCGCCGCCACGGTTGCCGTAGCCGCCACGCTCCCACATCTCACGGAACTCGTCGTCGTCCTCGAACTCATCGTCTTCGTCTTCCTCCATGCGGTTGCCATAGCCTTCCATGGCCTTCCGCTTTCCTTCCTTACAGCCAAGCTTATAGGCCTCCTTCGCCAGTTCCAACATATCCTCGTCTTCCATGGCGTCGAATTCCTCGATCAGCTCTCTCAGTTTTCTGCTATATGTTCCCATATCACTCTGTTTTTTTATTCTTGTTATTATTACCGTTCACGGAACCGACAAGTTGCTCCATCATGGCAACCAACCTTGCGTTAGCCTCCTTCAGATCGGACATCTCGTTTCTCATGTTAGCGATCTCACTCTCCCTCTCCTTCTCCCGGGCAAACTCAGGGTTCAGTATTACCAGCATCTTCTCGCACCCCTCAATCACGGATTTATGGTAATCGATGCTGTCAAGTGCCTGTCGGCTTTGCTGCATCATGGCGTTGATCTCCGTATTCAGGCACCTAGATCGCATGACACAACCAGTTTCTCCCCATTTGTAGTGGGGTAATCCGTAATGGTAACGTCGGACAAGACGTTGGAGAAGCTGACGTTGTCCTCACCTACCTTGGCCTTTATGTCCACCACGATTTTAGCTTGCGGACCATACATATTGAAATTTGGATTCTCCGGTCTCGGAGGGGACACGCTGACTATGCTTCCAACCTCACAAAACGGCGTATTCCCCTTATGAAGGATATATAAAGGATTTCCTTGTCTCTGATTCTTGAACATATTTCTTGGTTTTTATGAGAGCCGGATCGCTCCGGTCTCTCGTTGATACTCTCTCACACCACTCCCGTCATTATCTGGAGCGTATTATTGCCCGACTCATAGTAACACAAGTAGATTCCGGTGCCGGTTATATCGGATGCCGTGACATCTGCGCCGTTAATGGTCGTTAGCGCCTGCGTGGAGCCGTTCGTGTCAAACACTACCGGCAACGTCCCGGTAGTACCAGCCGGGATAGGCTGGGCCAGACGGAACAAGATCAACCCGCTAAACGGGGCTGACAGGAACGGGTGATTGCGGAAGGAGAAACGAACGTTGGTCGTCCCGACCGTAACGCCCGTGCTCTCCAAACGTGGGATACCGTTCTTGTTCGCCATTATGAAAGGACTAATGAATGCCATAACTCTTTATTTTTAGGTTATTAACTCATTATCCCCATCCGTTGCCGAAGTTTCCCCAGTTACCGAGACCTAGGCTAATCCGTACTGGGCGGCCACGCAAGTGGGTATGCCTACCACGGGGGAGTAAGGAACCTTTGCCACCTCCGGCTGGTTACACTCGATCTTGGCCAATCTTGAGCTCAAATCACCCAAGGCGTTACCTAGAGGGGCGGTCTGCGCCTGTAGAGTAGCGGCGAAATAGGCGTTCTGGTTGCTTTGGGAGATCTGTCCTTTCAAGGCTAGGTTCTCCGCCGTCAAGCGATCCATCTTGTCTTGTTGATACAAGTTCTTGAAATCACGAACCTCGTTGATGATATCACGGGTGTTCTGCAGACCTGAGTCACGGAGAGTCAACGTGTTGTTGTTCATCGTATTCACCAGCGTGTTTGTCTGGTTGCAGCTAGCCAATTGGTTCTCGTAGCCCATCTTAGTGATGTTGTTGTTAACCGTGCAGCAGCACTCGGCGATCTGGCTCAATAATTGATTGTTACCACTTTGGACGGCGTTAATGATTTGTTGGGAACTCATGCCTACTTGGTTACCCACGCTCTGGATCTGTCCTTGGATCTGGCAGATAGCGTTTTGTAATTGCTGGGTAGAGCAATTCAAGGAAGATGACAATTGGCTGATAGCCGTTCCGTTTCCTTGGATAGCGTTCATCAACAATTCACGCCCTGCGTCATTGTTCAATTGAGCCGGTAATCCGTTAGCCCCGTTGTTGCCGAAGCCGTTGCCACCCCAGCCTCCCCATACGAAGAACAGGAGGATGATCCAGATCCACCAGCAACCACCACCGCCCCAAGCGTCTTGATTGCCCTTATTGTTCATCAAAGCCGCTACCAAATTGGGGTCCAATGATTTTCCACCACCGCCCATCAAGCTCGGGAGAAAGGCCATGATGTCAAACTTACTTCCACCGGAATTACTTCCTTCGGGAGTACCGATAAAATAATTTCTATCCATTATCTTTAATTTTTGTCGTTAATCCGGCACCATTACCGGACACGACAAAATCATGAGAAGGGCTTTGCTAAATAAATATCTCCTTGCTAGCTTGTTGCGAGGTTATTGCTAGTTCTTTGCGGAAGGGAATGAGACAAAAAAGCGCCGCCAATTTGTGTTGACGACGCTTTTACCTTTTAAGGGAGGCTTTATAATGATATGGAAAGGAGCTCTTCTATTATTAATATGATATTACCTTTCACTTTAGTTTATCCTGCAATATTTTCTCAAATATCTTTTTATACTCCCGAGGAGTTTTCTTGCTTTGATATAGCATATAAATCAAATCCAAGTATTCTTTCTCAAACAAACTACATATAAAAGTCAAATCAGACACATTCAATGATAAGCTATGCGTGGAGGTCTTTGTATAACCATAATCTGGAACGACCGTACTATCTTCAGGAAACCTGAAGCTTTGAGTAACTCCATTGCCGTCTTTGTATGTGCCTACATCCTTACTGGCAAGAAACACATAAGATTTAGGGTCATTAGATCCAGAAGGATTTTTCCCATGCACATAATCACTAACCCCAGACCTCTTTTTCGATGTAGTGTATGTGGCTAACACACAATCTTGCCCGTCATTATGTAAAATGATCGCATATTTTGGTTTCGTGCATATATTTGACAGCTTAAACGTGCCATATAAAACGTTTCCGGGCTTAAACATTATCGCATGACTTTAATTTACTATTAATCATCATAATCTCCATGGCACCATTATAGTTCTCCAGTTTCTCAGGATCATCCGCTATTAATCTCTTAAAGTCTAAGCTATAATCTGATACTTTATAATCATTATCGAAAATAATATTATGCTCTTTCTTGGTAATATCCCATAACGATCCCTTTTTATGGGTCAAATTCACCAATTCACTAGGCTTTTTATTCCCATATTCTTTTATGACACGATCTATTATGTCCATTTCGTAGTCGCTAAATTTATCATCCGAGAATGACACCTTCGGCAAAACGTAAAAATGATTATCTGATCCTGAGCATTTCTCCGCCTTAACATAATCAGAGAACTCCATTCCCCCGCATTTTATATAATATGTATCTGGAGCTACAGGCCATATTGCCACGCCTTATAATCAAGCCAAGTGACAGGAACGCCATCATCCTTAACAGCCTCTTCATCTATAAGATATAGAAGCTTAATAAGCTGAGTATGGTATATTGGAGATATCCTCTCCGACAAATATACCATAAGATTGCCTATTTTATCTTTATTGACTTTTATTCCTAAACACATTTCGATTTAAATAATTTCCTGTTCAATAAACAAAACCCCGATACGGATTGTTGCGCCGCCGAGGTTTCATTATTATCTTTCATGCCGCAAAGGTCGCATAAAATTTTGTTATATGAAAATTTTTTCATAAACAAATCACATGTCATATAACATAACGCACCCTCAGACCGTACCGGATAGCTCCTCTTTGACGCTCTCCACCGTCCTCCTCAGATAGTAACTCCTCTTGATCCTGTCCGGGTACAAGTTACGCATCCTGTTGATCGCCTGCCTCGTCATCCCCGTCAGATCGGATATGATATTGTCGCTTAACTTGCGATCGGCCAGTATCGTTATAGCCACTCCCCTAGCGTCAACATTGCGCTCCTTGTTGTTGCTAAACATCATTACCGGATCGGTCCCGCACTCCTTGCACACCGCCTCTATCACTTCTTGTAAAAATTTCAACCTTATTCATGAACTTTTTATTTCGTGGTTTGTTTTACTATCAAAGCCGGGCACAAAAAATGCACGGCAGAAGAAATAAGAATCTCTCCCGTCGTGCAGCGATAATTAAAACAAACTTCCGATCCGTTTTAATTCGTGGGAGATTCTTTCTCTTTATCTCCCCGCCAACTCATCCTCGCGGAGTCATTGGATAACACTATGTATCAATATTAAATCACCCTCTCTTATTAATGATCCACCATAACATGGCCGCAATCATTCCTCCTACCAACAGATACCACCATACCCTAGGATGAATGAGCCTCGTTTCCTTATCCACGTTTATCGTTTCTCTCTCATCGGTAACTACCGTCTCATTATTCGTCCTCACCTCTGTCATATCAGATCCGGACGAAACGATCTTCTCGCCTGATTCCTCTCGCTCCTTTCCTATGGTTATATCGGATGTCTTGACAGGATATATGTTCCCCACGCTGTCTGGAGAAGACCACTCCACGACCAAGATCCGGGCGCTCAATCTCTCGTTAGATAATATCCGCTCTATGGCCGAAAGGCTGTCTTTTTTAAAGATACTATCCGATAGACTGACACTTGCAGTGGTATGCCTTTCCGTATCCGTGGATTTCTTGGAGGTTCCACAGGCACAGAAAAGGCATAACAATATGACGTACCATATTCTCATAGCAAGTTCCACCCAGCTATAACGTCCGACATTTCGGCCTCCCTACCGTTCTCGACCCGACTCATACCAGCGACAATACGGATCATCTGCTCACGATCGTTGATATTTACAGGATCGTCAGCCGGTATCCCGGCGTAATCGGACACGGCCTTAATGTAAGCGTCCGTATCGTTCTCGTTTTCCGGTGCCCAGCGACCGATCATCTTGCGGATCGTGTCCAAATTATAGTTGTTATAGTAGTTACGCAAGATCCGGAATATGGCACGGTAGCCATACGCCATCGTCTCAAACTGTTTGAACGACTTGTCCTTGCTCGGACGTATCTCACCTTGAACAAGTCTCCGTTGATCCGGATGTTTCCCGGGTTGTTGTTCCGATACCCACGAGGTAAATTATTTTTCCCCATATTTTACTCTCCTTTCTTCTTTTTATTCATGGCATTGGATAAAGCGTTTGTCAAAGCGTCCTCCAAAACCTTTTGCGTTACAACCTTACCGATCATGTCGGCTGTCTTACTCGCCTGCCTCCTTTGTTTGGCGTCAGCTTCTCCCAGATAGACCGAACCTCCGTTATCAAGATAAATACGGTCACTATCGAGGATACGACCGGGACATTGGTCAAGAAAGGCAGATGGATAAATTCCCAGAACCGGCACACGTAGCAAACCGAGTCTATCCCGCACGCTATACATACGCTACCAGCGTAAAGTATGAACTTACTGACCGTCCTACGCATGCCATACGAATTACGCTCCTCGCCCTCAATTTAGCCTTGTAATAACCCGAGGCGAAATCCCACCCCATCGCCACCATAACGATGAACATCTCAAACACGACTACAGTCAGTAGCTCCCTCATACTGTCAAATCATTTTAAAAAATTCCATTCTTTCCGATCCTTTTTTATTTAGTTATAAAACCACTATGCTCTCCTCCTCTCTCGCCGCCTCCCACTCGGCGAAATCGCTATCCACACGGTCTTTCAACGCCTTCCTCTCGTTAAGGAACGTCTTATAAGACTCCACGTATGACAAGTCCAATATGCCTAGCTGGGCGGCGTTGTAGTCGTTCAGCTTCTTTTGCTCCACGTCCTTGTCCCATAGGGCGTTGATACAGCCTCCAATATCTTGTTGGCAGTTAACGTGGCCCATATCCTGACCTCGTTGTAACTATAGGAGATCACGGGGGCCATATCGTCACCCATCTCCCTTGTCTCCTCTCTAACGTCCCACCGGTACAGGTAGGAACCGTCACCGTCCCGCTCTATTTTAGGCGGCATTGTGTCGCTCCATGATCGCTTCATAAAACTCTGGTTTTAAAATTTTCTTAGCTAAATGCTTGCTATCGCTATCATATATCCAGCCCAGCCAACCGGCTAGACCTGCCTTGTATTCCGTTAAGGATATATTCGGGACTTTATTCAATCTAGCCGCCGCACGACATAGATTTTGCTTAGTCCTCTTCCTTATCCGTATATGCTCCTTATAGAAAACGAACCCCACGAAATCTATACCACGGCCGCTTTTATCCGATCTTCTCTCAGCGATCTTAAATATCTGGTAATTCCCTTTCAGCTCCAACTTCAACACGGTCAACCTATCGATAAGCCACGGAAGCAATACGTTTCTCAAGAAACACTTATCATGATGGAAAAAAGTCATGTCATCCGCATATCTGATATAATGCTTTATATCTATAATCTCCTTTATCTCGTGATCCAGATAGGCGAGATAAAGATTCGCAAGATATTGGCTAAGATAATTCCCGATCGGAACGCCGGGAGCGGAATCGATGATCTCATCCAACAACATAAGCAAGCGATCGTCCTTGATCTTCTTCCGAGCTATGCCTTTCAACACTTCATGGTCTATTGACGGATAGAATTTGCGGATATCAACCTTGAGGCAATAGGCGGATTCACGATCGGACAAAGCCCGTCTTGTCCTTTATACGCCTCCGTTATCCCTCTTCCCTTGATACATGATGTCGTGTCAGAAGTGAATATGGAAACCCATATAGGTTCCATGACGTTCATTATAGCATGATGCAATATCCTGTCCGGGTAATAAGGAAGCTTGAATATGACCCTTTCTTTAGGCTCATAGATGATATCAGTCCGGTACTTGGAAGTCTTGAACGTGCCATCCTGCAAAGACTTTAGCAAACGGCTGAGATTACCTTCTTTGTCCTTGTCAAACAACCTTATGCCGTAGGAATCCTTCTTCCCCCTCCGAGCCTTGATGTCTGCCAGTATCAAGTTATCCATATTCGCTATCTTATCAAATAAATTTCCTATTCTCTTCATTGTCATCAATTTGCTTTTTATCATAGGGAGTCTTCGGTTCCCCTACCAACACCCTTTATATGGGGAGACTTTTTTCGCCAAGAGGCGAGGCCACCATCCCTGTTTGTTCCCTAAATATCTTTCCCCTTTCTTAAAAGTATAGGCGTGAACCGATGTTACGATTCGCATCGGAAGGCGCATTATTCGTATTCACGTTAGCGAGGCCTGCATTCGACCTGTTGTCCGCGTTACCGCCAACCAGCACCACCTAGGGATGATCGACCCTTATTCCGTTATTCGAGATAATACCTGTTCCCGGAGGCTCGCATCGTCACTTTCCTCGGGAACTTGTCCATCTCCTTTATCTTTCCAAGCACGTACTTGATCTCTTGGGAATTCGTAAAGAATTTCTTGGCATCACTGTCCTTGTCCTCGATATTGTTCTTGATCATAACGAGTGCCCGGTCCTTCCCAAACTTGGTGGACACGCCGTCCATGTAATCAATGACCCAGAACGTGAGGTTCGTCAACTTCTGTTGGGTGATCTCCGGACAATTAAAATGCCTTGAGTTCTTATCCCTTGGGATGTTCAAGAATGACAAGCTGCCATCGTCTTTATTCTTATTTTCTTCCATTTCATATTGTTATTTAATTGTTATACAAAATATTTCCGACGTGATACGTGCGGCTACGCCGACGTTTTACGAAATTCGGGGAAAAAGCAAAGGCGCGAACCGAAGTAACGAGCCGCACCGGAAGGCGCATTATCCGTACGCACGTAAGCGAGGCCCGCATCCGACCCGTAGCCCGCGTAACCGCCAACCAGCACCACCTGTAAGCGGTTGGCTTGCGTATAGGTGTAGTAATAGTCGCACCAGTAGGTAGAGCTACTACCGCCGACCTCCGTAGCCACGATATCCCCATCTTCCCCAAGTAACATCTTCTTGGCATAACCATTGGTACGGCAGATGTTACCTTTCTTGTCATAACCTGTGTAAGATGTATCGCTGAAGTTTGACGGGTCATCGGTAGTCCATAGGATAGACAATCCGGAATCACCCGTGGTGACTTGTATGTTGGCCCCATCGGTGTATTTCCAGATATGGCCGAACGGGTTCTCTATGCCACGGTACCTGTTAGCCATCAACGTGGCGTGAGTACCACCGGAGGCGTTCTTCACGACATACGCCTTCTCTCCCGAGCCGTTCCCGAACTCGTTGGTATAGCCGCATGGGATAAGAGGATTGGCGTTGTTGAAGTTCGTCCAATCCGTCATTTGCGTCGGTCCCGGACCTAGGCCGCCTTGGGCGAAACCGTTAGCGTCCTTCTGGGCGTTGAAAGGTTTCTGGCTGTCCAGCGTGGCGTACTCGACGGCGAATAACCAGAACAGGATCTTGTGGGCGTTATAGGTGTACATTTCCCAGCCGCTGCCACGTTTCCTAGCGGCTTGCCGGAATTGGTCTCGGGTGAGGTTGGTGACGGGGCGGCCGAGTAGGGAACGGTAGGTATCATCCCATTCAGCGGTGTTGTCACCACCTCTAAAATTAGTTGAATTAGGATCACTTAATTTACTAGCTCCAGCCGCCGAACATAATAAATTATCGGTTCTATACATTCTGGCTTCATATGTTGAGATATAGAACTTATCTACATGTTTATACCCAGGTAATGGAATTTCGGACAACATCTTCCTAAATTTAGTGCCATTAAAATACAATTTATACCAATGTTCAGGTATCTCTGTCATAACGGCATAATCCAAATAGCTTCCACCCCATGAAAGCTCATTATCCAAATATTCTTTAACTCCACCATCTCTATCCAAAAGACACCTTCTCATCTTACTCTGCACCGGCAACTCCCGATGTAGTTGCATATTACCCACACGCTTCCCGTCCGGGCTTGACGATGCCATGTCCCACTCTACACCGTAGGCGTACCGCTCCTCTATATCCGGGATGTCCTCCCAAGCGGGGGTCCACTCGGTGGAGATGTCACCATATTCAAGTTTAATCTTATGGATGGTGGAAGTTGATGTGCCAGTTTTAGGAGAACTAAATACAACCATATGTGTATTATCAGCTACTGCATCTCCGATATTAGTAATCCATTTAAAAGTCTTACTGGCCTTCCCATTCACAAAGTCAGCCTTACTGAACTGAGCCATAAAACCTACTGCACCAGTAGAGTTATATATAGTGAACATTTCCTTATCATCACCCAATTCTCCAAAAATAGTCAATGTTACTTGTGTTCCTTTAGATATCGGTTCAGTTAGCCAATAATCAGCGATATTGTAATTCGAGTTACTCACCTCCTTCCCTGATCCCAGCAACAGGTTCCTGCCGTACACGGGCAGCTTGCGGTACTTGCCATCAGCCATCAGAGACTTATCCTTGTCCCCCTTGGTCTCCAGCGTTATCGACACGTCCGGATCTTCGTTTTGGGCCTTGTCCGGCGTTATGGTTATCTGGCCGTTAGACGGGGTGGATGTGACAACGGGCTTTAACTTATTAACGTCCGTCCTTAGACCGGTGACCAGATTCCGGATATCCGTATCGTCGTAATTATCCAATCCATCCAACTTACCCTTATCTTCGTCAGTATAATTATTGTCCGTATGGACGTAATTAGCGTCCTTTACGATGTGATCGTCATTTGTTAATTGGGATGTCTTGGTTGGGATCAAAGCCGTTATCTCCGCACGCAAGTCATTGAGAAGACCGGTTAGGGTTTCCTTATCAGTAATACCCTGCAAAAAAGCTCGATCTCATGGAAGGTATCTATAGCGTCGCTCGCTCCATCACCCAATAACGTGTCGATATCCGCCTTGATAGAGGCGATCTCACTCCTGACCCATTCATCATCATAGTTGATAAGCCGTTGATCTTAGATAACAGCTCATCCGTAAGGTCGTTTGTGCTAAGTCCCTTCCCTTTGATCTTCTCGACAAACCTATCGTCAATCTGTCCGGACGTGTAATAACCTGACAAGATACTCGTGACCTCCGCAAGTATTTGTTTTTTCAAATCCAGCAACACTCCGGCCATATCCTTATCCTCTGTCATACCGGACAAGAACTCCACCACCTCCTGCCATCTGTTGATGATATTGTCCGCGTCCGGATCTCCCGTTATAAACGTGGACAGATCGGAAGCAACTTTCCTTATGGCCGTGTCAAGATCCCCCTCTACCTCCTTCGCCCTGCTGATCTCGGAGGTTAAAGCCTCTCTTAACGCCGTGTCATCGTAATTACTCAATCCGTCGAGCTTTTTCAAAAGAGCGTCCGTCAAGTTGTTATCCGTATGCGTGTAATCGGCATCGGTTACGATATTATCCGGGAGAATGGGTATCCCTAACTCCTCTAGGGACTTATCCCCGACCAACTCAACCCCGTTGATCCGTGGTTTATTGGTCATACTTTCATAATCTCCGGTCCCTACGGCAGGAACGGAGATATCTCCCGTTAGCCTTACCGTTGTCACCTTGACGCTGCCACATCCCGTATCTCCACCTACGGAGCACGACCGTGGGATAAGACGGAACGCATCGCAAGCGTCTACGGTGTACATGCCCTCCTTCCCTTTGTTCTCGATAAGAGTCAGCGTATAGACACCGTTATAATCTTGGTCTTTGCTAGGTAGGTGAATCGTATCACGTTATCCCGGAAGTGGAGGTCTTTTACCTCCATCTTCCTGTAACCATTGGTCATGAAGACGCTAATGTTCTTGCCATCCAAAGACTCGGGCTTACCGTCCCGGAAGATGGTCCATTCTATATTGATGTCGTTTCCTATGCGAATAGCTTCCATATTATTGAAGGGTGAAGGGGTCTATTATTTTAAAAGATTCTCCATCTCCATTGGACACAATAATCTTTCCTTGGCAACTCTCGGAGATTTGAAAGACATAGTCTGATCCAGCTTTAAAAGATCCTAATACCGTACATCCTTTAAGAGAACCTGAAATTGGAGTCTAGCCTGTCCTTCGATGTTAAATAGGTTATTAGTCACCATTAAATTTGCGCCATTCAATAATATATCTACATAATTATTTACCGTATTACCGCTAACTTCCATAGCGACATCATCTATATTAAGTCCATATCTCATATCATTAGTATCTATTTTTGAGTTAACGGTTCCTTTAACAGCTATGAAAAAAAGACTTATTTGAGCTATTTTTCTTTATCCTGGCAGAACCTATCGATGGTTTTGCCACACTAAGGACATACACAGCAGTATTGGTTATACTATCAAGAATATATATTTCATTATTCATTGCCTTGCCATCCAAGGAAGCGTCCATAACCGAATCCTCGCTAATGCCATTATATGAATTTAAAAAAGTAAAAGTAAAAAACGGTACAGGACCATTTGTCACCTTTTTAAAAATATTTGAGTCTATTTTCCATTTTATGTTCTTAAAATCAAAATCAGCCTCATTTCCATATTCGTCTATAAGCCTATAAATATATCCTTTCCCACTCTCATGAGCGATTGGATACGATTTAGTATCATTATTGATATCATACCATATTTCCCAAGATCCTAGGTCTGATCCGGCGAAGTAATCATCACCTTCACGCATTATGGCAGATGCTTTACGTTCTAGTTTATTGGAAGATTTAGCCGTGACGATAATGTCAAAAGGTTTCTCCGCTGAAACAGCCTTGTATTTATCATTTACTTTAGTTACATAATCTGTGATCCTGTACTTGTTCCCTGCGACAAGAGAGCTTGCCTGAATCAAAGATACTATCTCCTGATAGGTTACAGAAATCATTGTTGAGCCGCCAGAACCAGCCAAATCATATTCTTGCCCATTTACATTTATTTTTCTGATTGTTCCCATATTTTTATTTATTTGATTGTTAATACTCCATTAGCAACCGTTGTTTGCGAATCGGAAATAAAAAAGGTTTCACCCGACACTTCCGCTTGTATATTTTTAGTAAAAACCAAAACACTACCTGAAACAAAAGCCTTTGTTATCCCAACTCCGGACTGTAACAAGGCTAACAAATCCTTTATCTGATTAGATTGCTCATCTATAATAGCCTTAAGCTCTTCGTTATTATTATTAAATTTATTGTTTAAACCTATAACTTTCGAATCTGTAGCATCATTTATCCTATCTTCCAAGCTAGGGATTAATACAGTTCCATCTTCCAATATAGACAAAGCGTTTTCTCGCGAGTTATCATCACGTCCTATCCCATAGGAAAACAGCACATTTTTATTATTTAGTGTTGGCTTATTAAAACGACCAAAAGAAACGCCATAATCCGAATTTACAAGCAGCCACTTCCCATGACAAACGCCAACCTTGCAGGGCTATATTACCTATAGTGCAATACTCTCCTCCTACATGTGAAAAGAGCATCCCGGATAAACCTCATTACTATATCCTTCCACATGAACACAGAAGTTTTGGTCTGTATATTCTCTCCCCGAAAACAGAACATTATTGTATCCTTCCACATGATTTGCCTTATGTACTATTGGGGCACTATGTGAATAATATAAATCACCGCATATATTATTATATCCTTCTACGTGGCTTGTGTTATCACAAATAAAATTGTTACATCCCTCGAGGTGGCTTCGGGTGCCAATTGAAATGTTCAGAGCGAACTTCTCTCGTATAGATACAGCGTCAAAAAATAATGAGTGCTCAATATTTTCAGAGTTATAGACTCCGTAATCTTCTATGAAAGTCCTTAAAGACTCTCCACTCGTATCAAAAATAGGCCGATCCGCTATGCCTCCTACGGTATTTTCAATAAAATAAGGCTGGGTGCCTATTGATTCTCCTTCTACATGCGAACCATCTCCTAAACAATAAGAATATAATCCCTCTACATGCGATTGCGCTCCTAAGCACCATGTTCCCCTGCCCTCGGCGTGACCCTCGCTAGCGAACACATTCGTTTCGTAACCCTCCGCATGCGCCCTAGGACCGGTAGCGTTGGTATTCATACCCTCTGCGTGGGCGTAATTTCCTGCCGCCTTGTTATTCTCATAGTCATTGAATATCTCGGCGTTCTTGTAACCCGAGTAGTTTTGACCTACACCAAAGGCAAGGCTGTCCAATTCGATAAAATCCCCGTTTGCGCTTTTATCAACGGAGGATTTAAAAATATAATATCTATCGGCTATGATATTATCCGTAGGGACAAACACGTTCCCCGCCCCATTTCCGTCTTGGCCGGGCTTGCCTTGTGGGATACCTAAATCCAAAGCATAAATAGGTATACCTTCTGGGGTCTCCCCTCTCAAGACAAAGCCAGCCGTTGCCGAGCTATTAAAAGGAAGGGTGGAGACCGTACCGATAGAGACGACCGGAGGATCTCCCGGAGTTCCCTTCGGACCGGTTAGCAAGGATAATTCCACCAACACATTCCATCCGGGATTTCCAACATACCTCCATTGGATATCCGTAGACGAAGAGGCTAGTTCTATCTCCCTACCGTCAAGTCCCTTAAGTATAGCCATGGGGACTCTCACTAATTCCTCCTTAGCGGAAATACCGGGCAAAGATGACACGGAGGATATAGAGTCAATCTCCTTGAACTGACTTAAATCCTTGGACTCCTCCGCTAAGATCTTTTTACTCTCAGCGGCGATCGCACGTAAATCCTCGGGCGTTAGAGTAAAGCCGGAAGACAATGTAAGATCCCCTACAGCCATATTATCGTATGTTATTCTTGTTTAAGGAAAATATTTGCCGCATCGTCTATCACGGTTGACAATATAGCCTTGCAGTCTTCGTCCGAGACTCCATCTTCCAAGACTATCGATTTCCTGCCTTTGTCCACAATGTTTACATTAACCGAACCTAAGCTCTCCTTTTTTGACCGAGGCCAATACCTCTGTTACCTTTTCGCCCGCATTCCGTGTTGTCTCATAGGAGATATCATAATCTCCTACCGTGTTTTTGTATTTGCTTCTCAATACAGATGATAATGTTGATAGTGCCATGTTAATTTCCCCTTTCTATAATGTTATAAATTTGCCCATACGCTCCAGGAGGTAAGAGTAATGCCACTTTTTGATCAATGTAGCCTCCTCGATTGTTATATCCAATTCTCCGTTAGCTTGCCTTAGCTTCAGATACAGTTCAAATGCTTGTAACTTGCTACGCGAATCATCTTCATCACGCCCTGTCATGTGGATATATTTGCCATCAAATAATCCTTGGCAAAGGACCTCGTCTATCATTTGATAACGTTTCTCCTTTTTCTCTCCGGCAGGTACCCACTCAAAGGCTTCTTCGCCTTGAGAATTCTTAAATGCTATGTGAAAATTCACTTTCATAATTATTATTTTTATATTAGGAACTTCTTCTTATCTCTCCAGTATTTGTATGTATTAATAAAGGCTTCCAGTAGGAACTTTCTGCCGTCGTACTTAAACCCTTAAACGTTATACCTCCTTCTGTATACAATGCCATGGAATCACTATTATCCGCTATTCCAATCAAAGCCGCCCCTTTTCCGGAATGAGATTCTACATGCCCGGCATATATAAAGGTAAAAACTTGTCCAGCATCGTACATGCGAATAAAAGCGTCGGCATCATCTGTCTCAAGGCTTTTATAGGACATTATCTTAAAGGCTCCAATAGTCCCCTCTGTTGCCGCCAACTTCTTAGCATACAAATTATTCACATCAATCATAGAAGTAGCGATATACCCATTAACGATGATTGTCTTATCTTCCAATGCTTTAATAATGTCATTCTCTTTGACCCAACCGGGAAGTAACTCGACCGATGTATTGGCTTCCTTCGCCGCATTTAAAGCATTTGTGGCGTCTGTAATGGCTGTAGTCGCCCTGCTATAAGCCGATGAAGCAGTTGAGTCTGCGCTATTCGCTATGCTATAGGCATCAGAAGCTTTCTCATAGGCTTCCAAGGCTTTATCCAATGCATCCCCGCCAGCCGCATCCACCTTATCCTGTAAAGAGGAGTCTAAATCTGAATAGGTAACGGCTCCCACAAGGTTGATCCTATTCGATTTAATGGTGGTTGTCGTTGCCGTCTGGTTGATATACGATATGATATTATCGCCGTTTTCCAAGCTCTTGGCGGCGAACAACGTATTTCCCTGCGTAGTGTTGATCCATCCCGCCGTGTCTATCTCATTCCTTATATTATCCACCCTCGTTGATATGGCCGATATTTGCCCAGCGGTAATATTCAATTGAGAATCATACTTGGTATACACCTTACCTGTTTCCTCATCCACATAATCCTTCGTTGCCGCCAGCTTGATATACTCTTCTGTTTGCTCTATCCTTGTCTCCAACCTGATAATGGCATCCGCCAAGTTATCGATAAACAAGGAAACACCATAAATCAGTATTTCCCCATCGAAAGATATACGGAAATCGCCACGTTCGTCCCATTTCCCCGCTTTCGAAAGCTTACGATACGAGGATGATGGTTCCAAGGACATGGAGACATAAAGGCTTGATCCCTCGAAACCTGCGGTCAATATCCCCGCCTTAACAACCCGGTAATGTAATGAGAAGGAATAGTCATACTCGGTCGCCTCGGTCTCATGTGACGGTATGTTTATAACGTCATTCCGCTGGAGGATATACGAGTCACTGATACGTAAGACATTTCTGTTGCCGTCTTGATAAATATCAGAAACTCCCCTCTTCTCTGACAGGAAAGAATCATTGGCGTAAATAAACGATCCGTCATGTCCCCAAAAACTTATTGAGTTCTCTGTCACCCAATAGTCCGTATTTTGGGAGAATGAGCTATTTTTCAATATATTGCCCGGCTCTAATGATATATCGTTCCTGATGCCTTCGATTGAACTCTCGAATTTCCCGTTCATTATGGAAAATTCCTGCTCGACCGTATTACCTGTATCAAGGATGTAGGTCGAATTTTCAAAGTAAGCCCCGTTACCGTAAATCCCCCAAACACCGGTCAAATCTATACCGTTTTGGTTCTTATCCCGGAAAGATTTCCGATACGTGCCTTGGTCGCGTTATCGGGGTCTGTCTTCATCCCATACACGACATCCATATATGGAGCGCCGATCTCGTCGATCGTAGTAATCTTGACAATACCCTTCTGGTAGAATCAGCCACGCTATCTATACGGGTTAATACATCTCCTTGCGCAATGTCGGCTTTATCACCGGCAAAGTTGACAAACGTAATCCAGTCCAAGCGATCTTCACCGTCCGATAAATTACCGATGCCGACTTGATCAACCCGAAGTTCGTATTGCTTGATGATATTGTAATCATTCTCCCTGTCGGCATTCCCCCAAAATGTTGGACCATCAATATATCCCCCGAACGGAACGGATTGTAGAGCACGCCGTTCCCGTGTCCAAGTAATCCTTCCGGTCGCATGGTCGTAATACTCCACCTTCATCATCCCTGAGAATATCACGTTGTCGTTTTCGCCACGAAGCTGAGAGACGATGAACTCATAGACCCGGAGACTGCCTCTCACATTTATATCGTCTATCTCTAAACGGAATTTCTGTTCCTCTACACCAGCCGAGTTAACCCGTTTATATGGAGCAATATCCCAACCGAAGCCATTAGGGAAACCGGATATAAACGTATGGGACCCCACTCGTTTCTTGAATAAAACATTCCCACGGAACCATGACTCATCAAATATGGCACGACCGTCGGCCTTGATCTCCCAGCCCTTGCCGTCCATGCCGTCGAGGAAGATGGAGGAACCTATCTTCTTGTCGAAGATGATCTCACCATGAGCCGTGTCATTGACATCCTTCCTTAAATATTTCTTATTAAGTTCTTCGGGCGATAATCCTCCCCCAATGACATATCCACCTTTAGAAACGGATCCTTCATTCCGAACGTTGTCAATGGCCTCCCAAATCTTATCAATCGTACTAGCGATAGGTTTATCGCTAAGGGATATCTCATAAACCGGGATATCCTCACCTTCTTTTATGGATAAGCTCTGGATAATAATGCTATAATCTGTTCCAAAATCAGCGTCATACAACGGAAGCCTCATGCCTTCCCTGATCAAATCATGTAGATTCCCGTTTCGAGCCATGTATATCTCATCCACCCCTATATCGTAAGTATAGGTCACATGATCATGATCGGCCAGATAGGAAGTAGCCGCATTTAATAGCTTATCTTCCGCATATTCCACATACTTATCTGGCATATTGATGTTCAGCAAGATAAAACGATCTCCCGTTGATAGATTCTGTCCGGCATTAGGGACTTGGAAGTTGTCTCTCGTGGATTTGTTAAGCGTTATCTCATAGTTACCGTTCTCCAATTGAATCACTTCCACAATCTCGAACTCGTAACCGATCAAACTTCCGCTTCGCATTGATATCGTCGCCGTCTCAGAGGTCAAGTAATCTTTGATATTGAATCCGATGTTCTTGATCGTCACCTTGAAAGAACCCGACGTCTCTGTTTCTTCCGTTATTTGCTCAGCGGAGACAAGCTCATCTATTCGTCCTATACCGGGTAACTCCACACCCGCTATAGAAGGATAGATATCCTCAAATAATTGGGTGTATTCCCTTACCCCATAAGCGGAGATATTTTTCGATTCAATATAGCTCTTGCCTGTCTCCAGATAACCGGGTAACATCAAGTTCTTCTTGCCAGAGAAATCTGATTCTCGCTTATTGTAATCGGAAGGTATATTGCGTTCGCCTCCATAAGCATACAACCTAGTGACAATCGCCTCGTCAGCATTGACATTCCTAGTTATCTGGTATAAACCGTTATCCTTACCGTAATAAAAAGTATGATTCAAGGAATCTTCCGGGTATCCGATCCTCACCCTTCTCTTGGTAACGAGAAAATTTAGCCCAAACTCCTTATTGATCATCACGAGGGCGTTCCAGCAAGAGGTATTGTCTATCTGTATTTCCGCTTCCTCGGTCTCAACGCCCTCATAGACATCAATAGTCCATCCCGGATAATCACGGTTCATGTTCGCCTGTATCCTCTCTGCGAAAGTCTTGGCGGTACCTACAAATGAGAAAGACGGACTAGGCTGGTAATGATAATCATTGCCATACGGGACATAATCCAATAACTGACAATTTGTAACTCTACATCTACCGTATTGAATACCAAATCATACTCAAAGGCATCTTGAGCACTGCCAGAAGAAGCGCTCTTCGTTTGGGAAGGGGTATAATATAAATAGAAAACCTCTCCCCTATAAGTCAAATAGTCGCCTATAGCGAAATTTATCACGACTGGGGATTCGAACGAACAGGATATTGTCCTTTCGCCCATAAACGAGCCGTTGTATTCTAGTTCCTTGATCGTACAACGTTTTATTTCACCTGTCTTATCGTAAACAATCCACCCCATACTACCTAATGATAAATTGCTCCTCCGGTTTGGTCACCCTAAATTTCATCTTAAACTCAGCGACATCCCCCAACCTTACATCGCTCGTAAAATCAAAATCGCTGAACCCTTTAAAGTAAGCCCCCTTACATCCCGTATATGAGTACGGGGAGTATATATTGAGTTCAGATCCATTGGTTGTCAGATATTTGAATAGGGATTCTTGCTTGGATGGAAAGAACCTCGTGCTCCTTTATACACCATGGATATCTCAACATCATAAGCTCGAAGCTTAACCACGTCTGGGAAATAAACGTCCTCTCCATCCTCGTCCTTCCAGTCACGGGAAGGCAACTCCTTTGTCTCAAGAGGGACGAATAATGGCACGCTTTTGGTCTTGACACCAAAGTCTGCGTATAGATCTTTCGTTTCCGATCCATTCGCCTTTTGAAATATCAGTGTATCCCTATCTGTTCCCATGACAAAAAAAAGAGCCTACAACAGGATGGCTTAACCATCATGTCATAGGCTCTCTCTGAAGCTCTTGTTTTTTATTATGAAAGCAAATATAGAT
>ENA-OQDF01000154-OQDF01000154.1-human-gut-metagenome-genome-assembly--contig:-NODE-154-length-25255-cov-7.430197_pt1 | contig 25255 bp, 29 predicted proteins | sample MGYA00242769_ERZ504597 | MGnify/ENA primary metagenome ERZ504597 (study PRJEB26092, sample SAMD00036305) | human gut metagenome | host: Homo sapiens | study: EMG produced TPA metagenomics assembly of...
ATCGCACAGCGTCCGACACTTACCGAGGAATCTCTCAACCTCAGCGTTCCCGCTTCACCATCGAGCCTCTTGAGCCTGGTTTCGGCTACACGCTTGGCAACTCGCTGCGCCGTACCTCCTGAGCTCCATTCCGGGAGCGGCTGTGACTTCGGTGCGTATCTCCGGCGTCCCGCACGAGTCACCACTCTGCCGGGTGTTGAAGAGGACGTTACCGAAATCCTGCTGAACATCAAGGCATCGTGCTCACCAGCGAATACGATGAGCCGGTTGTCATGTATCTGCGCAAGAGCGGCAAGGGCGAGGCCACCGCGGGCGACATCACCCCGCCGGCCGGCGTCACCATCGCCAACCCGGACATGCATATCGCTACCCTCGCCGAAGATGGCGAACTCGAGATCGAGTTCACCGTCGAGCGTGGCCGCGGCTATGTGCCCGCCCAGATGAACAAGCAGGATAACGCCGAGATCGGCCGCATTCCGGTCGACTCGATCTACTCCCCGGTGCTCAAGGTGAGCTATCGTGTGGAAGCCACCCGCGTTGAACAGCGCACTGACTTCGACAAGCTCATCCTGGACGTGGAGACCAAGCCGGCTATCTCCCCGCGCGATGCAGTCGCATCCGCAGGCTCCACCCTGGTGGAACTCTTCGGTCTGTGCCGTGAGCTCAACACCCAGGCTGAGGGCGTCGAGGTTGGCCCTGCTCCTGTGGCAGAGGAAACCAACCCGGAGATGAACATCCCGATCGAGGACCTGAACCTCACCCAGCGCAGCTACAACTGCCTGAAGCGCGAGGGCATCCACACGATCGGCGAGCTGGTCGCCCACACCGAGCAGGATTTGCTCGATATCCGCAATTTCGGTATGAAGTCCATCGATGAAGTCAAGGAGAAGCTCCAGTCTCTGGGACTCGCCCTCAAGGCTTCCCCGCTGGGTAACTTCGATACCAATAATCTCGAAGGTGGCACCTTCTTCTCGCCGGAAGACGAGTGATCCGCCACTTTTGACCTAACCGCTTCGTTGGATTCGGACGTTCGGGCAACTGCCCACCTGAATCCAACGGGGCTTTCAAGGAGAAACAATGCCTACACCAAAGAAGGGTCCGCGTCTGGCCTCCAGCCCGGCTCATGAGCGTCTTATGCTCGCGAACATGGCCACCAGCCTGTTCCAGAACGGCCGCATCACCACCACCCTGCCGAAGGCCAAGCGTCTTCGTCCGCTGGCCGAGCGCCTGATCACGCTCGCCAAGCGTGGTGATCTGCACAACCGTCGTCGCGTGATGCGCGTCATCCGCAACAAGTCCGTCGTGCACAAGCTGTTCACCGAGATCGCCGAGCAGATGGAGCAGCGCGAAGGCGGCTACACCCGCATCGTCAAGATCGCTCCGCGTCGCGGCGATGCCGCTCCGGCAGCCATCATCGAGCTCGTCACCGAGCCGGTGAGCCCGAAGCAGGCCGTGGTGAAGGAAGCCGAAGCCGCAACCAAGGTTGCCGCTGCCGAGCTCCGGAAGCCGCCGCTGAAGAGGCTACCGCTGAGAACGCCGAGTGAATCGCTCTTAGCTGATTGAAGGCCGGGAATCGCAAGGTTCCGGCCTTTGCCATATCTGCTGCCAAGACTGTCGTGCCACATGCCTCACTATGCCAGCCATTTGCTATGCTCGATGCCGTGAGACTACGCATCGATTTGGCATATGACGGTACCGGCTTCTACGGATGGGCGAAACAGCCCGAAATACGTACGGTACAGGGCGAAATCGAACGCGTGCTGCATACCATTCTTCGCGTACCGGAAGGAGACCCGACCGAACCGCTGCGCCTTACCGTGGCCGGACGAACCGACACCGGCGTGCACGCCTCGCATCAGGTATGCCATCTGGACGTCAACGAGGACGTGCTCAAACGCTGCGTCGGCCACATGGACGTGCCGCCCGTCATCGCGCTTACCCGCAGACTTCAGCGCATGTTGCCGGCCGATATCGCAATCCGCGGCATCGCACCCGCTCCGGACGGTTTCGACGCGCGTTTCTCCGCGTTGGAACGTACCTACGTGTACCGAATCGCCGATAGGTCAAGCGAGGTGGACCCTCGTACCAGAAACTTCGTATTGCATATCGACGATGAACTTGACCTCAAAGCCATGAACGAAGCCGCTGCGATGACGATCGGCCTGCACGATTTCGGCTCGTTCGCCACCCCGAATCCGGGCGGCACCACCATACGCGAGGTGAAGACCGCGTATTGGCGTCGCGTACCGCAGCGGACGCTTATCGACGACGGCATGACGATGGGGGAGCGGTACCGTACGCCGACCGTGGAATCGGGCCTCGTCTGCTTCGTGATCGTCGCCGACGCGTTTGCACGCAATATGGTGCGCTCCCTCGTCAACGGCTGCGTGCAGGTCGGTATCGGCAAACGTTCCCTCGACTGGTTTGCAGGAAAAATGGCGGCTCCGCTGCGCGAAGGCTCCACAGGACCGATCGCGCCGCAAGGACTGACGCTGGAGCATATCGAATATCCGGCCGACGACCAGCTGGCGGTCCGCGCCGAAGCCATTCGCGCCAAGCGCACACTGTAGCTTTATTGCGATTGTCATAGCCATGTTACGGGCGATTGTCATGTCCATTGCCGAGACATTGTCGTAACAGACCGTTTCGTTTTCCGGAAACGCTGGTTCGTTAGGTTTTTCTTCCATCAAGCACGATGCCTCAGATTGGCATGCGTTCGCATGGGGTGGAAGGGAGCGTGGAACGATGATTGAATCCGCCGCACGAAGGTTGGCTTCGGAACTGGTCGATCGTCGGGAGTCGATCAACCGGGAGCTGAGCCGTAATGGCGTACGGTTCGGCATCTACAAGAACGGCGAGTACCATGACCGGCTGTTTCCGTACGATCCGATTCCGCGCATCATCGAATCGGACGAATTCGACAGAATGGAAGCCGGACTGAAACAGCGCGTCAACGCGTTGAACGCCTACCTGCGCGACATCTACTCCGACAAGCAGGCCATCAAGGACGGCATCGTGCCGGAAGAATACGTGTACACGTCCGCGGGATACTTTCCGCAAGTCAACGGCGTGACACCTCCGGGCGGCGTGTTCGCGCACGTCGCCGGCGAGGACCTGGTGCAGGGGCAGGACGGGCAATGGTGGGTGCTGGAAGACAATCTGCGCATTCCATCCGGTGCCAGCTATCCGCTGTTCGCCCGCGATATCGAACGCAGAATCACGCCCAGCCTGTTCCGCAACGTACGTGTGCGCGACAATCGCGATTATCCACGACTGCTGCGCCAATCCATGGATTTCGTCTCCACCGACGGCATAGCAGTGGTGCTCACCCCCGGCAGGTACAATTCCGCGTTCTTCGAACATGCATACCTGGCCGAGAAAACCGGCGCGGCGCTCGCGTTCCCCGAAGACCTCGAAGTCGTGGACAACAAAGTGTACTTCCTCGACTATGCCGGCAGGAAACACCGCGTCGGCGTGGTCTACCGCCGTCTGTCCGACGAATATCTCGACCCGTTCGCATTCAACCCGGATTCCGTGATCGGCGTGCCGGGAATCCTGTCCGCCTACAGGTCGGGCAATGTGGCGATCGTCAACGCTCCGGGCAACGGCGCGGCCGACGACAAGGCCATCTACTATTTCGTGCCGAACATGATCCGCTATTATCTCGCGAAGAGCCGATTCTGCACAATGCGCCGACCTACATGCCGATGTTCGACAAGGACCGCAAGGAGGTACTCGACAGGCTCGGCGAACTGGTCATCAAGGATGTGGCGGAAGCGGGCGGCTACGGCGTCGTGTTCGGCTCATCGCTCGACCGGTCGCGGCGAGAGGAACTGGCCGAACGCATCAAGGCCGAACCGCGCCGGTTCATCGCGCAGGAGGTCATCCAATTCAAGGACATCGACGTGGTGGACCCCGAAACCGGACAGATGAGCCCACGTAAATGCGACCTGCGCGCCTTCGTGGTGACCGGCAAGAACACGCACGCATGGTATTCGGGACTGACACGCTACTCGTCCATACCGGGCCAGATGATCGTCAACTCATCACAGGGCGGCGGTTTCAAGGACACCTGGGTACTGGCCAAAGAGACCGGCGTGGAGCATGATTACGCACCCGGCTCGGAGGTCGTGCGCGTGCTGGAGCAGTCCCGCAAGCACTCGCTGGCACTCGTCACCGCGTCGAAGGCCGACAACCTGTTCTGGCTCGGCCGCTACACGGAACGCGTATTCACCACGCTGAGCCAATTCTTCCCCTTCTACGACCGTGTGATGGACACGGATGTGGACGCGTTCCGACCGTTCGCCCGTGCGCTCGACCTGCCGGAGGATTTCGAGGATTTCGACGCGTTCATCCACAGCTTCCTGTACGACGAGAAGAATCCGGATTCCGTACGCAGCGCCATCGTCTACGCGTTCAACAACGCGGTGATTCTGCGCCCCGAACTTGGTTCTCGCTCGTTGCAGCAGGTGGAGTTGGCCATGAGCTCCATAGTGGAGGCATCCGAATACGGCGGCACGGACGCGGACATCTTCAAACACCGCGACATCGCGGACAACATGCTCGCCTTCTGGGGAGGTGTGGAGAATTCCCCCGTCGAACCGACTCTGAAATCGTTCATTTTCGTGGGCAAATATCTGGAACGTCTGGATCTGTACACACGATTCGGATATTCCGTGGAAGAGCTCAAGGCGCCGCTCGCCAAACTGGGCAGCTACATCCTGCCGTTGAACGGTCTGCCGGTACCGCAATGCTTCGCCGAAGGATTGCGCTGGCTGGTCGGCCAGCTGCCGCAGCGGGGATATGCGGAGCTTGCGGAAAAACTGGGGATGCTGCTGAAAGATTTCGATGGGCGCATCTCCACGAAGGATCTGAAGGATCTGGGCATGCTCAACACGATGGACATGGACGCCGCGCGACTGTGAAGAATACGTGCCACAGCCATCGCACGGTGCGTGTATAACGGCTAGAACAAGGCCCACGGCGTGGAAAACGCCGAAGGAACGACAATAATCGCTGAGGAGACGATGTGAAGAAACTGGTGTTTGACTATGAGATGAAGCTCTCATTCAGCTCGCCCGTGACCGACCATCGCTTCCAACTGCGCTGCATTCCAGCCACCGGCCCACGCCAGCAGGTGATCGACGTGGCAGTCAAAATCGAACCGGATGTGGAACTCGAAACCACCATCGATTCCTTCGATTCCGTGGTGATGACCGGATTCATTCCCGAACCGCACACCATGTTCAACTACTCGGTGACCGGCATCGCCTTCGTGGACAACGCGCATATCAAATCCGAAATCTACAAGCCGCTGTACCGCTTCAATTCGGCGTTGACAGTGCCGGGGCCGGCCATCGAAGCGTTGATCGGCATCTGCCGTGAACGCATCGCGTCCCTGCCTGCCGACTGCACGCCGATCGACCAAGCCCGTGAGGTGATGGACGAGGTGTTCAAAACGTTCGTCTACACGCCGGCCTCCACCACCATCCGCACCACCGCCGAGGAAGCGTTCGCTCAACGCAAGGCGTATGCCAGGATTACGCGCACGTCATGCTGTCCGTGTGCCGGCACGTCGGACTCACTGCCCGATACATCGCGGGATTGCTCGGCGGCGAGGGCGCCACGCACGCATGGGTCGAAATCTACCATGATGGACGTTGGGTCGGTTTGGACCCCACACACAACCGTATGGTCGACGACAACTACATCACCATCGCCCATGGCCGCGATTACCGCGACTGCATGCTCGACATCGGCATCTTCTCCGGCTGCGACGTCAAGCAGGAACAGTGGGTCAACGCTTCCGTGCACGAGCAGGGATACTGATTCCCCGACGTTTTCTCGATGCCGGATTCCGTATTTCGGCAGATGCAAAGCAGATAAACAAAAAAGGCCGAAACGCCATTGTTTCAACCTTCATTGCATGCGGATAAGGCGAGATTCGAACTCGCGGAGGGGTTCGCCCTCACACGCTTTCGAGGCGTGCTCCTTAGACCGCTCGGACACTTATCCATTCGTCACCTGAAAACAAGCAACTTGATAATTGTGCCACAGTGGTGGCGATTGTCAAATCGGACTGGCTGCAACGGTGTGATTTCCGGCGTGTCTTGCTTTGCGCCCGACTGTGCGTCCTTAGGCGAACAGCGCTTCGTCGAAGGAAGGATAGCCCCAATCAAGCGCCAATTCGACACGGTCCGCAATCAGACCGGCAAGCACGCCCAGGGATTGCGCTCGCGAATCCGTCGACTGTTTTGCATTGGTGACGCGTGACTGGGAATGATCGTTCGCGGCATTGGAGCTTCCGGCGATTGCCGTTATCTCGCTTCGCGCGCAGTTCATTTCGATGGTGGCGTCGGTCGGTGCCGTAAGGCCGGTGGCGGAATCGAGCATCGTGTCGGGGTGGGCGAGCAAGGCGGTGGCCTCGTACGTTTTCCTACGATCGTCAATGGTGCCCGAGAAGGATGCGAACCGTTGCGATGTGGTCTTATGACGATCGCTGATATCCAGCGTCGCATGGCCGCTGTTGCGGGCCGCCAGCACTTCCATGGCGAATCCGGCACGGTCTTCGGCCTGCGCGGCGGTGGCAAGGGACTTGGAATCGACGTCAAGCGATTCGACATCGTCAAAACGCGACAGCGTGATCGGCGCGACGGCCACCGACAGTTGATCGCCCAGTGCGCGAGCCATATGACGTGCCTGCGCGCTGCGCAACGTGCCTTCGGCAAAACGCGCCGGACATTGCGCCGCGGTGTTCGTCCATACGGAGACCGCCTGCTGCGCCGAGAAATAGCGGCGGATGATGTGCTGATGCTGGTCGTGTGCGATCTTGTTATCGGCGGTGGCATCGAAATAGGCCTTCTCGCACGGGCTTTGCCGTTGTTCGGCTTCAGCCCTGCCTGCGATCCTGGGCATGGAGCATGCCGTCAGCGCCGGCATGAGGATAGCGGTGCAAAGCAATGCGCAGACGCGTTTCGCGATAAAAGAAACCGAGCGGAAAGAAGGGGTACGTGTCTGCATGAATCATTAGACTAATATCTGACTGTGACCATTGGGCCATGCGCTCGGAATAACTTCATATAGGAGGTCTTGGAAATATGGAACTGGACCTGGCAGGAATGCACCAGCTCGCCGCTGGGCAGGGAATTGATCCCGAGACGCTGGATGCCGCACTCTCGGAAGCATTGCGACTGGCATATCTGAAAACCCCTCACGCTGCGAAGCACGCTCGCGTCGAGCTTGATCCGCGTGCGGGAAGCTTCACCGTATGGGCCCAGGACGAGATTCCTGGCGAGCCGACTGAAGACGATCCCCACCCCGCGCCGACTCTGGGCGAGGAATACGACGACACTCCGCACGATTTCGGCCGACTGGCCGCTGCGACCGCTCGTCAGGTGATCAGCCAGCTGTTCCGCAAGGCCGAGGATGACAAGGTGTTCGGCGCGTTCTCCGGTCAGAAGGGCAAGCTCATCACCGGCATCGTGCAGCAGGACGTCAAGGACACATCCAACGTGCACGTGGCCGTCGGCGACGTCGAAGCCTGCTGCCGCGCCGCGAGCAGGTGCCCGGCGAACGCTACCGTCACGGCGAACGTATCCGCGTGTACGTGGTGAACGTGGCCCGTGGTCTGAAGGGCCCGGAAATCGTGGTGTCCCGTTCCCATCCGGAGCTGGTCCGCCGCCTGTTCGAACGTGAGGTTCCGGAACTGGTTTCGGGAGCCGTGTCGATTATGGCCATCGCCCGCGAGGCGGGCGCCCGCACCAAGATCGCCGTCCGTGCCAACACCGAAGGCGTCAACCCGAAGGGCGCGCTGATCGGCCCCGGCGGAGCCGAGTGCGCGCCGTCATGGAGAACCTCGGTCCTGAGAAAATCGATATCGTCGACTGGTCCGCGGATCCGGCGAAATTCGTCGCCGCGGCGCTGTCTCCGGCCGTCGCCACCGGTGTGCAGGTGATCAGCGAGAAGAACAAGACGGCCATCGCCTTCATCCACGATGACCAGCTGTCCCTGGCCATCGGCAAGGAAGGCCAGAACGCACGTCTTGCGGCCAAGCTGACCGGCTGGAAGATCGGCATCGAATCCGCTGAGGCGCATGCCAAGAAGATGGCCGAATCGGCGGACCATTCCGATGGGGAAACCGAGGAATAAACAACACTTCCGGTAGACAACAAGCCCGTGGACGTACAATCCACGGGCTTGAGTATGCTGGACTCGACAATCCAAAGCGTGACGGCCATGCCGTCATGCCCAGGGAAAAGACGAGGTATCACGAACATGGTTGCACGATGAGAAGGAACAAGCTCGCCGTGAATCAGTAGCGGTCGCGCCCGTATGCGCGCGGCCCAAGATAGGAGAATTGAGTGCCGAAAGCACGCGTATATGAACTTGCCAAGGAACTTGGCGTTGACAGCAAAACCGTTTTAAGCAAACTTGAGGCGATGGGCGAATTCGTGAAGTCCGCATCGTCTACCGTTGAACCTCCCGTTGCACGCAAGCTGAGGAACGCATTCGCGTCCAGCGGACAGGGCAACGCATCTGATTCCAAGAAGCCGGGCCATACGGCCAAGAAGCCTGTCGAACCGGCATCTCATTCCATGCCAAAGCCGGCCGCTCCGTCAGCACCGAAGCCGGCTGCCCCCGCAGCGCCGAAGCCGCATCATGCCGCTTCCAAGTCCGATGCCCCGAAGCCGGGCCATCGCGCGCCGCGTCCAGGCGAATCCCGCCAGCATGGCAATCGTCCTAACGGCAACGCCCCGCGTCCGCAGGGTGGAGACCGCCGCCAGTCCGGTCGCCCGACGGCCGTTCCGGGAGCTCGCCCCCAGCATGGCAACGCTCCGCAGGGCGGCAACAACGCCAATGGCGCGAAGCCGCACACCCCGGGACCGCGCCCGGGCAACAATCCGTTCAGCCGCAAGCAGGGCATGCACACCCCGACTCCGGGTGATATTCCGCGTCCGCATCCGATGAACCGTCCGAGCGTCAACAATGGCGAAGGACGTCGTGGTGGCCGTCCGGGTCAGGGCGGTGGCCAGCGTGGCGGCTTCCGTGGTCGTCCGGGTCAGGGCGGCGCGAAGCCAGGCCAGTGGGGCCAGCATCGTCCGGGATCAGGGCGGTGGCAGCGTCCCGCCGGCGGCGGCAATCGTTTCGGTGGCAATGGCGGCGGTTTCCAGGGCGGCAACAGCGCTCCGAGCAATGGTCCGGCACGTGGTGGCCGCGGCCGCGGCGGCGCTGCAGGCGCGTTCGGACGTCAGGGAGGCAAGTCCTCGAAGGCGCGTAAGAACCGTCTGGCGAAGCGTCAGGAATTCCAGGAGATGAAGGCTCCGGTCATCGGCGGCGTGCGCATTCCGACCGGCAACGGACAGGAAGTCCGTCTGCGTCAGGGTGCGTCCCTCGCCGATCTGGCCGAGAAGATCAACGTCAATCCGGCGGCGCTGGTCACCGTGCTGTTCCACCTTGGTGAAATGGCCACGGCCACCCAGTCCCTGGATGAGGCCACGTTCCAGATCCTCGGCGAGGAAATCGGCTGGAACATCAAGATCGTGTCCGCCGAAGAGGAAGACAAGGAGCTGCTGCAGCAGTTCGACATCAACCTGGACGAAGAGGAACTGCAGGAGGACGAGGATTTGAAGCCGCGTCCGCCGGTCGTCACCGTCATGGGCCATGTCGACCACGGTAAGACCCGACTGCTCGACACCATCCGCCGCACCAACGTCATCGAAGGCGAAGCCGGCGGCATCACCCAGCGCATCGGCGCATACCAGGTGACCGTCAACCTTGAGGGCGAGCCGCGCAAGATCACGTTCCTTGATACCCCGGGCCACGAAGCCTTCACCGCAATGCGTGCCCGTGGCGCCGAACTCACCGACGTCGCGATCCTCGTGGTCGCCGCCGACGACGGCGTCATGCCGCAGACCGTGGAAGCCATCAACCACGCCCAGGCCGCGCATGTGCCGATCGTGGTGGCCGTCAACAAGATCGATAAGCCGGGCGCCAACCCGGACAAGGTCCGCGGCCAGCTTACCGAATACGGTCTGGTTCCGGAAGAATACGGCGGCAACACCATGTTCGTCGACATCTCCGCGAAGCAGGGCACCAACGTCGACAAGCTGCTCGAAGCGGTACTGCTCACTGCCGACGCCGAGCTCGACCTGCGCGCCAACCCGGATATGGACGCCCGTGGCGCCACCGTCGAAGCCCGACTTGACAAGGGCCGTGGCGCCGTGGCTACCGTGCTGGTGCAGTCCGGTACCCTCCACATCGGCGATGCCATCGTTGCCGGCACCTCCTACGGTCGTGTCCGCGCCATGCTCGACGAAAACGGCAACCACATGCAGGAAGCCGGTCCGTCCACCCCGGTGCAGGTGCTGGGTCTGACCTCCGTGCCGACCGCAGGCGACCTGTTCCTGGTGGCCTCCGACGACCGTACCGCACGTCAGATCGCCGAGAAGCGTCAGGCCACCGAGCGTGCGGCCCAGCTGGCCAAGCGCCGCAAGGTCGTTTCCCTCGAAAGCCTCAAGGAGCAGTTCGCCAAGTCCGAGGTGGATATGCTCAACATCGTCATCAAGGGCGATTCCTCCGGTTCCGTCGAGGCTCTGGAAGATTCCTTGATGAAGATCGAGGTGTCCGACGAGGTCGGCATCCAGGTGATCCACCGCGGCGTCGGCGCCATCACCCAGAACGACGTCAACCTGGCCACCGTCGACAAGGCCGTCATCATCGGCTTCAACGTCCGTCCGAACCGCCAGGTGGCGGATCTGGCCGAACGCGAAGGTGTGGAGATCAAGTACTACTCGATCATCTACAAGGCCATCGAGGACATCGAAGCATCCCTCAAGGGCATGCTCAAGCCGGAATACGAAGAGGTCGTCACCTCCCACTCCGAGATCCGCGAGATCTTCCGCTCCTCCAAGTTCGGCAACATCGCCGGCGTCATGGTTCAGGACGGCGAAGTCAAGCGTGGTACGAAGTGCCGTATCCTGCGCAACGGCATCGCCACCGTCAACGACCTCGAGATCTCCTCGCTGCGTCGTTTCAAGGACGACGTCAACTCCGTCAAGGAAGGCTACGAGGCTGGCATCAACCTCGGCACCTTCAACGACATCGAGATCGGCGATATCATCGAGACCTTCGAAATGCAGGAAATCGAGCGTAAGTAGCTGAGTGCTTCGAGCTTCGTATCGATAACCAGGTAAGGAACGCCCACAGCCGGTTCACGACTGCGGGCGTTCCGTGATACAACAAGAACTTTTCACCAAAAGGACAGCAATGGCAGGAACCAATCCCCGCGCCGCGCGCATCGCGGCGTTGATTCAGCGTGTGATCGCATCGTCCATGGAGCGCAGCTGCACGACAAGCGACTGGCCAACGTGACCATCACCGAAGTGCGCGTCACCAACGATCTGCAGATCGCGAAAGTCTACTGGACCAGCTCGGCCATGAAGGACACGAGCAGGGCGAACGCCGCCGCGCGCAGCAGGCCCTGAACCAGGCCAAAGGACGCCTGCGTTCCCTGGTAGCACCAAGGCCGGACTGCGACTCACCCCGCAACTGGAATTCATCTTCGACGAAGTGCCGGGCGAGGCCCATGAGATCGAGGACATCCTCGCGCTCGCACACAAGCGCGACGAAGAACTCGCCAGTCCCGCGCCAACGCGCAATACGCCGGCGACGCCGATCCGTACAAGCACGACGAGCCCGATGATGACGACTTCGACGATGATGACGATGTCGAGGTCGAGGATTGGGACGATGACGACGAAGCCTGACAACTCCGGTCTGCTGGTCATCGACAAGCCGCAGGGCGTCACCAGCCACGATGTGGTCGCGGCGGTGCGTGGCGCCCTGCACATGAAACGCGTCGGCCATGCCGGCACGCTCGACCCGATGGCCACCGGCGTGCTGGTGGTCGGCTTCGGCAACGCCACACGTCTGCTCAACTACATCGTCGACCACGACAAAACCTATCTGGCCACCATCAGACTCGGCCAGCGCACCACCACGGACGACGCCGACGGCGAACTGCTGCCGGAGGAGGGAACTATCGCCGAATTCCCTTCACGACAGACCGTTGAAGACGTCATCGCCCATCATTTCACCGGGCGCATCGAGCAGGTGCCGAACTCCTATTCAGCCATCAAAATCAACGGCCAGCGTGCCTATGATCTGGCCCGAGAAGGCAAGGATGTGGACCTCAAGGCCCGTCCGGTGACCATCTCGGAATTCAGTGTTTCGGCAGTGCGATACGGCTATGCTTCGACCACATGCGCGGGATCACCTCTTGCCGATGCCATCGAAATCGCCCCGGAGGAATCCTGCATGCCGAAACCGACGGGCAAAACGAACCGAACATGCAGCCAGTCATGGAACTCGACGTGACCGTGACCTGCTCGGCCGGCACCTACATCCGCGCACTCGGCCGCGATCTGGCGCCGAACTCGGCCTCGGCGGCCATCTGACCATGCTGCGCCGCATCCGCGTCGGGCGTTTCTCGGTGAACATGCCAAACGTCATGACCGCCCATACGGAAGCCAAAACCTTCACCAACCGCGAAGGCATCGAAGTGACACGCAACCGTGCGGTGCTTGACGATGCCGAGCATGCCGTTGACCACGCACTCGACCCGGTCGCCAGCGCGGCCGCTTCCATGGACATGCTTCCCGTCACCGAACAGGAGGCGACGGACCTGCGGTTCGGCCGTAGAATCGCCCACGACATCCATACGACCATGGCCGCGTACGTTCCCGAAACCAACGATCTGGTGGCGATCGTGGAACGCGCCAAACGTGGCGAGACCAAGCCGGTCGCGGTCTTCAACTGAAACAATCAAGACCGGCCGGCACGCAATACGAACACGACAAACACACGGACAATACGCAAAGAAGGACACATGAAGACGATCACGCTTACCCCCGATGCCAGCGGCATGGTGGATTGGCCGACCCTGAGCAACGACAAGAAGTCCGTGGTGACCATCGGCTCATTCGACGGCATGCATCAGGGACATCAGGCGGTCATCCGCCGTGTGGCCGAACTCGCCGAACAGGAGCAGGCGTTCTCCGTGGTGGTGCTGTTCGACCCGCGTCCCGCGCTGGTGCACGCTTACGCCGCCAAACATGACGGTCAGGAACCGCCCGCAGGCACGCCTGACACGCAGGCGCTGACCAGTGTGGACGAACGGCTGCGCGCCATCGACGCCATCGGCGTGGACTACACGCTCATCGTGCGCTACACCATGGCATTCTCCGCGAAATCATACCGCTTCTTCCTTGGCCAGATGGTCGGCAAACTCGGCATGCGCACGCTGGTGCTCGGCTCCGACGCCGCCATGGGTGCGAACCGCGCCGGAAACGTGAAGGCCATTGAGAATCTGGCGCTCGCCACCGGCGTGTTCCAGCTGGAGGTCGTGGACGATTTCGGTCCGGGGCTGACCCGAGTGCCGGTCAATGCGAAGCCGGTGATGCCGTCCGAACCCGGCGAGCTTCCGACCCTCTGGAGGGGGCTTCCAAGGCCGAACGACGCGCATGGAGCAAGAAGCATCAGGCCAAGGAAGTGCGCACGTGGAGCTCCACCAATGTGCGCTATCTGCTGAGCCAAGGCCGTATCAAGGACGCAGACGCGATACTCGGCCACGCGCATGCCGTGGAAGGCACCGTGGTGCATGGCGAGGAACGCGGCCGCACCATCGGATTCCCGACCGCCAATCTGAGCGAGAACGTCGCCGGATACCTGCCGGTGGACGGCGTGTACGCCGGCTGGCTGGTCGATTTGGGGGAGAAGTCCGCCGACGGTGGCGAAGAAGCCGGGGAGAAGCCGGCCGACGGCGTATCGCAGCAGTATGATGCTTCGTCCGTCAACGCGCGCGTGGCCATGCAGTCGCCACACCGCTGGCCGGCGGCCATCTCCATCGGCACCAAGCCGACGTTCAACGAGGACGGTGACGCCGAACGCGTGGTGGAAGCCTACGCCATCACCGATGACTGGTTGGACCTGTACGGCCATCAGGCGCGCGTGGAATTCGCTGGATTCCTGCGCCCGCAGATCAAATTCGATTCGGCCGACGATCTGGTGGTCGAGCTGAAACGCAACGTCGAGGAGACGAAGCGCCTCACCGCTTGAGACGGATCGGTTCGATTGATTTGATTGGTTCGATTGACGCGAATCATTGACGCCATCTGTGTTTTGTTACCCAAACGGGCTTTCCCGGGTTGCAAAATGCGGATGGCGATGCCGTTTGGGCATCGGCGACCTATCGCAGAATCGCGGCCAGCGCGTCCTGCAACGTATCCGCCTGCACCACGCCCATTCCCGGCACGGCGACGTTCTTGCGCAGCGTCGGCACAACGGCGGTGGTGAAACCAAGACGCGCCGCCTCACGAAGCCGATATTCCAGTCTCGGCACCGGACGCACCTGTCCGGTCAACGAAATCTCGCCGATCGCGCACGTCGTGCGGGGAATCGGTTTCGATTTCGCAGCGCTCGCCAACGCGGCCACAATCGCCAGATCGCAACCCGGCTCACGCGCCTGACCGCCGGCGATTGTGGAAATGTACAGGTCGTTGGCCAGCAGATTGATGCCACCGTGACGATATAACACCGCCACCAGCATGGCGATACGGTTGGAGTCCACACCGTTCGCCGCACGACGTGGCGTCGGCAGCACCGACTTGGTGACCAGCGCCTGCACTTCAATCGGCAGACTGCGATGCCCATCCAACGTGAACGTCACGCACGTGCCATCCACCTGCGTCGCCGCAGAACCATTGCCGGTTGATAGGAACAGGCCGGACGGATCGGTCACCTCCTCAATGCCCTCGCCGCTCATATCGAAACAGCCGACCTCATCGGTCGGTCCGAAACGGTTCTTCACTGCACGCAGCATACGCAACGCGGTTTCGGCATCGCCTTCGAACTGACAGACCACATCCACCAGATGCTCCAACGTACGCGGACCTGCGATCGAACCATCCTTGGTGACATGACCCACCAAAAGCACTGGAATATCAAGGGTTTTGGCGGTGTCAATCAGCGCGCTCGCCACTTCGCGCACCTGCGTGGATCCGCCGGAGATGCCATCGACGTCCTGCGAGACGATGGTCTGCGCCGAATCGACGATGGCCAACGCCGGCTTGAACTGTTCGATAAGCCCCAACACCGTGGACAGATCCGTGGTGGAGGCGAGCAGTAGATTCGGCTCCATGGCGCGATGCGCGACGCGCGCATGCGGACCTGCGCCTGCGATTCCTCGCCGGAAATATACAGTACGGTATTGCGCTCGGTGGCGAACGCCGTCAGCCTCGCCACATTGCCGGCGGTTTCCAGCAGCAATGTCGATTTGCCGATGCCCGGCTCTCCTGCGATCAGCGTGACCGATCCCGGCACGATGCCACCGCCGAGCACGCGGTCGAATTCCGAAAATCCTGTGGCGATTCTGGAGATGTTCTCCGTGCCTATGTCGGTGATCGGCCTCGCCGCGGACGATGCGACCGGATGCGATTGCGTGCGCGAGGTCCGTCCCGGAGCCGCGGTACGCGAGCCTGCCGCGGGACGGGCTTCATGGAATTCCTCAATGGTGCCCCATTGACCGCATTCGGGGCAGCGGCCGAGCCACTTCGGGCCGCTCCAGCCGCATTCGGAACAGAGGAATTGCGAGGACGTCTTTGCCATATCGCCGACAATACGGAGGTTTTGGGACAAGACGTTCGCGGGTGGCGTACTCGTTGCACAGACATTGCGCTGAAAACCGTTTCGGGAACTGGATTCCATGACTTTGAGGGGATGGTTGCGCGTCTTATGGCTGTGAAAGAATGACAAGCATGTCTGATACGCAGAATTCCTCTTCGCATGGCAAATTGATTGCCGCCGTCGTAGCAGCCGCGCTTGTGGTTGTGCTTGCTCTGATTTCCGCATTTGTGTGGCCTGGTTGGGCCTTGAACAAGAACGGACAGGCCGGACAGGCCGGTCAGACGAGCCAGCAGGCTTCCACTTCGAACGGTACGGACGGCGACAAGACGGAGCCCACCAAACCGTCGATCGATGCCGTGGCATTGCCCGACGGGGCCAGCGAGCTGCTCAAGGCCATGCCGGATTCCGTATTGAATTACGCGCGTACCAAGGCTGACGCCAGCACGACGTGTCCAGCACCTCTCCCGTCGAGGAATACGCGTTGACGTATTCCACCGGCAAGAAAGGACAGGACGTCACGCTGGAAGTGGGCCAGTGGAACGACGGCGACAAGGCGAAATCCCAGTACGACACGCTGGCTGAAGCCATGACCGGCAAGGAGCTGGGAAGCGGCAACGTGAAGGTCTCCGGCAAGACGACCGGCGCCTACAGCGCCAAAGCCGATCCGGACGACGATACCAAGGCCGTTGCCGTGTGGCGCAACGATACGGTGGTTTTCTATGCCACCGGCGCGAAGAACGACATCCAGCGTTTCTACCAGCAGTTCCCCCTGTAACGTCGACGGAATCGTCTCGATGGCGAATCGCGGCCGGCTGATGGAATATCACGCGGAAAACGAAACGTGATTTTCCACCATATGAATGCCTGCGCGCGTATTCGTCCCCGAAGCAGTGTAGTATTGGGCAAGTTGCAAACTTTTACCCTTTGAGTTTAAGGAACGGAGGCTGAGATGGGCTCGGTCATCAAGAAGCGCCGCAAGCGCATGAGCAAGAAGAAGCATCGTAAACTGCTTCGTAAGACTCGCCACCAGCGCAAGTAGTCTTCAGGCGCGTGTGAAGCGTCTGCTCAAACAAAATCCCGCGATTCCTTTCGGAGTCGCGGGATTTTTGCTATCTGCGCGGCGGTGTCGGCCGGTATATTCCACACCAGCCGACACGCCTGCCTGTCAGGATCTCACTTGTTGGGGTTGTCCATCACGCGCGGGCCGTTCGGATCGCCGACGATGACCTGGTCCACCATGTTCAGGAACAGGCCGTGCTCGACCACGCCGACCGTGGTGATGAGGTCCTGCGCGAGCTCCTGCGGGTGGTCGATGCGCTCGAGGTGCAGATCCACCACATAGTTGTTCTCATCGGTGCGCACGGCTCGCCGTTCGCGTCGAGACGCAGCACCGGCTTGTAGCCCTTGGCCTCGAACTTCTTGACGACCTGGCCTGCGCCGAACGGAATCACCTCGACCGGCAGCGGGAACTTGCCGATGGTGTCCACGACCTTGGACTCGTCCACGATCCACACGATCTTGTTGGAGTTGGTGGCCACGATCTTCTCCCACAGGAGAGCCGCACCGCCGCCCTTGATGCCGTTGAAGTTCTTGTCCACCTCGTCGGCGCCTCGATGGTCACGTCGATATGGTCGACGTCATCGATGTTGACGATCTTGATGCCGTAGCCTTCGGCCTGCTCCTGGGTGCGGCGGGAGGTGGTGACGCCCGTGAACTCGAGGCCTTCCTCCTTGACGCGACGACCGAGCTCGTCGACCAGGAAACGCACGGTCGAGCCGGTGCCCAGACCTGCGATCATGCCGTTCTGAATCAGCTTTGCAGCCTCGATGCCGGCCGCCTTCTTCAGCGCGTCCTGCTGTGCCTTGTCCATGATCCTCCTTCGATATGGGGTTAAGACCGTCTCCATACTATCGGATGCGTTGATTTTCAAGGCGCGAATGGTCGGTTGCGGGAGCAGGTGTCTGTTTTGGACTGCGGAAAAGTTTTCACGGAATGTTTCACGGTCCTGCGTGAGGTGGCGTGCAAAAAAGCCGCGCATGAAATGACATGTGGGGAGCGGCTTGCGTAAAGCGGCTCCCCACATGTCTCGCTCAGCTATGTTTGACCGCGAACGGCGCCTCGTCCAATACCAGCGTGCCGTCACCCATCACATAGCCTTCCACGGCGATATACCCACGGATGAGACGTGGATTGCCGTCGAAGGTCGGGCTGGATTCCGGTGGGGGAGTGAACCGCACCGTACCCGACACCGACAGGCCCGATGGGCTTGGACGATGCGGCAGTTTCGGCAGATCCTGCGATTGCGATGAAGCTGCCTGTTCCGGTGCCGATTCTTCGTCGTCTTGCGATTCGCTGTGCGATTCGTTCGCATTCTGCGGTACGGCCGTGCTGTCCGTGTCCGTGCCGTCCGCGTTGCCCGTCACCGGCTTGTCGTTCTCGTCGCCTTCACGGGGAAAATAGTCGGGTTTGACCAGCATCTGCGCATAGGATTGATGCGGTTCACCGGATTCGTCCGTTTTCCCGGATTCGTCCGGTTCTCCGGATTCGTCCGGTTCGGCTGGACCGCCCGCGTCCGGGAAGCTGGATTCGGGTATGACCTTCGTCGCTTCGGTCTCAAGCATTGTGGTGGTTTCCGCCGGTTCGGTCTCGAGCACGGTCGTTTCCACCGCATCATCTGCGTCGTCATCGGTTGTCTGTCCGAAATCCGCAAGGTCGTGGGAAACGCCTTCCGGCTCCGCCAGCATGCTGGCGATCGAACGCGGCTTCGTGCTGTTGCTGGAATTGGCGGTATCGGCACCGGAATCGCCGGTGCCGGTCGTGGCGGAATCGCCTTGTCCGCGTCCCATGTGGTATTCGGCGGCGCTGATCGCACCATCCATCAGCATCCTCGCATCCTCGGGAACATCGGTGCCACGCGAATACTCGGAAGCCAGCAGCGACTGCCATCCTTCCAATGGCAGATAGCCTTCGCGCACATGCGAACGGCAATCGCCCGCATACGTGCGTGCCAGCTCGTCCACTTTCTCGTTGCCCGCGTTGCCGGCATGACCCTTGACCCACACGAATCGCACCGACCCGCCTATGTGCGATCTCATTGTCGATGGCGCGGATCAAATCGGCGTTCTTCACCGGTTTCTTCTGCGAATTCTTCCAGCCGTTGCGCTTCCAACCCTGCACCCACTTGGTGGAGCAGTTGATCGCATACTGCGAGTCGGTCTCGATCACCAGGTCTTCGGAACCGGGATGCGCTCGCAACGCCTCCAGCACGGCGCATAATTCGCCGATCTGGTTGGTGCCGTTCGTCGCGCCGCCGGCATCGCAATCGCCGGCATGCTCGTGCCCCGGCTTGCCGCCTGCCGCGGGCTCGTGGTCGGCCCAGGCCCAACCCATCGGACCATTCGGATTGCCAAGCGCGGAACCGTCTGTTGAAACCGTAATCGTCATGCTTCTACCCTACGAAAGCCGCGCGACTCGCCGTTTGCCCGTCATACCGCATCGTCCGCCATGCGGTATCGCCTATCGATACCGCATGGCAACGGCATATGCGATTAGTCGCCGAGACACAGCATGACGGAGGCGCGGAACATGCCGTCGCTGTGCTCGAAGGAGGCCGTGCCATGGTGCCGTTCGGCTGTCTCTCGTACGGTGGCGGTGCCCAGCCCCGTGCCACCATGTTTGGTCGAGACGAGATCGCCGTCGATCTGTTCGATGCTGGTATCGGCTTCGCCGTACGTGTTGTCCACCGTGATGAACAGGGCCGCCGGAGGGCCGGAACGATACCGGATGCGCACTTTGAGCCGCCTCTCGCCCTGCGTTTGCTGGGTGATGGCCTCCGTGGCGTTCTCCAGCAGATTGCCGACCATGGAGCATAATTCCGCGTTGTTGATGTTGACGTATTGCGGCGCCGCCGCTTTGACGTCCACATCCGCACCCAAATGCCGGACCCAATCGCAATAGTAGACAAGCACCGCGTTCAGCGACGCATGCTCGCAATACTGCATTGGTGCCGTTTGCAGCAGCCGGTGTTTGGACATCTCATCCAGATATGAGCGGATGCCATCCATGTCTTCAGCCGCGGCCAACGCCTGCAGTGAGTGGATGTGGTGACGCACGTTGTGCTTGATCTGATGCGCCTCACGGATCCGCTCGTTCATGTGTTGCAGCTGCAACGTCTGCAAAGCCTCATATGTTGTCGCCTGCGGGCCGCGAGCAGATGGTCCGACTGCTGAATCATGTACCAGATGAGGAAATACGCCAACACCATGAAACAGGAATAGACCACCGCCACGGTGAACGCGATTTCCAGCATATGCGAGTCCAGCAGCGTGGAATTGTCCGCCGGCATGCACCACACCACAATCGCGGACGAAACGAACGGAAACAGCCAGATAAGCTGCCAGAAGCCTTTGCTGATGGATGGGGAATCGAATGCGGCTGGAATCGAATCATGCAGCGGATGCCAAAGCGAGACCAGTGCGACGACGTCAAGCAGCAGCAGATTGACCAGTCCCGGCCAGCCGACGCGGAGATTGGTTGAATCCGCGCCAAGAACGGCCACATCGATGACGAGCGACAGATAGTAGACGATCGCCACCATGTAGGAAGCCGTGGCCACAATCAGCAACAGTTGCCGCCATGGCAGTTCGGTCAGCCATCGCAGGACCAGCAGCACAAGCGGCGCGGTCGGAATGACCGTCCACAGTGATGGGATACCCAGAGTGCCGCACAGCACGCCGCATAGCAGGAACCAGACCAGTCCGATGGACATGAACAGTGTGCCGTTACGGCGTGGATTGTCCATGTGACTCCATGCCATGATGAGGCACAATGCCAGGCCGGACAACGCGTTGAGCTGCTCTCCGATGGCGAAGAACAGACCTGACGGGGTGGTTTGGGCGATGCCGTTCCGGATGATTTCGCCGAGTGGTGCGAACATGTCAGTCCTCCGTACGCATGCGGGTGAACGTGTATTCCGCGTATGCACGGCAGGTGGTGGTCACCGCCGTTTTCGTGATGGGAATGCGTTTGCCGCCTTTCATGACGAACTGCGCGTTGGTGATGCCGGACACGTAGTCGAAGTTGACGAGCACGCCTCGCGCGGTGCGGTAGAAGTTGTCGAACACGGTGAGCCGTTGGTCCACATCGGAGAAATTGGTGCGGATTTTGGTCTGGGTGCCGTCCGCGAACGTGAATTCACGTAGTGCGCGTTGGACAGGGCGTATGCGATGAGCCGCCGGTCCATGGTCACGGCCGGATTGCCGAACGCCACATGCCAGCTGGAATCCACCGTGCCGGGCGACTGCGCCTTTGCCAGATGGGTGACCGGCGGTTTTGCCTTCAGCTGCTCCTCGACGCGTTCCATGGTGCTTCGAAGGTTTTGCGATTGACGGGCTTGAGCAGATAACCGCTCGCCTGCACCTCATAGCCGAGCACCGCGAAATCGGTGCTGGACGTGATGAAGACGATCGCGCAGTCGTCGTTCTGATTGCGCAGCAGCCGCGCTATGTCCAATCCGGTGGTGGCATGCGGCAGATTCTCGTCGCTGAGATAACAGTCGAGCAGCAGCAGGTCGTAACGGCTGTTCTTCCAGCTTTCGATGAACGATTTCGCGTCGGGGAAAACGTCACAGACCGTTTGCATGGCATTCCTGCCGGCGGTTGCGCCGACGTTCCGGCCGTTGAAGTATTCCGCGCACATGGTGGCGATCAGTTCGCGTTCGGCAGGATGGTCCTCGACGATGGCGATGCGCACGTTCCCTCCTTGCTGTGCCGTGATTGCGCGGATGACGTTCCGGCTTTGCTTCCAAGCGTACCGGGAGAGGGAAATACGGGGTGCCGCGGAGCTTGCGTTTCATGCCAGAAAAGCACGTTTCGTGCCATACGGCGGATATCGACAACGAAAAAGACCCGCTCCATACGGAACGGGTCTTTTCGCGCTACGCCTTGATTACTTGGCGGAACGCCGTATCACTCGGCCAGAGCCTTGTCCACGACCTCGGTGGCCTCGGCGAGCACCTTGTCCAGAGCCTCAGGGGATTCGAAGCTCTCGGCGTACACCTTGTAGATGTTCTCGGTGCCGGACGGACGGGCGGCGAACCAGTTGTCCTTGGTGGTGACCTTCAGACCGCCGATCTTGGCGTGGTTGCCCGGAGCTCGGTGAGCTTGGCGGTGATGTCCTCGCCGGCCAGCTGGGTGGCCTCGACGTCGTCACCGGTGAGCTTGGCGAACTTCTGCTTCTGCTCGAGGGTGGTCGGGGTGTCGACGCGCTTGTACCAGCTTTCGCCGAAACGCTCCACCTGCTCCTGGTGCAGCTGGGCCGGGTTCTTGCCGGTCTTCGCGGTGATCTCAGCGGCCAGCAGGTCCGGAATCAGGCCGTCCTTGTCGGTGGTCCACACGCGGCCGTCCTTACGCAGGAAGGACATGCCGGAGCTTTCCTCGCCGCCGAACGCGACCTCGCCCTTGAACAGCGGGTCCACGAACCACTTGAAGCCGACCGGAACCTCGACGAGCTTGGCGTTGATGGAGGCGGCCACGCGGTCGATCAGGGAGGAAGACACGAGGGTCTTGCCGATGCCGGCGTTCTCCGGCCAATCCGGACGGTTGCCGCCGAACAGGTACTCCACGCACACTGCGATGTAGTGGTTCGGGTTCATGACGCCCCAGTTCGGGCAGACGATGCGTGGCGGTCGGCATCCGGATCGGTGCCGCCGACCAGATCGTACTTGTCCCAAGCGCCGTTGTTGAGGGAATCGACCAGACCCTTCATCGCGTACGGGGAGCTCGGATCCATGCGGATCTTGCCATCATGGTCGATGGTCATGAAGCTCCAGGTCGGGTCGACCTGCGGACGCACCACGTCGATGGTCAGGTTGTACTTCTCGTTCATCAGCGGCCAGTAGTTGACCGAAGCGCCGCCGAGCGGGTCGATGCCCAGGCGCACGCCGGAGGAGCGGATCACGTCGAAGTCGATGACGTTCTCCAGATCGGCCACATAGTGCTCACGGAAGTCGAAACGCTCGACCAGATCGGACTTGACGGCCTGCTCGAACGGCACGCGCTTGATGTTCCTGAAATCGCCGAGCAGCTCGTTGGCGCGGTCGGCGATGGCGTTGGTGACGTCTGCCGGAGCCGGGCCGCCGGTGACCGGATCGTACTTGAAGCCGCCATCGGTCGGCGGGTTGTGGGACGGGGTCACGACGATGCCGTCGGCCAGGCCTTCGCCGGTGAAGCGCTGGGTGCCGTCGGCGGCGCGGTTGTGGGTCAGGATGGCCTGGGACACGACCGGGGTCGGGGTGAAGTCGTCACGGGAGTCGATGCGCACGGTCACGCCGTTGGCGACGAGCACTTCGATGGCGGTCTTCCAAGCCGGCTCGGACAGGGCGTGGGTGTCGCGGCCGATGTACAGCGGGCCGGTGACGCCGGCCTTCTTGCGGTATTCGGCGATGGCCTGCGTGATGGCCACGATGTGGGCCTCGTTGAATGAGGTCTTCAGGGACGAACCACGGTGTCCGGAAGTGCCGAAGGAGACGCGCTGCTCCGGAACGTTCGGGTCGGGGACGACGTCATAGTACTTTCCAATGACCTCGTCGACATTGATTAGATCTGCTGGGGTGGCGGGCATTCCCGCATTTTTTGCAACCATACCTTCATTGTGCCACGAGTTTGCGCGGAACGCGGAAAGCCATCCCACAATGTGCGATGAATACGTTTTCTTTTTGACGTCTCGGCGTGTCTCCAGTATGGAATTGGGGTTTCAGTGTCCCGATGCCCGACGATTTGCGCATCGCACGCCGATAGTGTATTGTTTCTAATGAATTCGACTCATGCAGGGTTGCAAGTCAACATTTTTAGACGCAAGACCTGGAATGTGGCATTGGTTTGCCATGTTCCGGGTCTTTTTTGTTGCAAAAAAGCCGCGCTGCGTCATCGAATCCCATCGGAAGGAAATAGAAAGGAATCAGGATGGCTGACTCTCTCGCATCGCAGATCATCACTGCGATCGGCGGACCTGAAAACGTTCGCAGTCTGACGCATTGCGCCACCCGACTGCGCTTCGAGCTGGCGGACGCGTCCAAGGTGGACCAGAACGCCCTCGAACATATGAAGGGCGTGCTTGGCGCGGTCCCGCAAAGCGGTGACCGTTTCCAGGTCGTCATTGGCGGCGGCGTGGCCACCGTATACGAAAACATCATGCATCTGCCCGAAATGGCGGACGCCGGTGCCGCCTCCGCATCCGGCGAAGGCCAGAAGAGCAACGCCGACGTCAAGGCCGAGGCCCGTTCCAAGGCACGCGGCAAGGTGGCATGGCTGGACTCCTTCTTCGAGTATCTCGCCGACTCCTTCCGCCCGATCCTGGGCGTGCTGCTCGGCGCCTCCATCATCATCGCCCTGGTCAACCTGCTCATCTCACTGAACGTCATTCCGAATGACGAGGCCTCCGCCGGCTGGGTGTTCGTCAAGGCCATCTGGAAGGGCGTGTTCTACTTCCTGCCGATCATGGTCGCCTACAACGCCTCCAAGAAGCTCAAGGTCGATCCGTGGCTGGGCGGCGCCATCATGGCCATCCTCATGACCCCGCAGTTCACCAGCCTGATGGACGCCAAGACCACCACGTGCGTGGAGAACGCGGCTCTGGGCACCAAGTCCTGCACCGCCAACATCTTCGGCATTCCGATGGCGTTGAGCGACTACAGCGGCAACGTGTTCGTGCCGCTGCTCATGGCCGCCGTGCTCGCCCTCGTCTACCACGGATTGAAGAAGATCATTCCCGAAAGCGTCCAGCTGGTGTTCGTGCCGTTCTTCTGCATGATCGTCGTCGGCGCGCTGACGCCTTCATCATCGGCCCGATCGGCGTGTGGGTCGGCAACGGCCTCGGCGTCGGCCTGGCTTGGATGAACACCCATGCACCGTTCATCTTCGCATCATCATCCCGCTGCTGTACCCGTTCCTCGTGCCGCTCGGCCTGCACTGGCCGCTCACGCCTGATGCTCATGAACATCCAGACGCTCGGCTACGACTTCATCCAGGGCCCGATGGGCGTGTGGAACTTCGCCTGCTTCGGCGCCACCGCGGCGTGCTCTTCATCGCCGTGCGTGACAAGGACAAGGACATGCGCCAGACCGCTCTCGGCGCGCTCGCAGCCGGCCTGCTTGGTGGTGTTTCCGAACCGTCCCTGTACGGCATCCACCTGCGTTACAAGCTGGTCTACAAGCGCATGCTCGTGGGCTGCGGCCTTGGTGGCGTCGTCATTGCCGTCCTCGGCTGGCTCTTCCCGTCCGTCACCGCCGCCGGCCAGACCGTGCATGGTGTGACCACCACCGCCTTCGCCTTCACCTCGCTGCTGACCATTCCGGTCTTCGACCAGATGTGGGTGTACGCGGTGTCCATCGCGGTCTCCTTCCTGACCTCCTTCTTCCTGATCATCACCTTCGACTACCGCACCCCGGAACAGAAGGCTGAAGTGCTGGCCCGCGCCGCCGCCGATCAGAAGGCCGCCGCTCCGGCGGTCGAAGCCAAGGAAGCCGCTCCGGCTGCCACCACCGCCACCGCGACTGCTACCGCCACCAAGACCGAAG
>ENA-OQDF01000155-OQDF01000155.1-human-gut-metagenome-genome-assembly--contig:-NODE-155-length-25170-cov-2.273809_pt1 | contig 25170 bp, 32 predicted proteins | sample MGYA00242769_ERZ504597 | MGnify/ENA primary metagenome ERZ504597 (study PRJEB26092, sample SAMD00036305) | human gut metagenome | host: Homo sapiens | study: EMG produced TPA metagenomics assembly of...
TGGCGTGCTCGCAGCAGTGGATTGCCAGTGGTCTACCACGGGGCTCGTGACCAGAAAGGTGCGCCGATCCATGGTCGAGGCACAACGGGGACCAACATGGCACTGTAGCGGGAGTGTTCTTGGTGGTATGGAGGGAGATGCCGTGAGGGAACGCGCTGGTGGAAGCGCCAACAGCTTGTCGTAGTCTTCCCACAGCATCCCGATGTCGATATCGTCATCCCAGGGAATGAAACCTTGTTGCCGGGCTGCGCCGAGCAGTGTGCCTCCATCGAGAAATCAGCTGATGTTGTGTTCGGCAAACATACTTGATGCTGCTTTGAGGATTTCGAGCTCGGTCTGCTGCAGGAGTTCTAGGGTTTTCTGCTGAGCGAGGGGCGAATCGGTAACAAGCATCATTGCCTTCAATATTAAAAATATGCTGCGCATCGTAATTTGACGCACCAACACTGTACAGCCTGTCTCTATGTTCAAATCGTGAAAAAAGAGACGAACAATGAACAAGCGTTCATAATGGAATTAGATAGTCGAAGTTTGAACACTGGAGTCGATATGAAGCTGTCTAAAAAACAATTCTATGTGTTGGACGCCTTGCGTCAAATTCCAGAGGCGAGCCAACGTCAGGTCATGACAAAAACGGGGCTTTCCTTGGGCAGCGTCAACAAGGCCATCCGCGAGCTTGAAGATACAGGCCTTGTTCAGGATGGCCGCCTGACCCCTGAAGGCTTCGAGGCCCTGCATCCCTTCAAGGTCGAAAGCGCATCATTCTTGCTGCCGGGTTGTCGTCACGCTTTGCTCCCATTTCATATGAGAAGCCCAAAGGTCTCCTTCGCGTTCGCGGCGAGGTGCTCATCGAGCGCCAGATTCGCCAACTCCAAGAGGTGGGGATCTCCAATATCACCATCGTGGTCGGTTACAAGAAGGAGTACTTCTTCTACCTAGAGAGCAAGTTCGGCGTATCCATTGTAGTCAACAGCGAGTACGCCGAGAAGAACAACAACGCATCGCTCTACTTGGTGAGAGACCGTCTTCGAACACGTACGTGTGCTCGTCGGACGACTACTTACTGAGAATCCTTTCGAAGCCTATGTCTGGAAGGCATATTACGCCGCACAATGGTCCGAAGGCCCCACGAAGGAATGGTGCATGGTACGGGCTCCAACAACCGTATTGTTGATGTGACCGTGGGTGGCATGCACGCCTGGTACATGCTGGGCCACGCGTACTTCGACCGTGCCTTCTCCAATACCATGTGTGGCGTTCTGGAGGCGGAGTGCCCTCGCTCCGAGACGGCTGACAAGCTGTGGGAAGACCTGTATATCGAGCATATCAAGGAGCTTGATATGGAGCTTCGCCCTTATGAGGAGGGTGTTATCAACGAGTTCGACTCGCTCGATGAGTTGAGGGAGTTCGATCCGCAGTTCATCGAGAACGTTGACACGGACATTTTTGACAACATTGCCCGTGTTTTGAACTGCGCAAAGACCGAGATCCGTGACGTGTATCCATTGAAGCAGGGACTCACCAACCTTTCCTGCCACTTCACGGTCGATTCCGGTGAGTACGTGTACCGGCATCCCGGCGTGGGAACCGAGCTGCTCATCGACCGCAAAGCGGAGGTTGCTGCACTGAACGCCGCGAAGGGTCTGGGGCTCGACGACACCTTTATCTTTGAGGATGAAAAGCGCGGTTGGAAAATCTCCCGTTTCGTGCCGAATGCCCGCACGCTTGATTGTCACAACAAGGACGAAATTAAGCGCGCTTATGGAAATGGCCCGTGAGCTTCATGAGAGCCCCGTCACCGTGGAGCGCGAGTTCGACTTCTACCAAGAAGGCAAGCGCTACGAAGAGCTTCTCCTCGAACACGGTCCCATCGAGATTCCCGGATATGCTGAGATGGCTGCAAAGGTGGACGCCCTTGAGGCCCATGTTGTGGCCGACTCAACGGGCAAATGCTTGAACCATAACGATTTCTTTTTCCTGAACTTCTTGATCGACGAGCACGACAAGTACTACCTCATCGATTGGGAGTACGCGGGAATGAGCGATTACGCGAACGACTTCGGTACGTTCTGCGTGTGCTGCCAGCTTGATCAAGATGAGGTCTCCTTCGCGCTCGAGTCGTATTTCGGCCGAACGCCGACGCTCGAGGAAGCGCGGCACTGCCTGGCTCATATCCAGCTTGCTGGCTGGTGCTGGTACGTGTGGGCACTTCTCAAGGAGGCCGAGGGGGACCACGTGGGAGAGTGGCTCTATATCTATTACAGCTATGCCGACAAGTACCTCGACCGGGTGCTTGCCATGTACGAGGGGTAGTACAAATGAAGTACGGATTGACGAGCGGCATCCTGTGGGGCCTGGATACCGTGATCCTGGGCATTGCTCTTTCGATGGTTCCTTTTATCGGCACTGCGAGGCAGTCGCTTATGCAGCTATCGCGAGCTCGTTCTTGCACGACGCGCTGTGCGCCATCTGGCTGTTCATCTACATGGCAATCAGGGGGCGTCTGAAAGACACCGTTCGGGCACTTAAGACGCGCTCGGGTTTGGTTGTAATTGCAGGTGCGCTTTTGGGCGGCCCTATCGGCATGACGGGTTACGTGCTGGCCATCAACAATATTGGCCCCGCCTATACGGCGATCATTTCGGCGTTCTATCCTGCCTTCGGTTCTTTTCTCGCTTTTATTCTGCTGAAAGAGCACATGTCGAAGGGGCAGCTGCTGGCGCTTGCCTTCGCACTTGCTGGAATCATTGGGATGGGCCTTATTTCTTCCGGCGATTCCGAGCTTGCAAACCCGGTGCTCGGCCTTATTGGCGCCGCGCTAACCGTTGTTGGTTGGGGTTCCGAGGCCGTGCTGTGTGCTTGGGGCATGAAGGATGACGCGGTGGATGACGAGACTGCCCTCCAGATTCGCGAGACCTCGTCTGCGCTTGTGTATGCAGCGGTGGTGGTTCCCTTGTTCGGCGCATGGGCGTTTACCGCGAGCTCTATCCCGAGCCTGGCTACGGGCGTTGTCGCGCTTTCTGCTCTTGCGGGCGCAGCGTCCTACCTGTTCTACTATCGTGGCATTTCCAAGATTGGCGCGGCGCGCGCCATGGCGCTCAACATTTCTTACTCTGCGTGGGCCGTTGTCTTCGCCTTCGTTCTCCAGGGCACTGTGCGACCATGGCTTCCGTCCTGTGCTGCGTGGTGATCTTGGTGGGCACCATTCTTGCCGCGTGCGACTGGAATGAGCTGTTTGCTAGAAAGGGCTAGCAACATCTTTGCGAGATGCTGCCTTTCCCATAGTACATAATGCGAAAAACTGTTGGGGGAGCACGGTGTTGATCGGAATCGGATTCCCACGTTCAACCGTACATGTACGGATGCGTGGGGGTGTTCGTATGAAGTTGATATTCAAGGTACTGCAAACATGGCCGCGAACAGAAGAGGCACCAAGGTGGCTTGGTGCCTCTCTTGGTATAATCGTTTAAGCTAATGCCTATTCAGAAACGAGCTTTATTATGAAGAAGTTCCATGTCATTTTGCTTTTTGCTGCGGCAGCGTTTGCTGTTGCTGCGCCAAGCGCGGCGTTCGCTGTTGATGCCGATGAATGTGGCGTCCAGGTTTCCGATGCGTTCGAGCAGAAAGCAGTTGATTTTGCGAATTCTGCCGATTTGTTTGAGGAAGGGGGGTCTCCGGCCGTTTCTGCTGCCACGCTTTCGCAAGAGCCGGTCGGTGTATTGCAGCCCGAACCTTCTGGCGAGTTGGCGGCGGGCGGAGCAACCCAGGGCGGTTCTGGTGAGCAGGGAGAACAGCCTTTGTATGTCGAGGGGTGGAATGCCGTTGGCTCCGACTGGTATTTCGTGCGCAATGGAGCGCTCGTCTCGGGATGGGAATACATCAACGGCCATTGGTACTGGTTCGATTCCTCGTCGGGCTGCAAAATGGCCACGGGCTGGATAGAACTTTCGGGTTCGCGCTATTATCTGGAACGGGGCGGTGACTTCCAGGGTGCCATGTCCACGGGTTGGATTTTCGATGGCGGCTCCTGGTATTACGCTGACGCTTCGGGTGCAGTTCTTAATGGCTGGCAATACATAGGCGGCGCATGGTATTGGTTCGATTCCGATAATGGCTGCGCTATGGCTCAGGGATGCGTTACGCTTGGCGGCCAAGATTATCTGCTCGGCGAATACGGCTTGGTCGACGGTTGGGCCTTGTATGACGGCGCGTGGTACTACGGTTGCGATGGCAAGCCCGAGATTGGTTGGCTGAAGCTGGGCGGCGCATGGTACTGGCTCGACCCCTCAACGAAAGCTATGGCGACGGGCCTGGTGGACGATGGCTCGAATCTCTACGTCACGGACGCGTCGGGTGCCATGCGAATCGGTTGGCTCAATTCGATGGCGCCTGGTACCATGCCGCGGGGTCGGGTGCGCTGGATGCGGGCTGGTATTGGATGGCTCATCGTGTACTGGCTCGACCTCGAAACCCGCGCGATGGCGACCGGGGAATTCGAGGCGTATGGCGACCACTATTACGCCCTGGGCAATGGTGCAATTCAAATGTCTGGATGGGCGCCTTATGGCGAGGGCCTGGCGCTGCTCAAATCGAACGGTGCCGTGATTTTCGTTGCGGGTAAAAATGCTTCGGGTGCGCCCGTGGTGCAGAGCGGGGCGCAAAGCACCGTACGCGGCGATTCGTGGGAGCAGGCTCTCCCTGGATTTTTCTCTGTCGACGGTAGGATGTTTTACGCGAATCCCGATGGCGCGCTGCAAATGGGATGGACGTGCATAGGCGATTCGTATTACTTTTGATTCCGATTACGCAATGCAAACAGGCTGGTATTGGGACGGCTCGTCCTGGTATTACCTTGACCCAGATGGCTCGATGGCAACGGGCTGGCGCGCAATATCGGGTTCGTGGTATTGCCTCGATTCCCAAACCGGCAGCATGCGCACCGGGTGGGTGAACGATAACGGCACGTGGTATTTCACGAACTCGTCGGGCGTAATGCAAACGGGCTGGTTGAGCTGGGGCGGTGCTTGGTATTACCTTGGTTCGAGCGGCGCCATGCAAACGGGTTGGTTGTATTATGGCTCTGTATGGTACTGGCTCGATGAGGCAACGGGACGCATGGCGTCTTCCGGTTGGTATGATTGCGACGGAACCGCTCGTGGTTTAACGCTTCGGGCGTGTGGGTCGATGCGTCCGGCTCGGTCTTGGGCGTAAGCAGGCAGCGTTTGCTCGAACAGCTCATTTCCCATGAGAACGATTCCTACTACCTTGGCACGCGATATGACACATCCTTAACCCCTGCGAACTGCACGTATCCCAACGGCGAGCCAAGAAGCGATGGGTTTACCGGAATGAATTGCGGCGGCTTCGTGTCGCATGTCTATGCGAAGGCCGGCGGTGATTTGTCAAAGATCGCAAACAACCAATCAAATTCGCCATGGCTGGGAGGCCCGGGCCGCGGAAGCTTCTGCAATGCGTACCGTTGGTATGGATACGCCATCGACAGTGGAGCCACGGTATTGCAGTTCAACAGCGTTTCGGAATTGCTTGCGAGCGGCGAGGCTCGCAAGGGCGATTTAGTGTTCTTCTACCCGTTTAATCCATATTCGACAGACTGCCACATCGGGTTTTTCTGGGGGGACACTCCTTACGAGAATCGCTTCTGGCATTCTTTTCGGTGGCATGGGCAACAGCATCTCTGGATTTGTGAGCGATGGCCCGTCTTGGGTAATCCTCATGCGATAAAGAAGGGTTGAAACATGAAGAAAATGCGCAGGGCGACGTGCTCTCTGGCCCTTGCGGCGACGGTGTCGCTGGCGTTGCTTCCGAGTGCGGCATGGGCGCAAGACTCTTCCGTGGCTCCCGTTGAATCGCTTGCCGTCGCAGAGCAGGCTGGCGATGAAGCGGTGCTTGCCGTTTCGGAAGTGAGTGGGGCGCAAGCTGAAGAAAAAGATTCGCAAGAGGCGCAGCCGTATTTTGACCAAGTACTGTGCGAATTGGAGAGCACTTCGGCTGAATATACCGGTGCCGCAATTGCCCAGCAGGTTACGGTGCACGATGGGGAGCGGGTGCTTGCTGAGGGCCTTGACTACGCCGTTTTGTATGAAAACAACGTCATTCCCGGTGAGGCTTCTGTGCTCATTGAGGGCTTGGGAAATTATGCCGGCTTTGAGGCACGCATGTCGTTCGATATCGTGAGAAGCGCAGACAACCGAATCGCGCTTCCTGGATCGTGGCGGCATAATGCTACCGGATGGTGGTACGCCTACGACGATGGCGGCTATCCGGCGAATTGCACGCTCGAGGTCGATGGCACCCTATACAGCTTCGATTCAGCGGGCTATATGTATACGGGCTGGTATATCGTCGATGGCGCGTGGCACTATTCCTATTCGAATGGCGTAGTGGCCTCTGGCTGGGTGTTTGTCGGAGGTTCGTGGTATTACCTCGATTCCCAAACTAGTAACATGCGCACCGGTGGGTGAACGATAACGGCACGTTGTATTTCACGAACTCGTCTGGCGCAATGCAAACGGGCTGGATTCTCGTCGACGGGTGCTGGTACTGGCTTATTCCTCGGGTGCACTCGCTTCGTCATGGCAGTCGATCGGCGCGGCCCGCTATTATTTTGACCCGCAGACGTTCGCCATGTCCAAGGGGCGTCGCGATATCGATGGGAATATCTACTTTTTTGGCGACTATGGCCTCGCAAATGGATGGTGCAATGATGGAGCTGACTGGTATTACTGCTCCGATGGCATTGCGTGCACTGGCTGGAAACTCGTAGACGGCGCCTGGTATTACCTCGATCCGGCCTCCGATGGGAAGATGTCCGTCGGCTATTTGGACCTCGGCGACGCGGCTTATTATCTCAAACCCGATGGGGCCATGGCTGTCGGTTGGGCTCTGTCGGAGGGCGGCTGGTACTTTGCCTCTCAATCTGGCGCGCTTGCTTCTGGTTGGTATAAGGAGGGTGCGAGCTGGTATTACCTGGATGCATTTAGTCATCTTATGAAAACAGGCCTATTTGAGGTGGGCGGCAACGATTGTTTTGCAGACCAGAGCGGTAGCTCGTGGTCTCAAGCTGGGTTGCCGTTGAGGACGGCGAAGAGAGGTATGCCGACGATAACGGATACCTTTGCAAGGATGTGATTCGCGAGGGCGGGACCATTCTTAAGACGGCCGGGGCCGATGGCTGGCAGATCGCGTCCGGCTGGGTTGATGTCGCGAACCAGAAGTGTTACGCCGAGCCCGGATCGGGCGTCATCCACCGTGGCTGGCTGCAGGTTGACGGCGATTGGTACTGGCTTGATGCCGATTCCGGCGTGATGAAAACCGGATGGCTATTTACCGGCGGTTCTTGGTACTACCTGAACGCTGACGGAAAATGGCGACTGGCTGGAAATGCCTGAGCGGAACATGGTATCACCTTGATCCGGATGGCAGCATGCATGTTGGTTGGCTTAAAGACTCGGGTAAGTGGTATTGGCTAGACGGAAGCGGGGCTATGGCGACTGGCGCCAGAACTATTGATGGCGTTCGTCGAATCTTCTGGAGCGATGGCCAGTGCGACAAGGTTGGCTGGCAAAATCCTCCACAGTATCCTCAGGTGAGCTCCTGGACTGTTCAGCTGCCCAGCTATTGCACCGGATACTTTACCTATGTGACCCCTTCTCGCATTTCTGTCGAAGCTACACGTGAGGATTGCGTAGAAGCTTTCATCCAACGTGCTTATGAATACATTGGTACTCAATATATCGAGCCGTGGTCCACTGCTCCTGGCGGCGCTGTAGATTGCTCGGGCTTTGTCCTGCAGTGCCTTTATGCCACTGGCATGGATATGGGTGTCTACAATCCCTACAACCATCGATGGATCCGAACCAAACCTATAATTCCATGAATTGGTATCGCAGCAACATCTTTATGCCTGTGAGCACGAGTTCAATCCAACGCGGCGATGTTATTTACTATCGTGGACATATTGCAATTGCGCTTGGTAACGGAATGATGATTGATTCTTGGCCTCATCAAGGTGTCGGAATTCATCCTATCGGCGCACGAGGAAGTGTAATCGGCGCTGCTCGTCCTTTTATTTAAATTTCAAGAGCGCAACACAGTTGCTGTGCTAGCGCAGGGGGGTATAGAAGCTCCGTCGTTAGCTTGATGATCCAGTATTTCTAATCCGTTCGTTTAGATTGTAGAAAAGGCGGCCGCGTACCGAAATGGGAACGCGGCGCCTTTGGTTTTTGGATTGACTGAGGTGGTCTATCGACTCTTGGTACGTAACGACCTTGGTGCATAGGGGAGGTCACGTAAAATTTCTTTCGCAAATTGACAGCTGAATACATCCAGGAAAGCAAAAGACATGGTCACCAGCCATCGGTATGATTCTTTGCGACCAAACAGAAGAAGACCGAGAAAGGCTGGAGCCATGTCCGAATCAATCGTATCAATAAACGAGGGGATGTTGCCATAGATTCATTTGGCATCCTAGATTGCCGTGCGAACGCATCCGTGAGAGAGCTTCTGACCCAAACATCCTGGATGTTGAACGTGTTCCCTGGTTGTAAAGGACGGAATGGAAAAGTTAGTCGCCGTAGAACTGCGTGTAGTAGTAACACGTATAGCCGCTGCCGAACGAGTATCCCTTTCCGGTAACGGTGAACTCACCGGTCACGGTAGGGGTCCAAGGAAGACCGGGCGAGCAGATCCACTCGTTAACGGGCACCCAGATGCCGCGTGTGCCGTTGTATACGGCGACTGTGCAAGCGTTCGTGTCTACAAGATTGAGCCAATTCGTCGATCTGTAATACTCCTGAGCCCTGACGAAAGATGGATTACTTTGAGCTTCGCTGCGAGAATCCCGCCGACAACAAACGATATTTCTATCAGCTTGACGGTGAGGGTTTTTGTAACGAACTGGCGGCATTTATGAGGTTGGCCTCTTTGTGTGGCACTGTTCCAGAGATTGCCGGGGAAGTTACGCGCTGCGTGTGCGGTTTGATGGAGACTACCTAGCGGGCGCCGACTTGCTGTTTGACTAACTATACTTGGAGACCGAGTCCTTCGCTCTTATTGTTGGCTGGGCGAGTGGACTGCTTGAACAATATCTGATCTTATTTTTGAAATAGTTGCGAGAATGAGTTGGTTGGCGTAGGACCCCAATAATGCGCCAACCATCGACAAACCCATAGCTAAAGCGACTGAGATTTGCTCCCCGACAGTGCTGCTATGATTTGTTGAATAGGAAATCCCCAGAGATATATTCCATAGGACAGTTCGATTTGTCGGATTGGCTTACCTAGAGATAGAAGTGCTGGGTCAAACGCAATCCAGATAAGTGTATAGGGCAATAACAGAAAGCAAGCCGCAATGCTATACCCATTCCAGGCGGTTAGGAAAAAGAAAATTGTCGATAGAATTCCTAATGGCCTGATGATGTGAACTTTTAAACGAAATGCGTAAAACAACACACCGATGCAGAACATATATACAGGTCGATAGTAAGAGAAGAGCGACGGCGCACTTAACCATAAGAGAAGACTGAAGATGCTTATTCCGGCAAAACACAGCAGGGTGCCTTTGTGCCTGAAACGCGTCGCGATGAATGCGATAAAGCAGCATACATAACAAAAAACTCGACAGGCATTGTCCAAAGGGAGCCGTTTACCGTTGATCCGTATGGGTTATTAAGGAAAACTCCCGGAAGATTGTGTACAGGAATAAGGAATGCGTTTAGTAGATAGGCGTAAGTGGCTGGTCGGGAAAAATAGTCACTAAGTTTATATATTGAAAAGATGGGTCCGACAATAAAAACGCACGCTGCCGTAACAAGTGCTAGTTCTGGAATTAGCCGCTTGCAGCGTGTGCGAAAGAAGCTCGATGGAGTCGGGTGGCTCTCGCAGCTCTTTGCTATGTATAGTCCCGCAAAAAAGAAAAACGTGCTTACAGCAATTGTTCCAAGTGGGAGATGGCTAAGAAGGTCGGAGAGCAGGACAGAGCTTTCTCCGAAGAGGGGGATGAGTGAGATATGATGACAGCGAACGCGCTGATTAGTTTTATCAAGTTGACGTTGTTGCATCTGGACCCAATGACTGAGTCAAGAGTCAAGGTTTCTTGTTGAGGGGTGATCATCTTGAGCCTTTCGCAATTAAATTCAACGTGGATTGGCCATTGCACGCCGTTCGATTGCTCTCGTCAGCGTGCTTAAATGCTGCTGAGGCTTTGTGTTGCGGGAATGGCGACCAGTGTTTTATTGCGCGTTGTGCAGATTGTGGACGGGGTGGATGTGGGGGCTGATTGCAAATAGGTGGATGTTTCCGCTTGTGAACGATTTAGATCAAGATCGGGGTGAGCAACGAGGTAAGTCGGCATAAGGACCAAAATCTAGGCGCGCAGGGTAGTGGTTTTTCCTTTTTTCAACAGGAGGAAGGGTCATAAAGTCCCCATATAGGGTGGAGAGATGCTTTTCAAGCTTGTTCGGGAAATAGACTTGGCGGCCCTCGAACTCTAGCGGCCGAAGCGGGAAGACTTCATCGCGCGGATATGTTGCGGTGAATGGGCTGGTGTCGTTAAGGTATGCGATTCGACGGGTCGAAACGCCGGCGTAACGACGACGCGCTTCGTTTTCCTTTTTCAATGCATAAGAAGGCGAGACATGGGTTAGCCTCAAGATGAACGAGGCAATTCTACAGGCGATCCGAACGAGAGCCCCCTTCGGTCCGTGAATCATAATAACTGGATCGTTGATGCTGAGCAGCAGCCTGATATGCGACCAGAACCACGCTGCGCGTGCTTGAGACTTGTATAGCTTTTCGTCGTCTGGCACATTGTCGAAAGCATAGAGGTCAAGGAAGATTCCCAAGTCACAGTTGATATTCTTAAGCGTTTCTTCGCAAAACTGAGTCCCACGCAGCATGAGACGGGTCGTAGGGAGCGGGTAATTGATATCAGTTGACGCGGAGATTATGGAAAACTTCTCACTGAACTGGTTTTCGATAATCTCCGTCAGTTTCTCAAGGTCCTGTGCGGGCATCCCCAAGTCGATGTCGTCATCCCACGGTATGAACCCCTTGTGGCGAAGTGCACCGATGCCCGTTCCTCCCCAGGCAAAATATGTCAGGTCGTTGTCCCCGCAGATTTTTATAAACTCGTCCAAAAGGAGCAGCTCGCACTCTTGGATTTTTTTAAGTTCTTCTTTTGAGTACTCTTTCAATTGTGTCTCCTATTTCTACTTGTTAAATTTTGTGCTAGAAGAGTATAGCTTGTTAATCGCTTTAAGGGCTAGACCTCTCTGGGCTGCGGTGGAATCTTTAGACCGGCTTCCTATGTTGCGAGCCCCAAGCTCTCCCGGTATTTTCTTGGACTCATATAGCCCAAGTCGCTCTTGAGGCGCTCGTCACGATACCACATTAGATACGCGTCGAGCATTTTCATGATTTGCTCCAGCGTCACGTCGCTCCAATCGCGCCCGTAGAAGAACTCAATCTTGAGCCTCCCGAATAAGCCCTCCATGCGTGAGTTGTCCGGAGAATGGCCCTTCCTCGACATAGAACGTACGAGACCGTGCTCTTCGCAAATCAAGATCCACCCGGGCCATTGGTAATGGCGGCCGCGGCCGTTGTGCACGCGGGAGTGCTCACCTTCCGGAAAAGATGGCGATGTCATAATCGGCGGAAGTCAGAATGGCGTCAGAAAACTCGACTAGGTAGCAGCTCTGGCCTTGGGGGCAGAGCGCTTGCAATGTCTTGTCCGACGGAGTCGATATGGGAGAGTCAAACCAGTCCATGATGCTGTAGTCGACGGTGCTCGAGGGATCGAGCGCAGCAGCTTTCGTCATGTTGAAGACGCCGCAACCTGCGTCGCTGGAGGCAGAGTTGTACGTGCTCGATCCATAGCCCGAGAGCGCGACCTCGGGGTTGAAGAACAAGATGAGCTCCGCTGCAACAGAAGAATCAATGTCGGTGATGTCTAGAGTGTCCAACTGGGCCTGCTTTGAAGGCCACAAGCCCGTTGGAGTGTTGGGGTGCCCCTTGTAGTAATAGGCCTAGTCATCGCCGTAGCAGGTCATGGTGAGCCTGTCGTATTCTTCGAACGACTGCTCCAGATTCACATGGGTCTCAAGAAGGACCATGGGTTTCTTGTCCTCGGCCTCGGCTGCGGCAAAGTAGCCATCGTTAAAGTTGCAGAGGGCCTTGAATGCAGCTACGGTGGAATCTCCGCGTTGTTGCAGCGCGGTAAGCATGTTCGCGACGTTCTTCTTCTTTACGCTGGGATTGGTGGCAATGGTGTTGGCGAACGCGTTATCGTCGGCGCTCTGGAACAGGTTCGTGCGCGTCATCCACCATTCCGTATTGGGCTCGCACTTAAGTGCTGCGTACATGGAGTCCCAGTGGGCGTGCCAACCGTAGTCGGAACTCGCCTTTCCAGTCCTGTAGGCAGAGCCTTTCGCGGCAAGCTAACTTTGTTCAAGCTGTGCTCCTTAGCGGCGGGATCCACTCCTTTGGCGTTGAAGGTCTCGTTCATGAAGTTGTACGTCGCCGTTCCGTCCGAAAGCAGGTAGTTCTTGTAGTTGCCTTGGGAAATCTGGTTGGCATATATGATGAGTGGATAAGCGAGCAGGTAATGTCGTTAATGAACAGGTTGAACTTGGAGTCTGACTTAAGGCGCTTGAACTCTTTGACGTAGTCGGCGAATGCAGTGTAATTGCTGGAGCCCTTAATGGCTTCGGTTGTTATGAAGAGCATGGTGTACATGCCGGAGGGGAGCGCGTCCCAATTAAACGCCGAGGGACGGTCGAGCATGACAATGGACGGCACCGAGGCCCCAGTCGAAGACATTGTGTAGTCTCAATAGGAAATGGAATAGAGCACAACCGGGAAGGTCGCAGAAGGCGGTGCGAGGTTGTACTCGCTTGCGGTCACCCCAAGCTCTTGGACGGTGGTCCCAATTTCGTGGTCGCCCTTGAGGTGCTCGACCTTTGCGGTAAATGGTCCATAGGTTCCAACGTTTAGCGCCATACCGGCGCATCGATGGATGCGAGCGAGGTGGAGTCGGTCACATTGCGCGTTACGGTGTTGCTGTAGCGCATAGTGGCGGACACACGCATGTCCGTGGCGACGCCATCGGCGCGGAGGAGCGCGAGAGAGTCCGGTCGAACGCGCGCCGTGGTCGACTCGCCCTCCTGAATAATGGATGTCTGATAGTGCGAGGGAATGTAAGCGTTCGCTGTAGAGGACGGTGCATCTTCTCCGTGCTTCACCAGGTGAATCTCAATCGCTTCGGCCCGGTAGTTCCATCCGGTTGTGCCCGCAATGGCTCCGTCGGAAACCCAGTCCTGCCATCCTACGTTGACACAGTGGCGCTGTGACGAATGCCGCCGTCGGCGTTGGCGAGTGAGACCTTAAGGGCCTCTATGGCTCTCGCCTTGCCCTCGGTTCCAGCCGTAGCACCGTCTTTGCTGGGGAAGTTGCCCCATCCTTGATCTCTCTCATGGGCATAGTATTGGACGGATGGCGTTGCGGTGGATTGGGCCGAGGCGACCACTGCGTCTGCTTGTGCGTTGCTCGCTGGGTCCGCGTTCGCCAGCTAGGAGTTTGTTGCCGAGGTGCTGGCCTCTTTGGCGGCGGGCTCGTCATGGGTCTTGGACGCAGGCCTTTCCTCCGCTTGCTGGTCCACGTTCGGCTCTTCGACGGGAGTCGCCGTTGAGTCGATGATTTCTTGTCCAGTACCGGTTGATTGCTCGTCTTGAATGGCAGCCGCTTCATTTGCGGGTGCCGTATCGTCTGCGAAGACCGGTCCTGCAGCAACCGATGCGACGAGCAAGGTCTAGCAAAGCAGGGCGGCGATTGCTTTTGAACATCATCGTTTCATATCGGCTCCTTCCAATAGATGCAATACATCATTAGATGCTAGCAGTATTGTGTGGGATACGAGCCGTTGTGCCTGAGCGGTTGCGGGAGCGGCGGGAACCTATTTCTGAAGGAGAACTTTGGCAATGCAGCTATTGCCGCGGGAGCGCACGCGGACATAATTGCGATGTTGATTCCATTCATATCGAATGCGGTAATAAAGTGGTCAGCAGCAAGAACGATGATGCCGAAGGCGAGGGCGTTGATGATGATCTGGGTAATTCCGTCCCGCATGATGAGGAGGGAGTCGTTCACGTAGAGGAGGATGGCGATAGAAGTTGTTGCTCCTAAAACGTATGGGAAGATCCAGAGGTAGGGTGCGATTTTGTTGCCGTAGACCAACTCGAGCAAGGGCCCGCCCACCATGGAGAGGCCTGCCGTTGCAACTGCTATACATGCAAAAAGAAGCCCCAGTACCTTTAAGAAGCTCTTTTTAAAGCTGATGGGCCGCCGTTTTGCAATGAGCTTGCAAGAGTTCTAATGAGCGGGCTGTAAAGATAGGCGGCTCCAGCTTGGATAAGCACGGCAGGCGTGGCTATGCTGGCGTAGATGCCAAGCATTTCCTGGTCTGTGAGGATTCCGTATCGTTGACGGACGATGGAGACAATAGAGGTGGTAAGGAAATTGGCGATGGTCGGCATGAGGCAGGCTTTTCCAAGTGCAACAAGGTGGTTGCACGAGAATCGGGGGTGCATATCGCCGAAGCGCTTCGCGCGGGGCAAATCGTAGAAGAGTGTCACGAGCATGCAGCAAAGTGCCATTCCAATGATTGCCATTGGAAGAGATTGGTTTGCTGCAAAGGGGGCGACAAATCCAAATAGAGACAAAACACCGCGCATAAATTGCGACTTACCAATGTAGTCCATCCTTTGGCCTTTTTGGTCAATTCCGTAAAGGACGTCTACGAATGTCTCGTCGATCTTGAAAACGAGAAATGCAACCGTGGCCACGAGGAAGGCGGGGTTATTGCTAATGACGGCAACATATATGCAGCTGAAGATGAGACTGAAGAGTATGGAGACGAACCGGAAGCCACATAATCCTTGGAAGAATGCTCGCAGGAAATGTCGGAAACCTGGTAAGTTCTCATTCTATATAGGCTGACGGAGGCGAACATGTTGCCTATGGACATGGCGAAGGCCAATGCGCCGGAATTGTTGTAGTCCGTTGAGAGGACAACCACCAACACAGTTGTGAGCCATTGGCACCCAAGATAGAAGATGCATCCTGCGGCATTCCACAGTGCGTTCTTTTTTGTGGTCAAAGGTGCGGGGACGTTGGGCATGTGGTGCTCTTTTCGGGTGCGGTTTCATTCGAATGATGTTAGTAATCTTAGTGTCCTTTTTAACGAGAGCACAGACGAACGTATAATAAACAGGTATGCCTATCTGACTCAATGGGAGCGATTCATGACATTTGGTCCTTCTGACCATACATTTGTGCTCTGTGCTTACAAAGAGAGCCCCTTTCTGGAGGAGTGCTTGCAATCTTTGCTTGCTCAAACTGTGAAGACCGACGTGCTTATTGCTACTTCCACGCCGTGCGAAGCGACGAGGTCGTTGTCTCGACGCTATGACGTCCCGCTTCATGTGAGAGAGGGAAAGTCGGGCATTGCTGATGACTGGAATTACGCAGTGAGTTGCGCGACAACGCCTTTGGTGACTATCGCACATCAGGACGATACGTATGAGCCGGATTATGTTGCTCATCTCCTTGCTGCGGCAAATAAGGTGGACAACTTGCTTATATACTTCACCAACTATGGTGAGCTGAGGAATGGCGAAAAGAATGATGACAACCGTCTGCTTCGCGTGAAGCGCATGCTTCTTGCGCCACTTAAGGACGGGAAACTCTCATCGTCTTGCTGGCTGCGTCGTCGTGTGCTGTCGGTTGGGTCTCCTGTTTGTTGTCCCTCTGTCACGTTAAACATGACAAATCTCCCCGCGGTTCCTTTTGAGAAGATCTTCAAGTGCGATCTTGATTGGGACGCTTGGGAACGTTACTCAAGACTGCCGGGGGACTACTATTACGATTCAACCGTTCTCATGCACCATCGAATTCATGAAGGGTCTGAGACGACCGCACTCATTAAGGATGACACTCGGACGCATGAGGACTTTGAGATGCTGTGCCGGTTTTGGCCTAGGCGCTTGCACGCATTGTTAATAGGATTTACGGGAAGAGTCAAACGAACAACAACGTAAAGGAGGCACAGTGAGTAAAGTCCTCGTTATTATTCCTGCGTACAACGAGCAAGATGCAATTCTGTCAACGGTCAGCGCCGTGGTTACCGCTGGTTACGATTACGTTGTCGTCAACGATGGCTCTAAAGACAACACGCTTGCAGTATGCCGTGAAAACAACCTAAACGTTCTCGACCTTGCGCAAAACCTGGGTATTGGTGGTGCGGTGCAGTGCGGACACAAGTACGCCCAGCGCAACGATTACGACATTGACATTCAGGTGGATGGCGACGGCCAGCATGACCCGTCGTTTATTTCCAAACTTGTCGCCGAGGTTGAGGCTGGTGCAGACCTTGCCATTGGATCGCGGTTCCTGGAGGTCAACGAGGGCTTCCAGTCGACGTGGCTTCGACGAGTGGGCATTACCTGGTTCGAGAAGCTTCTAAAGGTTCTTACGGGCGTAACGGTGACCGATGCCACATCTGGCTTTCGAGCGTGCGGTCGCAAGGCTATCGCATTATTTGCCGAGTCGTATCCGACTGACTATCCAGAGCCCGAATCCATCGCGCTTTGCCTCAAGCGTGACCTCAAGGTCAGGGACGTTCCAGTGGAGATGTGTGAACGTCAAGGAGGGAAATCCTCCATCGGAGGCCTGTCTAGCATTTACTACATGATAAAGGTGACCATGGCGATCCTGATCGTTTCCCTTACCGGTCGCGAGGGGTGATTTATATGACGTTCGTTACTCAGGTTCTCGCAGCGATTTTTGCGGTTGTGTTCTTCGTCTACGTGATCCGTCTCGTATCCAAGGGTAAGTTGTCCTTACGCTATTCCTTTTTCTGGCTGTCCTTGTCGGTGGTAATCCTCATTGCAGCGATTTTCCCCGGTTTCATTGGCGCAATTGGCGAGTTGTTCGGCTTCGTGCTGACCACGAACTTCGTGTTCTTCCTTGGCTTATTTTTGTTACTGGCCTTTTCGCTCATGCTGAGCGTGGTGGTAACTAAGCAAGCGGCGAGCATCAAAAACTTGACGCAGAGGCTGGCCATTGTAGAAAAGGAACTATACCGGGGTGACGATGATTAGCCTCGATAGTCTATGCCCTTGGTCTGATTGAATATGGTCCCTATCGGAAATGAGATTTGTTAGATGACTGCGATATCAACCTTCGGGGCTCATGTCTCCGCGAGCGTGAAGCTGGACAATGTGAAGCGCGATTGGCTGTTTATGTTCGCGTATTTCGCGACTTCGCTACTGGCAATTGCGATGCTCTTTACGAATGTTCTGGAATATAAAGCTGGGCTAGTCGGGAAAGCCTCTATGGTTATTCCCGCGCTGTTGCTCGCCTGTCTCCTTTGCGAATTTGCGTTTCTGGCACGGCGCTTTTCATGTGATGTCCAGAAAGTCTTTCTGCTAATTTCCGTTCCAGCCGTTCTGGCTTTCGGACTATTCATTATTCCGGGCACTGTCCCAGATGAGCCTGCTCATATCGCTCAAGCACTTGATTTGTTTGGTCGTCACTCGGGTAGTTTTCTTGTGCCGAAAGCGCTTGGTCCAGATTCCCTCCCTCATACTTATGCTGATCTCTATGCGTCGATTTCGACTCCAGATTCGTGGGATTCTATGATTTCATGCGATCGATACGTGGCGTATTTGGATGGGCTTTACGCGATTCCGGCGATGGTTATCTCGGTTTTGCGCTTATTGAACGTGAACGCGATGGTTGCAGTTATCATCGCGCGCGTGGTCAATGGCGTGCTGTTCTGCGCCGCGGGGTATTACATCATCCGCCTGCTTCCGTGTGGAAAGACCGCGCTAATGGTGTTTCTTCTTAATCCGATGCTGATTCAGCAAGAAGCCTCTTTGTCTGCGGATGTATTGGTGAATATCGCTGCAATTGCCTTTGTTGTGTACTTCCTTAAATTGAATTCTCAGAAAGAGGTTGCAAGGAAAGAATGGCTAATTCGCCGCACTTACGGTTGTGATGGCTTTGGCGAAAATGATGTTTGCTCCCTTAGCTCTACTGTGGCTTGTTTTCTTTAATAGGAGGTTGTCAGGTAAGAGGCTTCTTGCGGCTTACCTCGATATCTTCTTAGTTTGTTGTGCGCTTGCGGCTTTGGTTGTCGTGTTTTATCGCGGTCCCCTTTTCCCAGCTTCATTTGCGCTCATGCGCTCTCCCGCAGAATGCGCGCGCGTCTTGGCTAGCTCCATCTGGAATGTTGGTCCGTTCTGGATCGATTCGTACCTTGGCAAATATCTCGCGGCGCTTAATCTGGCTACCTGGACCCCTTGCGTGTATGTCTATTTAGTTCTTCAGGTAGTGGTGCTGTTCTATAACGATGAAGACTGTACGTACTCGTTCGCGGCGTTGATAAGGTATTTGTTTGCGTTCTCTGCTTGGTAACCTGTTGCTTCTGGTTTTGACTATGCGTGGGTGGAGTCTCGAGGTTGATAAGGTAGCGGATTATATCCTTGGAATACAGGGAAGGTACTTCTTTCCGCTCGTTTTGCTTCCTCTGTGCTGCATGCTTCGTCCGGGCAAGAAGCGTTCGGAGGGGCGCGTGCTCGTTACGTCTGCGGCGTTGTTGGTTGCAGTTTTCTCCATTAACATGATTCCTGTCATTACTTTCTACCTCTAGATTGAAGGGGCTCTATGCCAAGCATTTCTAGGATTAAGCAGCTTTGTAGTAACGCTGTAACGCTTCTTGATGAGGATGGTATCTACGCCTTTACCGATAGGGTAAAGTTCGCACGTCACGTTTCCACTTGCCTGGTCGGAAGGCGGATGTCGAGGCTGTTGACCCTTTGGATGTCTTTACAGACGTCTTGTTTGTCAACGGCTGCGCATACTCCGTCCCCCATCCTATTCGCTATCGCGTCGATCATCAGATTGAGCAACTTGTTGCACATGGTGTGAGCGCCCGCAAGGTCGAGGCGTGGGATGTAAATGATGATTGGGCCCGCACTGCGCATGTATTTGTGATTTTCCGTTGCCCGTACTCTGAGGAAATTGGGCGCTTCATTACACTTGCCAAGTCTCTTGGAAAGACTGTCCTCTACGATATTGACGACCTTGTTATCGATACGAAGTACACTGACCTCATTCCGTTCCTGTCGACTTTCACTGAAGAGCAGAAGCGCGGTTACGACGACGGTGTTCGCGCCATGCAAAAGACCATGCTCATGTGCGATGGCGTTATCACCACTACTGAAGCATGGCCAACGAGCTCAAGAATTATTTGCCGAAGGTGTGCATTAACAGGAACGTTGCGTCCGAAGAGATGCTCAACTTCTGTAATAAGGCCGTGCGTGAGCGTGACGTGTTCCCGAACGTCTCTGTCGACGCTGTGACTAAGCGCGAAAGGCGTGCTTGGAAGAAGGCTCACGAGCCTCGCGATGGTAGGTTCCGCATTGGCTATTTTTCAGGCAGCATCACTCATAATGACGACTTCGAACTCGTGCTCCCTGCTCTTGCGCGCGTAATGCAGGAGCGTCCTGAGGTTACACTGTGCATTGTAGGTGAGCTGACGATCCCTGATGCCTTGTCTGGGATGGCGGACAGGTCGAAGCCTTCCCGTTCTGTGACTGGCGCCGCTGCCCAAGCTCATCTCGAAGGTAGACATCAACATTGCACCGCTGGCAGATTCCGTGTTCAATCGCGCAAAATCTGAGAATAAGTGGGTTGAGGCAAGTCTCGTTAAGGTTCCGACTGTTGCAAGTAATGTTGGTGCTTTCGCAAGCGAGGTTGTCGATGGTGAGACCGGAATCCTGTGCTCTACGACCGAACAGTGGTACGACGCTCTCATCAACCTCATGGATGATGCCACGAGGAGGAGGGTGCTTGCTGAGAAGGCGTACGAGGAATGCTCCGCTCATCGTACGACTCTTAATTCCGGCATGTCGTTGGTCAATTTCATTCATGATGTGATGCCGTCCAACATTGCTTCGCGGTTCCGTCTTTGAATATTAGCGGGGGCAATATCGTGACCTTGCGTCACGCCTCCTTTCTTCAGCGTAGGGGCATCGATGTAACAATAATTGATGGCATGGGCGAAGATCGCTGGGTCGAGGTGCAGGGATGTCGCATTCCAGTTATTAATCGACGTGTTCTTCCTGCCGCTATTGACGACTGTCCTATTGACGGAACTTTTCAGCGTCTTGTCGCGACTTTCTGGGAAACGGCTCAGTTTGTTGAGCGTTATAGGAAAGCCGACCGTCGCTTGTATTTCGTTCAGAATTACGAGCCCGGTTTCTATTATCCTCTTGATTGGCATCGTGTTGCCGCGTCCGCAACCTACTCATCCGGCCTTGAAGTCTTTACTATGTCTCCCTGGTGTCAGAAATGGCTTAAGAGGGATTACAACGTATCGGCACGTTGCGTAAAGAACGGAATGGACGTTGAGCGCTATAGCGTGAAGGAGCGCGACTATTCCGGCAAGGTTCGCATTCTGATCGAGGGCGATTGCAAGGTCGACTACAAGAACGTTGACGAGGCGTTCCGTATCGTTGACAAGCTTGATCCCAAAAATATGAGGTTTGGTATCTTTCCTACAATGGTGAACCTAAGAGCTTTTATCGCGTGGATAGGTTTCTCCATGCCATTCCGAGCGAGGAGGTGCATTCCGTCTACGAGGACTGTCATATTCTCCTGAAGACGAGTCTGCTGGAGAGCTTTTCCTATCCTCCGCTTGAGATGATGCGACCGGTGGTATTGCAGTTGCCATTCGAACCCCGGTAACGCCGAGTACCTTGTAAACGGGGAAAACTGCTTGCTTATTAACCATGGAGAAGAGGGCAAGGCAGCAGCTATGATTGAATCTTTGGTCGAAGACGAAGCACTTCGTGACCGTCTCATTTCTGGTGGTATTAAGACGGCCCAATCTCGTGATTGGTCTCGTTTTGAAGATGAGATTGCTTCGGTGTATCTGGGGGAGTAAATGGCTTACGACCTTTCAATTGCATGCGTGTATAACAAGCTCGAGCAGTTTGAACGCTTTCGCCATTCCGTCGAAGATCTTCGTTCAGGGTCCAGCTGATTGCGATGGACAATAGGGAGCGCGCTTGGTCTTCCGCAGCGGCGGCTTATAATCATGCCGTTGATGTTGCCGAGTCTGATGTGGTCCTCTTTTCGCATCAGGATATTGTCTTTTTGGACGGCTCTTTTATCTCGGAGTTCATCGAGAAAGTCCGTGAGAATCATGATTTGCTCGTTGGCGTTGCGGGTGCAGTCGAGACTGAGGGTGGATACTGCCGCAAAATGGTTTCTGGTATGTACCAGGCTCCAAGCTTTGGCGCCACCATACTGCGGAGTCCCCAACAATGGTCTCCACCTGGATGAGTGCCTATTCGGTTGCCATAAGGATTTGTTCTCTAAGGTGCATTTTGATGAGGAGACGTGCAACGGCTGGCACTTTTATGCCGTAGATCTCTCGCTTCAGGTCCAGGATGCAGACGCTAGCGTAATGGTTCTGCCCGCGTCGGTGCTTCATCTGTCTGGGGGCAATCGTGATGGTTCATATTATGTCGCCCAGGAAAAGCTGAAGAAGAAATATGCCAAGTCTCGTGAGGTGATTGTAACCACCTGCGGATGGACCAGGACGGGCTTCATCGATCCGTATCGTCCCATTGTTGACGACGAGCTTGCTGCTCTGGATCGAGCGGGTATTTCGTACTCTGTTCGATTCTTCCGCTCTTGGAATGAAGTTGGAAATCTTTGCAACAAGGTCTTTTTGCCAAGCTTGTTTCCTTCGGACGGATTTTCCGACGTTACGTTGAGTGAAGAAGGGTCTCGCTTGTACTCTGGTATTGCGATGGTTCGCAATTTCATTTCTTCGAAGAGATGGCTGTACGAAGACCTTCGCGATCTTAAGCGAGATTACGTGGTAGCCGTTGAGGAGGAGTGCCGCGGCACAAGGGAATACCGACTTGGTACCAAATTCCTGCCGTGGATTAAGGTGCAGCCCCACGATACGGTGATGCTCGAGACGGGATCTTCCAATGGGGGCGTATCTGCGAGCGTTGCCCCCATGTTCTCAAACGATGGAGCTGTCTTTCCCTGCTCGGTTGACGATCTCGAATTCGCATTCTCGAAAGGGGAGGGGTATTTCTCTTCTTACATTCTTTCGACTCTCCAAGCGGCGGAGGCAAACCTTCCAGGGCTTCCTGAATCCGATTCGAAGGTCTTTGAACCTTTGCTTCGTTCATCCTTGCTCTCTTGCGGGGATGCATGCAAGTCCCTGTGCGCTCTAGTTCGTGCGGATGAGTTCGCCGAAATCCAAGCGGAAGGGTGCGAAGGCTTTACGCTTCCTGTTTACCGAGCCGCGTTGGAAGACTTTTACTCCGTGTGGGTCGAAAGCTATTTCGGTAGTTAAAAGCCACGCTTTTCGGGCATGGCGACCCCGATTGGTCGCCATGTCCTTTCTATTGGTGCTTCAAAAAGAAGTGCGCTACGCTTTGAAGTCTTCGGTAGAACCCGACATGCTTACTCTACGTGCGAGCCTTACGAGGGCGACTTCGTGTCGATTCTTCAGTTTGTCATAGGCAGCTTGGGCCTGGGCCAATTCTTGTTTTAGTTTCACCGTGTTCGCACGTTCATCAACGAGCTCCTGAACTACAACGTCTAAGTATTCCGACCTCTTGCCGAGTTCGCGAAGACTGGGGACAACTTCGTCTTTATCAAGCTCGTTGAGCATTGCTTGGAAGTCGCCGAGGCATTTGATTACTTCTTCATCCGTGATGTTGAACACGACATGTGGGCAGTCGACAGTGGCCAGACGATGCATGATTGTGTCTTCAAGCTTGATGAAGCCGTGTTCGTGTGCGAAGCGGTAGTTCTCCATGGAACCTTTCAGTAGGTCGCAGGCGAGGCGTGGGGTCCAGTTGGTCTGCTTGCGTGCGATGCGGTAAATGTATGTTGCATACGGCAACACGTAGTAACGCTGGGCTTTGTACATCGCGGGCACGAAGAAGAGGGGGTCCTCATACCAACGTCGAGCTGGGAAACGCAGGGCTGCATCTTCAAATAGGTCTTTTCGGTAAATATAACGTGTGTAGCCGTAGTCCATCTGGTCGTCTGCGTAGTTGCGCCAGCCTTCGTGGTCGAACACGTAGAGCTCGTCGTCTGCAAACGCGTCAATGAACGTCCCCGTTTCCTGGTTTAGAAGCACCATGGACCCGCCGCAGATGGTGGCGTCTTTGTCTCTGGCAGCGGTCAACAAATCGGAAAGCGCATGATCGGTCGGGTAGTAGTCGTCTGAATCCATGAACGCAATGTACTCACCCGCGGCATGCTCAATTCCCAGGTTTCTAGCGGGACCAGCCCCCTGGTTCTCCTGGTGGAAGACTCGAATGCGAGAGTCGCCTTGGGCAAGCTCGTCAAGAATGGCGGGGGAGTCGTCGGTGGAGCCGTCGTCTACAAAGATCGCTTCAAGGGAGCAGCCGACTTGAGACAGAACCGATTCAATGCACTCATCAAAGTGTGGACCGGGGTTGTACACGGGAATTATTACCGAAATGTCCGGGTTGGAAGGCACGGGAACTCCTCTGTGAATGGTTGCAGTGCAATGCTAATTGTAGCCGAGCGCTGCCGAGCTGCGTTGATAGTTGGCAGCTCTCATTCGTTTAATGTACGTCTTCGTCATTTCCCTTGCTTTTCAAATGCTGAAAATGAAGGTGAAATGAGTTCCCCCGTCCGTTGGTGTCGTGAGGTTGAGCATTTCGCAACGTGAGCACCGCCCGTTTCGCTGTTTCGGTATCGGTGATTACTCTGTTTCAGTATCGGGTGTTTCGAGGTTTCCGTATCACCGGGACGCTACTTTCTCGATGCGAGGAGTCGTCGCGAAGACGAGGAAGGAGAGCGGCAGGCAGAAGATGAGTATGTAGCAGGTCGTGCGCCTGCCGGTGACGCGATTGGCGATGGTAGTAGGAGCTACGTTTGATCCCCATCGCGCTGAGCAGCGTCTTCAGCGGGAAATCCCTGTACAAGGCGTCGACCATCTGGGTTTTCTCCCCTTTCGTGAGTTCTCTGAAGTCGACGCCGGGGTCTTTAGGATGTCGATCTTCTGCTTGAGGATGGCCTTCTCGAGGCGGAGCGCCTCTACCTCGCGCTTGAGCGCGTCCACATCATCCGGTATCTCTCGATCCGCTCCGGCGAGCGGCTGCTGCTTTATGTCGTCCTTCGTCAAGAGTCCATCCAAGCCCTTCTGGCGGTAGACGGTGACCCACTTCGAGACCATCGGCGCGCCGCAGACCTCGAACTTATCAGAGACTTCCTTAAGCGTCATTCCGTCTTCGAGGGCCATCTTGACGGCTTTCAGCCTTACGGCGAAAGGGCGCTTGATGGTGGATCGAGTGGCCGGCTCGGCCTTCTTGCGCTTGTTGGCTTGAACAAGGCCGCGTAGCGCTCGTCGTGGCGAATCCACCTCGAAAGCGTTGCCTGCGAAGGATATCCGTATGCGTCGCAGATGGCCTCTTGGGCTAAATCGCCCTTGAAGTAGGCGTCGCAGACGGCCTTGATCTGATCGGGGGATGTTCCTATAGTTTGTCAACGGTTTCTCCGTTGAGCGGCCTAGGTTCTCTCCATGCTGGCGCCAGCCATCTGCGCGGCAGCTCTCTTCCATTTTGCGGGGCTAGGCCGCGTAGGGGGCCTTGTCCCGCATGACCGCGTAGATCACCTTCAGCCTCTTCCTCGCGACCGCCTTCAGCGCCTCGCCGTGGCACATCCCGCGGCCCCTGCACGCGCGGTAGTACTCGCCGAATCTGTTCGCGCTCTTCGTCAGCGAGTTGCATGAGAATATGAGCAGGTTCTTCAGCCTCTTGTTTCCCTGCCTCGATGCCGCCACCGACGCTATCGAGGTTCCGGACCTACGGGTCCTCGGGGCGATGCCGCAGTACGAGGCCAGGTGGTCGTGGTCGGGGAACGACGATATGTTGATCGCTATCGTCAGCTCCGACGCCGTCCTCGGGCCGATGCCCGGGATCGTCAGCAGGCACGCGTAGGTGTCGTCCGACTCGAGCAGGGACGCGATCTCGGCGTCGAGGCGCGATGCCTCCTCCATCGCCTCGGATATATGCCTCCGCAAGCA
>ENA-OQDF01000157-OQDF01000157.1-human-gut-metagenome-genome-assembly--contig:-NODE-157-length-25050-cov-1.790836_pt1 | contig 25050 bp, 33 predicted proteins | sample MGYA00242769_ERZ504597 | MGnify/ENA primary metagenome ERZ504597 (study PRJEB26092, sample SAMD00036305) | human gut metagenome | host: Homo sapiens | study: EMG produced TPA metagenomics assembly of...
ATTACCAGAAATTTTGATCTTCTATTAGTTCGTGCTTTACAAAAGCTATTAGAAATAATAAAGAACAGTTTGCAAAAGAGATAAAGATTCACAAGTGATAGTTGATATGATTATCTTAAAATCCTTTATATTCTATAGCGATGAAATAAAAAAGGATGAGAAGCTGATTAATGCGTACGAGGACATACTATTAGCATTGACAGAAATAAGAAATGAGAAGGCTGCTGTACTATTAGATGAATTTCGAATTCATTGATTTGAGTTTGGATGATAGACAATTTAAAGGAGAAACGCACAATAAAAACTTGGAGGATGCTATGAAACAGGCGATTGTGAATTTTTGCAAGTCAATGGATACCGGATTGTTCTTGCTAGATATGCCGACCGGCTTTGGGAAAACATATAGTGTACTGGATTTTATGGTCGACAATTATGATGCGCCTGAATTCAAGGATAAGAAGATTTTCTTTGTTACAACTCTTAAGAAAAATTTGCCAGATAAAGAGTTGCGTGAACATTTTGCAAGGCGTGGTAAAGCAGATGATTATGATAAATATTGTTTGCGAATAGAAGCGAATGCAGATATGGTTGTGCAAAATTGGACGAGCTATATCGTGCAAGAAAAATACCGCCGACAATTACCATGAAGCAAGAATTTAAAGATTTACATGGCTCTGTAAAATTATTAAACGAATACAGAGATAAAAAGCGTGAATTAAAAGGAAACAGTAAGGACATTATAAATGTTTTATGCAAGAGCGCAGAGGATGCAATTCGCAAGCAGCAGGAAGGTGCCTTTCGTAAGGTGATAGAAAGCGAGCTGAAGCAGTTCAGGACACCAAAGGAAAAGTTAAAGAATATTGCTAATAATCCTGATTATCATTGGATAGGAGAATTGTATCCAGCAGTATATACGAGAGAAAAACGGATATTTTTTATGTCTATGGACAAGTTTTTCTTGGGGAATACTACGATTATTGAACCTACATACAGCTTTTACAATAATGATATTACAAAAAATGCAATTATTTTTATAGATGAGTTTGATGCAACAAGAGACAGGTTACTTAATCAGATCATAACAAGAGGCTTAGAAAATCATATTGATTATTTAGGTCTGTTTCATCGTGTATATGCATCTTTGAAGACTAGAGATTTTCCGGCAGAGCTTACTACTGCATCGAAGTTACAGCAAGCATATCTTGATGAACACAAAAACGCGAAAATCCTATGGAAATTATTGAAGGATTTGGTGGTGTGTTTGATGAAACATATGACCGTTTTGCGATGCAATATAGCTTCAAAACAGAAGAAGATGGTAAGGGCGATAGAAGTCGTAATTTTATTTTTAATGACTTACAGTTTCATTCGGTATTTGAGGGAGAAAATGCTTTTATTGATATAGATACCGATATGAAGGCAAAACAGAACTGGTTGTGTTTTACAAAAAGAAGACCAGCAGAGAAAGATGGTGGCGTATTAAGTTTGCTTGCCAGTGTTAAAGGCTGCTTGACTTATTTTCAGAACGGAGCTAGAAATCTTTCGTTTAATTATAAGCATCATAAGGATGAGGATAAAAGGCCGGGTGACGATGATTATACGTTTGAAAATGCAATTGAGTCAGTGCTGACAGAGTTTCATTTATCAAGAGAACAGATAAGGTATTTGAAGCCTATCGTAATGGGAGGCCAGGTAAAGTCGAAGAAAGATAAAAAGACAGCAATGGAAAATGTCGTTAAAGTATTTTGACCGCTCTGTTTATAATAGGGGATTTCGCTATTATGATTTATAGATGATCCTAATCACAGTATGCGTTCGGAGATTCAGTTATTTGATTTTCAGGATTCACCAGAGCGTATTTTGCTTCACTTATCTGAAAAGGCCCAGATTATAGGCATTTCAGCTACAGCAACACTTGATACGGTTATTGGTAATTATGATTTGGAATATCTTCAAAGGATGTTGCAGGACAAATTTTATGTGATGCCAGAAGTAGATAAGTGTAGATTGCAGGAGTCTTTCCGGACGTTTGTAGCCAATTATGATAAAGTGAATATTCATGTGGAACCGGTTTGTTATAGTACGGATGATACAGCTGAATTAGCAGAGATATTTAACGGAAACGAAGCACTTATAAAGAAGTATGCGGAAAAATTATCAATATCATTTGAGCGCGTTGAATATGCAAAGAATAACTTTATTCGTGTTGTAAAGGTAATGAAGGCATTTGTCTTAAATGATTCGGTTAAATCCTTCTTGTGTCTTAATAATAAATTGCCACAGGAGAATAAGGGGCTTTTTGATATTAAATTATTAGAGGAATTTGCAGACGCTATTATTAAGCTTTATGGTATCAAGGGATTAAAAGGTAAAGACCTGTTATATAGTATAAATAGTGAAGATTATGATGCTAAGCGTGCGGAGTTTATACAGAGATTGTCAAAGGGAGAAAAACTCTTTGTCATATCTTCCTATAATACAGTTGGTGCGGGACAAAATTTGCAATATAAAGCACCGGGGAATGCTACTATCGTGGCAGTTAATGATTACGATAGAGGAGATATGGAAAAAGACTTTGACTGCATATATCTTGAGAAGCCAACAAATCTTCTGGTGAATGTGGATAGCAAAAAGGGGATTGAAGCTGAGAATTTAATTCGTTTTGTATATCAGATGGAATTCTTGATGGAAAGAGGAGAAGTTTTCTCGTAAAGATGGTATTGCGGTAATCAAAGATGCTTTTATATGTTTCAGCGGTGGCTATACTTTTTCAGGAAAAAAGGGAGAACCATATAAAACAGATTCCGTAAATAATTATGCGCTTCGAACATTAATACAGGCGGTAGGAAGAATATGTAGAACCGGTCTCAAGAATCCGGATATATATATTTATGTGGATAATACCATTCTAACAGATTACGATTTGTCTATTGTGGAACAACGAATGTTGAATCCTGAATTTGCGGAATTAGTTAAAGTGGGTAAAATATATTATAATGGTCAGGCAAATGAAAATTTGGATATTGCCGTAATGGAAAATCGTGCCGGAACATTAGCACTGAAGGCAATGCAGATTATAAATGAGCTGAAACGCAATTGGACTGATGATAGCATAGACTATTGGAAAGCATTGCGTGAGCTATGTCTTATGAGGCCTACACTAAGCAGAAAAAACGTAGAACAGAATTCGCAATATCAGCTTGTATATATGTGTGCGCCGGGAGAAATTACAGCTTATTCTTATGAGCAAGAAGGAGACTATAATAAAAATATAAATATCAAGTTTGACGGTAGTCTTCCACAAAAGATGTCAGAGGATGAGGTGCATTTGAAAGAGATTATGCAAATCCCAGGAGTGAAAGCATTGTTTGAAAAGCATGGATATGCAACGAGCTTTGTTCCTAATGAGTTTATATTGACGCCACCTATGTTTAATAATATTTATAAAGGTGCCTTAGGCGAAGTTGTTGGTAAATATATTTTAGAACAATATGCAGGAGTAACGTTGCAGGAAATGCCGCCGGAGTTTTTTGAATTGTTTGATTATACCTAGGTAATGGCGTGTATGTTGATTTCAAGTTATGGAAAGAAACCATGCTAATATCTGCGGAAGAAGAAAAGAAAAGCGTCCTGGAAAAGCTAGATAAGTGTGGAGGAAAGAGAACGGTAATAATCAATATTATGCTTGATCACAATATGCAAATTACGTCTAGTGATAGTGGTAGAATTATTGAGATACCATATTTATATCGGTTGGATAGAAAAGAAATAGGAACTGAAATTATAGCTAAAATAAATCGGGAGGGATATTTGCAATGAGTATAAAGAAACTTTATTCGAATGAACTCCTGGCTTCGTTTGAATATTCCAACATTGACAAAGATTATGATTTTTTATTATGTTACAACATCGGATAAATATATAAAAGGTGGAGCTACTTTTCTGGATATTGATGATATAAAGATATCAGCTCTGCAATTTGAAAGTGGAAAGAGTTTTTGGGCTATGCTTCCTAAAAACGCTATTTCCAGAGCTGAGTTTGTACGTTTGTTGAATGCAAAAGAGGATGGAGATAGCTTGTCTATAAAATCTATGACAAGTAGCAGTATACCGGAGTATTTGTTGACACAATTATTTTTGAATGCGTTAACGAGTCCGGTTGATGAAATGATATCCTTTAATAATCTGTCTGGGAAATTATTATGTTTTCGACCTTCATGGCTGAATAAGGATAAGGAGAATTTTATTTGGGGTATGCAGTGCCTTGAGGTGAAAATCGGAGATGATATGTGTGTAAAATTGGTAGCACATAGGTTGACATCACTGGCACTTAAAAAGCAAATGAAATTTGAAAAAAGAAAGTTACAGGATTTTCCGCAATATGAGTTTAGTTATAACAATAATACTTTAAAACGAGTATCTAATGAAAATAAAGACCGTAGAGAAAACTTTATTATTAAACCCGTAGATGGTGAAAGGGGTAGCATTACATTCTTTGACTTTACGGATTATGAAACGTTTTCATGTACCAAGATGGGTGTTTTATATGATATTTTGAATGCCTTACATGATGAATTTGGTAAGTATATTCGTGTTAAATTTAAACAATATAGTATTGACGAAGTTTTGGAATATAAGCGTGCGTCATTGGAGTTATATAAGGATATTGTTAAAAAGGAAGTTTTGAATTCTGGAATTAATATAGTGGATGTTGTACACTCTGAAACTTCTGAAGATTATTTGCAGGATGTAGCGGATGGTATTAATAAAATTATTCCAGAGGCAAAATGTAGCGTTGGTAAAAGATTATCAAAGAAGAAGCTTAACGTACGATATATACATGATAAATCCTTCTATTCAGATTCGGAAGTGGATCCGCATCAAGAAAGCATGGAGGATTATGTTGTTCAGCATATTACAGTAGAGAATTTTAAACACCAATCATCAGCGGCAGTTTATAATATTCTGAAAGAGCTTGTAATTAAGAAGGACATTGCTACGGGTAAAATTACATTGGTGGATTGGAGTCAATACGGATATAAAGCAGACTGGTTATTTGGTGTGGTTGTAGACGGTACATATTACTTCATGACTATTCATCCGGACGGTTCATTTAAAATTGAAGCATTGAAACGAAATCTTTTTACCATGACAGAGTATGATAAATACATGGATTATTTCGGTTTGAATGAAGAGAATAAAAATGATTATAGAGGTGTTATAGGTTTAGTAAAAGATGCAGAGGGTAATATTAATCTTATAAAGGATACCAATATGTATTCTATGCCTGATTATACTGCGATGGGTGATGTGCTTAAGAATGTAGCTAGTGAAGGTAGATTTCCAGGAAAAGACGTAGTAACTTGGCTTCGTCTAGTAATGGATACAACAGATAAAATAAAAGTACACGCAGAATTGGATATAGTTATCCCGCATATCGACGTGAATGCAGAATACACGAAAGCCAATGTAATGGGATTATTCAAAGGAATTACAACAAAGAAAGAAGTTGTGCGCTATGTTTTTGAGAATACCGGTATTATGCTATATGCCTACCTGCGTGGAGAAGAAGAGAGACGCGAGTATCTTTCCGGAAATATAGACATTAATTATTTTGATTATGATGATACGCATGCAAAATATTCAGTTGGTGAAATTGGTAATGGAATGAAATACACAATTGAGAGAGCCAGCGTAGTGCGTGAGATACAGGCGGTAGAAGGCAGCAAGTTAATTTTAAGAAAGTGTTGCCACTTATGGGAGTAGAGTTTGTAAGGTATGGAATGTTAACGGTTGTTCCGTTTCCGTTTAAGTATTTAAGGGAATATATTGTGAAAGAAGACCTGTGTGATTAAATTGTCTGAAATTATTTTTTTTCTGTGCTGTATTTAAGTCATTCCATAGTGGAAAACAATTTTCGAAGTTCATAACCGTTATCTCCTTTACGAACATAGTATACTTGCTTTTTGGCTGAACTGGAAGCTCGGATTCCAATTCAGCGGCGTATTAAATTCAAAGTTTCGTCATAAAATAATCTATGCAAATGCTTGCAATCGCAAGCAAAAATGAATATAATAAAAAAAGGAGGCAATACTATGGCAAATACATCTGCTGTTTATGCAAGAATAGATACCAATCTCAAGGATAATGCTGAGAGTATTCTTTCTCAGCTTGGCATTTCTCCATCCAGTGCAATTCAGATGTTTATAGTCAAATTGTACTGAAGAAGGGTATGCCGTTTGAACTGAAACTTCCTTCTTCTAAGCCATTAGCTGTTGGTGCAATGACCAAAGAACAGCTTGATGCAGAACTCCGGAAGGGTGTAGATTCCATCAAAGCAGGAAAGGTATATTCTGCGGATGAAGTCGATGCGGCACTTGCAAAGGAGTTTGGTATATGACAGATAGCTATAAGTCGGCTATTTCTGTAGATGCACTTGATGACTTACGTGAAATCTATTCGTACATTGCGAATGAACTCCTTGTTCCGGAGACTGCTTCTGCTCAGCTGAGCCGTATCCGAAAAGAGGTTCGTTCATTGGATTTCATGCCAGCTCGCTATGCGTTAGTTGACTGGGAGCCTTGGCATTCGATGAAAATGCATCAGCTTCCGGTAGACAACTTTATTGTGTATTATCTTGTCGATGATAAAGAGAGGACAGTTACAGTAGCACGAATATTCTACGGTGGTCGAGATATCGAAGAAATTATAAATTCAAATAAATAAACAGAAGTGGAGCTTTTTGTGTGAAAACAAGAGCTCCATTTTTATATGAATAAAATTCCTCTGTCATCATAGACAGAAGCGCCTGTATTATTTCCACAGCGGATCGCACGGTCAAGTCCCATGATGGTGGCAACAGCTCCGTCGATTTTTTTCTGTGGATTTTTCTTTGCCTGCCTTTATATTGCCAGCTGGATCAGTGCGGATATAGATGTTGTCCATCATCCAGCGAAGTGTTTTCATGAGATTGTTGTTTCTACAAAACAGGTAGCAGAGAAATTCCTGCCGCCTGCCGTGTTATTGTTTATCTTTATTGGATTTGTATTTAATGATGTCACGGCGGATGTGGTATACCGCATAGCGGATAAGATAGAGAATGATTTTCCCTACGTTATAAATGATGAAGCCATATACCGCTACAAAAAAGGTGTATGCAATGACGTTAGCAATAAATAGATTTAAGATAAGTTAGTGGATGGTCGTTACATGGATCGCACTAATACTGTCTATATTTATGATGGAAAAGATACATGGACAGATACGAATGGTGTGGAGTGGAACCGGGAAGTGAAGTAAAAAATGTGAGTGGGAGGGGGAGGAAAAAAGATGTTAAAGCGTTACAAGATGTATTATAACGAAGCTGTTGGAAAGATAGAAATGATTGGGGAACCAGATTATGATGTCGGGGATTTTAGAATTGGATAATATATAACAAGGATATAGGAAATTTTGTAAAATTAAGGGAGTATTTAAAGCAATGAACATAGCAAAAATTCATGTCTGGAAAGTGCCGGTCCTTTTATATGGAGATTTGGCAGATAGAGTATTGATATATATACATGGACAGGGTGGAAGAAAAGAAGAAGCAGAATCATTTGCTGAAATTGCAACAAATTATGGATGGCAGGTTATTAGTGTAGATCTCCCAGAGCATGGAGAAAGAAAGGATAAGGCAAGATTTGTACCTTGGGAAATTATACCAGAGTTACAGAAAATTATGAAAAGTGCCAAAGAAAACTGGAAAGTAATTGGGATATATGCATGTAGTATAGGTGCGTATTTTTTCTATACAGGCGTTTCAGAATACAAACCTGATATATGTTTATTGGTATCACCGGTTTTGGATATGGAAGATATGATTTCTAATATGATGTTACAGGCACAGGTGACAGAAGAGCAGTTAAAAGAGAGGCAGGAAATCAAAACAGAAACGGGAGTGGTTTTGTCCTGTAAGTATTTGTGCTGGGTGCGAGAACATCCAGTGAAGTCTATCTGCAAAGAAACAAATATTTTATATGGAACTCAGGATGAAATGATCCCGTATAAGATTGTAAAAAAATTTTCGGAAGAAAATAATTGCCGACTGAATTTTGTGGAAAATGGGCAGCCTTGGCTTCATACAGACAGGGAAGCAGTGGCTATGCGGAAGTGGGAACAGACCGTACTGGAAGAAAGCAGAAGTATAATTCCAAATAAATAAATGATTAAAAATATGAATGTGAAAGCCGGAAGGTAACAGCTAAAATGCGGTGTCTTACATTTGAAAAAATTAAACTTTTCTATACGAGAACTGAGTGGAAGCTTAATTAAGTCAAAGCCAGTAAAACCAGTTTTTACTGGCTTTTTTGATAGTGACACCCCCTCCTTTTTTATATATTCTGGTATTAGGAGAACTATTAATCCATACAAGAAGTGAAAGGAGGTAACAGGATGAAAGGTAAAATGCTATTAGGATTAACCGCAATATTGATGCTGACGGGAGCTGCTGTACCGGTAAAAGCAGATGATGTCTGGAAATTTGATGCCCAGCGTTTTGTATTGAAGGAGTACACAGGTACAGAGACGGATGTAGTGGTGTCGGACACTATGGATGAGGGCGTGCCGGTTAAAAGACTGGGAACTCAATTACTGGCTGGCTCAGAGACGCTTACTTCTGTAGTAGTGCCGGATAGCGTGACGATACTTGATGTTGGTGCGCTGAGTTATGATAATAATCTGTCGGAGATAACTTATCTTCAAATTGATCAATATCGGGTGGAATGCTATTTCCAGTAATGATGCGCTGACAGAACTCACCATACCGGCGTCGGTCTGTATTATAGACAGCTATGCAGTCAGCGGCTGCTATGCTCTGAAGAAAATCGTGTTTGAGGGTGCATGCCCATTGATAGGTTCAGAGGCTTTTGTAATGCTTTCAGATGATGTGGTAATTTATGTGCCGGATGACCAGATAGAAGAGTATAAGAAGGTTTTTGAAGAAAATAATAAAAATTTGAACATTCAGCCAAGTGGAAAGCCGGCTGTACTTTATTCAGCTGAAGACTATCTGGATACAGAGAATCTGACGTTTGATGCAGAAACGGGAAGCATCACAGGTTATAATGGAATGAATACCAGACTGACGATCCCGGAGAGTATTGATGGTGTGCCGGTAAAAGCAATTGGTAAAAGAGCTTTATGGGAAGATCCTCTTTTAGGGTATGTAACTCTTCCAGAGGGACTGGAATATGTTGGAGAAGATGCTTTTAGTATCACTGATACATTAAAATATGTGGAATTTCCGTCTACTCTGAAAACTATTGATAAGAAAGGTTTTTCATCTTATCGGGGATTCAGGCTGGATCTTCCGGATAGTCTGGAATATATCGGAGAAGAAGCGTTCAGCTATTTTTCGGTAGAAACAGACCTGATCATTCCTGAAGGCGTAAAAGAACTCGGCCAGGTGCATTTTCAATGGCTTCGAGATTACAAAGAGTATTTCTTCCGGCAAGTTTAGAGAAGATAGGGGATAATTGCTTTAGAAATTCTCCTATTACTTATGTTTATATGGAGGGATTGGAGCTGCCGGAATTTCGGATACCGCCTTTGATAAGTGCGAATACCTGAGAGACATAGATCTTAACGAAAAAATGTACCAAGCAGCAGATGCTGGATGTACAGGCGCTCGTTGATGCACAGGGACTGGAGTGCCGGGTATGGCGAAACCAGAATACAGAGGTTGAATATGCACGCTTTTCTGTTGAAGAGCTTCCGGATGACCCGAGTAAGTTATACTTAACTGGATACGAAAAAGAAGCCGCGAAGGTGCGCAGCTATGATACTTATACAATAGGCGAGGAGGATAAAGGAGTAGTAGGAATCGCCGATGGTGCATTGAAGGGCGATCAGACGATAACCTACTTTGCGGTGCCTCATAACGATGAATTCGTTTACGTTGGAAAAGAAGCTTTTGCAGACAGTATTGTGGAGCATGTAGACCTGTTTGATTCTGTCACCAGTATTGGAGCGGAAGCCTTCCGCAACTGTGCGCAGCTTAAGGAGATCACAATCCCTGCTTCTGTGACGGAGATTGGAGAAAATGCTTTTGCGGGCTGCAGCGGACTGACAAGTGTTAATATTTTATGTGATGTTGGGCTGCTTCCGGAGGGAGCGTTTGCGGATTGCGCAAATCTTACCGAAGCAACTGTGGCAGCAGGAAGTATCCCGGCAAGACTTTTTGAAGGATCAGCACTCGCCTCACTGAATATGGGTGAGGGCGTAACTGAGATTGGTTCAAGAGCTTTTGCCGGAACTTCGCTGAGTGAGTTTGTGATACCTGCAAATATACCAGTCAATGGAGAGGCTCTTGAAGGGATTGAACTGAGTAATATCAGGCTCAGTGCAGATGCGACGGATGAACAGGTGGCTGAATGGAGTGCAGCACTGAATTATCCTTGGTATGACAGAATATGCAGAGTTGGTGAGGAATCCATGCTGGTGAAGATGCCGTATGAACCTCTGCCGGAAGACAATTTTGAATTTGATGAAGAGAGCAGAACGATCACAGCATATGTTGGAACAGCCGTGGATGTTATTATTCCGCGTACGATTGGCGGAGTGCCGGTAGAAAATATTTCTTATAATGCATTTGAAAATACCAGAGATTATGTACATTCAGATATGGAGACAAACCAGAAGGAAGGAGACTGGGTGCCGATGCGCTGCGTGATCCTGCCGGAGACACTGAAATCAATTGAGGACAGTGCATTTACGAACTGTCATGATCTGGAAACAGTGATCTGCTATGCACCTCTGGAAACTACAAATAATGGCTTGTTCTCGGAATGCCAGGGTCTGAAAAAAGTGGTGTTTGTAAACGGAGTACTGCATATGGATAACTATCTGTTTAACTTCTGTAAGAATCTGGAGACCGTATGGTGTAAGAATCAGGTAGACCGGATTGGAATTCAGACTTTTGGAGTAACTCCTATGGAAAGGCTCTGTGTGAATGCCAAAAATATTGATATAAGTGCATTTGCAGGAATGGAGTCTTTGAAAGAGATCCATATCGTGGTGGAGTTGAGCATATGAGTCTGGGAGCATTTGCAATGCTGCGTCAATCGAAACAATCTGTTTGGAAGGAATTGATCCAGATGTGATGGAAGATGACTGGGCAAATCTGGGGAACAGCAATCTTACGATTCTTGTACCGGAAGATACTTCAGATGAGCAGCTGGAGGCTATCGGACGGAAGTTCTTAAGCTCAATGATCATCACAGACGGTGCTCAGGTGAAGAGAGGTACCTGTTCAATGCCAGAGGATCCGATGCCGGATATCGCTGAGATGCTCAGTGCATATGGAATCTGATTTAAACCTTAAACACAGAAATGGTCGCCGATCTGGCGACCATTTTAAGTTCGACGGATAGAACTCTTGTGGTGTTTTAGCTTCATAAAGGTCTTTGCCAACTTTATGTCCACGTTTTTCATACTAAAAATCCGGATCAGGCGTACGAAGAGATGGCAAGTGGTTTTGAAGAAGTAACAGCAGAAGATGTAGCCAGTGACGTAAAAGGTTTAAAATTCTTTGGAAAAGAAGACAATGAAAAATTGAATGATGAAGCAACGCTGATTCCATTTATGTGATCAGTCAGAAAACAGGATCCTCTGAAGTAAGAAAATTTTGAGGATTCTGTTTTTTTGTGCAATTTTATTTTGAAAAACATGTATTATGATAAATCGACTTTAATTTCCGATAGATTCTGATAAACTGATATGGCAAAATATTCAACTGTTGAAAAGAGAATGATGTATGGTGCTTTATGCATTTCGATGACAGAAAATACAGGAGGGTTAGGGCATGAAAGTACTGATAACAGGGACAAGTTCCGGAATAGGGAAAGGGATTGCAGATAAATTCTAAGAGAAGGACATCATGTTACTGGAATTGATTGTAATAAGTCAGCTATTCAGCATACTGCTTACAGACATATCTGCATGGACATCCGTGATAAGATGCATTATCCGGAGTTAGGGCCTTTTGATATAGTGATTAATAATGCAGGCGTACAGAATAACAATGATATTGATGTGAATTTAAAGGGAACCATCGATATTACTGAGAAATACGGAATACACCCGGGGATTCGCGCAGTACTTATGATAGGATCGGCCAGTGGACACAACGGGTCAGAATTTCCGGAATATGTAGCAAGCAAAGGCGGGGTCCTTTCTTACACAAAGAACATTGCTCTCCGTATCGCAAAATATGGTGCAACATGCAACAGTCTTGATTTTGGAGGTGTTCTGACAGAACTGAATAACCGGTTATGGAGGATAAAGTTCTGTGGAATGAGATTATGGAACAGACCCCCCTGAAGCGGTGGATGACAGTTGAGGAAGCGGCAGACTGGGCATATTTTATGACAGTTACCAATCGTTTCTGTACCGGACAGAATATTCTGATCGATGGTCTTGAAGCCGGAAATGCACATTCGTATGGCCGGAAGAACAGTAGCAAGGTGGCATATATAGAATCAGGGAGATAGATATAATGACTTGTGAAGAACTGACAGAGCGGATAAAAAAATACAGACCTTTTAATGAACAGGAAGAAGCGGATAAGGTGTTGATTCTTGACTGGATCAGGAATAATAAAAATGCATTTTTAGGGAAAATATGGTGGCACATATGACAGCATCCGCCTGGGTAGTAAATAAAGACAGAAGTAAGGTACTTATGATATATCATAATATATATAATTCCTGGTCATGGCTTGGCGGACATGCGGATGGAGAGACTGATCTTTTGGCTGTTGCCATTCGAGAGGTGCGTGAAGAAGCGGCATTGCCCATGTGTATCCTGTGTTGGAAGAAATATTTCTCTGGAATCACTGACTGTGGATGGCATATCAAAAAGGGCAAATATGTATCCAGTCATTTGCATCTGAATATTACTTACCTTCTGGAGGCTGATCCTGAGGAACATCTTTCTATAAAAGAGGATGAAAATAGTGGTGTGGCATGGTTTACACCGGAAGAGGCACTTGAAAAGTCTACAGAGCCATGGTTTGTAGAACGAGTATATAAAAAACTGATAAAGAAGACAAATCTGCTAAACGGAGTGAGAGTGAATGAAAATGAAGTCAGCACAGAATGATATGACTGTTGGGAATCCTATGAAAATTATACTGAGTTTTACATTTCCAATTTTTCTTGGAAATGTGTTTCAGCAGTTTTACAATATGGCAGATGCTGTGATCGTTGGTAAGTTTGTGGGAAATAAGGCGCTGGCAGCGGTTGGAAGTACCGGAACGATCATGTTTCTGATCTATGGATTTGTAGTTGGAATGACCGCCGGGTTTACAGTTCTTACGGCTCAGAAGTTTGGAGCAGGTGATATGGAGGGAATGCGTAAGACGGTTGTCGGAGCAGGTGTTCTCTCGTTTGTGATAGGAACAATACTGACGATTTTGTTTATGGTATTTATGAAGCCACTTCTGATCCTTATGAATACGCCATCTGACATTTTTGCAGATTCATATGCATATATTATGATCGTCAGTGGAGGAATTCTTGCACAGATGCTTTATAATCTTTTGTCCAGTATTCTGAGAGCGCTTGGTAACAGCAAACTTCCTTTATACTTTCTGATCATCAGTGCACTTTTGAATATTATACTTGATCTGGTATTTATCATTAGATTTCAGATGGGAGCCAAAGGTGCGGCAGTGGCAACGGTGATCGCACAGGGAACATCCGGTGTACTCTGTCTGTTGTATATCATTGCAAAAGTACCGGTACTTCATATCAAAAGGGATGACCTTCAGGTGGGCGGTACGATTTATAGCAATCAGCTTCGGATTGGGATTCCGATGGCACTGCAGTATTCAATCACAGCAATTGGAACTATGATGGTACAGTCTTCATTGAATATTCTGGGATCTACACTGGTGGCAGCGTATACGGCAGCAGGTAAGATTGAACAGGTGGTCACCCAGGCCTATGGTGCAATGGGAACGACGATGGCAACATATGGAGCACAGAATATGGGAGCTGGCTCTGTGAAACGAATCCGGGAAGGTTTCAAAGCATGTACGATCGTTGGTGTGGTATATTCCATTGTAGCTGCAACGTTTATTATGACTGTCGGAAATTCATGACCTATCTGTTTGTTTCTGAGGATGTGAAGGTGATCATGAGTTCTGTAGATATTTATCTGAAATGTATTGGGATTTTTTATTCCTCTTGCTGTGGTTAATATCTATCGAAATGGAATTCAGGGCCTGGGCTATGGATTGCTTCCGATGATGGCAGGTGTTGCAGAGTTGACCGGACGTGGAATAGTGGCTGTGATTGCTGGTAAAATGCGAAGTTATCCTGGAGTTTGTCTTGCAGGTCCGGCAGCATGGGTACTGGCAGGCGGTTTGTTGCTTGTTATGTATTTTTATATTATGAATGTACATATGAAGAAGTTTTTGGGACAAATGGGAAAGACTGATGAGATCTTTCCCTTTTCTTTTTTATAGAGAATGTAGTAATGAAAACTACATGATAAAGAAAAAGAATCAAGAATACGTTGACAGGAATAATTAAACGGTTTATACTATCAAATAGTTTGATAATCAAAATAAATGCGGGATAACAGGAGAAAATACAAATGCATACAGATAGAAAAACGTTAAAGCCACTGAAAATAGGAGAATTGACAGTAGAGAAACCAATCATACAGGGAGGTATGGGAGTTGGTGTCAGTCGAAGCAGTCTTGCCGGAGCAGTGGCGGCAGAGGGAGGTATTGGTATTATTTCGACGGCTCAGATAGGATATGATGAAGAAGGTTTTGAAAAAGATCAGGCAGGATGCAATCGTATTGCAATAAGAAAGCATATTCACAGGGCAAAAGAAATAGCTGAGGGAAAAGGACTGGTTGGAGTAAATATCATGGTCGCACTGAAACACTATAAAGAACATGTACAGGAAGCGGTCCGGGCAGGTGCAGATGTGATCATCAGTGGAGCAGGACTTCCAATGGATCTCCCAAAACTGGTGGGAAACAATAAGACAAAGATAGCACCGATCGTTCTTCCAGAAGAGCGACACAGCTTATTTTGAAAATGTGGGCACATCGTTATAACCGGACAGCAGATTTTATTGTGGTCGAGGGCCCAAAAGCAGGCGGACATCTGGGATTTTCCCGGGATCAGCTGGAGAATCTGGAGACTCTTGATTATGATCATGAAATCAGGGAAATCATTGCATGTAAAGCACTTTATGAAGAAAAATATGGAACAAAGATTCCGGTGATCGTTGCTGGTGGAATCTTTGACAGGGCAGATATTGATCATATGACAGAACTGGGTGCAGATGGGGTACAGATTGCCAGTAGATTTGTGGCAACAGAAGAATGTGATGCATCAGATGCCTATAAAAATGCATATATAAACGCGAAAAAGAAAGATATTCAAATTATCCAGAGTCCGGTAGGTATGCCGGGAAGAGCTCTTCGCAATGAATTTATCAAGGAACTTGAAATTGCAAGAAAGCCAATTACAAAATGCTATAACTGCTTGGAAAAATGTGAGCCACGATCAGTGCCATATTGCATTACAAAAGCACTGATCGATGCAGTCAGAGGCGATGTGGAAAATGGCCTTGTGTTTTGCGGGGAGAATGTAGACCGTATTCAAAAGATGACAACCGTACATGAACTGATGCAGGAACTCTGCTACGGGATAGGTTCCTGATTGCGGAATCTTGCATACAGCGCATGTCCAATCGTAATAAAAGCAGGCAGAAGCATCAGTATTCCATACCAATTGGAATCAGAAGTCAGAACCAGAGGGAGAATCGTCCAGAGAAAAATTCCAAAGTACAGCATTCCAGAGAGGATACATGGCAGAAAATGATTCCATCCAAACAGGGCGGATAATGAAGCAAGGATCAGCATCAATAGATTCATATAGGTACGGATCGTTCCTTCAGGGAAATTCAAAAGCCGGGCGGATGCACACATACAGAGTCCGATTGTTAGGAAAAAAGATTAAATATACGCATGAGTCTGGATATCACAGATGAACTTCCGTTTGGAGAGCAGTGTTCCCAGAGTTCTACGCCAAGTTTGTCAGCCAGTTCTCTGGCCTGCCGCGTGAAGGTACTATTGGTCATGACCATTGCGACATCACAGTCATAGAAGTCTGCACCTGCATATGCTTCCTGAATTGCTTTATTGCCGACAGGATAAGAATAATATTTACACTGGATTCCATATTTTATTCCATTTTTCTGTGCGAGGATATCAACACCCTGATCACCGCTGCCTTTAGTGACAGCAACTTATGGAAACCTCGATATCTCAATAATTCTGCACAGCGGTGTTCGAATTGCAGACCATCCATGGGTTAATAATCCTTTCTTATATCTGAGAGATTATCCTTTATTTTAACTGTGGGGCATACGAGATGTCAATAAAAGAATATTAGTGACATAATGCTTGATAATATAGGAGTTTCTGATACAATGTTGAGAAAGGAGTGATGGTTTATGATTACATTAAATGATTACCTTTATTCAGGTGATACGATTCTTCGTATCCTGCACAATTATATTCATGATCTGAGAGCAGAGCCAAAAAGACACATAATGAGGTTGATATGATTCACTGTAATTTCCTGATCCTTATCAGAGAATTGTTGGAACATAACGATTTCCTTACTGCACAGTCTCAGCAGATCAGGGAATTTTATAAATATATGTCCAGGGAATATCCTTTTCTTGCATTTACATTTAAAGGACGAATCAAATCCCTGATACGTGCAGAAGAGAAATTTAACGGGTATGTAGTGGAATATATTTATGATTATTATACAGAGCATGGAGAATACCCACCACTGGCGGATTTAAAAAACAGATTAAGTTGTTTTCGAGATTTTATTGCGTATCGTATTGTGATTTCGATGCCGAGATGCCATCTGAAGAGTGAAGCAGACCGTGAGCAAGAAGAATTAAAATATCTGTATCAGATTGCAAATGTTCTTCCAGGTTTTCTTGAGGAAAGAGGATTTACAGCAGAATCGGCACATGGAGTCAGAAAAAGCGGCTCACCGCTTCTGAACGAGGATGTCAAACCTTATTACAGAGACTATATCCATGGAACAGATTCCGATGGATATCAGTCTTTACATATTACGTTTTATGATAACAGTTCCAGATCTTATATGGAAGTTCAGCTTCGTACAAAAATCATGGATGATATTGCAGAGATTGGAGCGGCCAATCATCTTGGATATGAGAAAAAACAGGAAGTGAAAGAGCCAGAAGAGATGCAATTCCAAAAGGAGAATGCATTTATTTTGATGAAGCTTATGAGAGAGGAATGAAGCTTCTCGGACTGGAATTGTCCAAACTGGATGTGAATATGTTTTCTGCGGTTAATAACAGTCTGATCAATGACGCTGCGGATTGTACCGCGGCCGTCTGATTCTTCCGTATGAACATCTTTCGAGATTTCAGAATGATCTGATCGACTGAATAAATGGTTGGAGAGAGGGCATCAGCGTTCCATCATGCTGATGGATTCGATGCCCACGCTTCCACCACGGACCACTTCTATATTTTTGAATTCTTCTTTGATCAGTTTGATAACTGCATCATTCTTGGTTGCTGTCTGAACAAATTCAAGGAGCAGACTGTCTTTGCCATAATCAATGACTCTGGCTTTGAAGGTTTCTGCAATCTGAAAAAGTTCTACTTTATCGGCAGCAGTACATTTCTTGACTTTGATATAAAGAATCTCTTTCATACGAACAAAAACGTCTGTAAAATCAATAACTTTAATGACTTCTACCATACGGTTGAGCTGCTTTTTTATCTGCTCAAAAGTTTCGTCATCACTGACAGTTGCGATGGTCATTCTTGATACGGTCGGATCCTCGGTGGTACCTACTGTAAGACTGTCCAGATTATAGGACTTTCCGGAAAAAAGACCGGAATCTTGGATAGAACACCGACCTGGTTTTCAACGTAAAGAGAGATCCATCTAGTTTTCATACCTTTATCCATTTTTGATTCCTCCTAACAATCCATGATCAGATCAGCGAGTGTACCACCTGGCTTGACCATTGGATACACCATTTCTTCTGGATCAATGATAAATTCAATCACGGTAGGTACTTTGGTACTTTTGCGAGCTTCTTCAAAAGCTGCTGCGATTTCCTCACGTTTCGTTACACGGATTCCTTTGGCACCGTAACTTTCAGCAAGCTTAATAAAGTCCGGAGTATATTTCGGATATTCTTCCCCGTTAGTACGACGGGACAGTGCACCGGATCTTAAATTGGTCATGGAGTAGCGTTTTCCGTAGAAAAGTTTCTGCCACTGACGAACCATTCCAAGATAAGTATTATTAAAGATACAATTGATGATCGGCAGTTCTTCGAGTACTGCCGTTGCCAGCTCCTGAATATTCATCTGCATACCACCGTCGCCGGAGATTGAAATAACCGGAACACCCGGATTACCAATCTGAGCACCGATCGCACCCGGAAGGCCATAGCCCATGGCTCCAAGTCCACCGGACATGATAAGCTTGCGGTTTTCAGTAATATCAACGAACTGGGAGGTAAGCATCTGATGCTGTCCGACATCTGTAACGATGATTGCCTTGTCGAATTGTTTATTGATCTCATTGAAAATATCAAGAGGTCCCATCAGAGGACGATTTTTCATGGAAAGTGGATGTTCATTTTTCCATATGTCAATTTCTGTACGCCATTTTTTCGTATTGCATTCTGTTACATATTCGGCCATTTTAGTGATGGCTTCTTTTGCATCGGCAACAATCGGAACATCTACATGAATATTTCTGGAAATGGAAGCCGTATCAATGTCGATATGGACAATCTGTGCATTTGGAGCAAATTCATGAAGTTTACCTGTGATACGGTCGTTAAAACGTGTACCGATAGAGAAAAGCAGATCACAGTTGGTAACTGCCATATTTGCTGCATATGCACCGTGCATTCCGAGGTTTCCGATAAAAAGAGGATGCTTCGTAGAGATAGCACCGCGGCCCATGACTGTAGTTACGACAGGAACCTGAGTTTTTTCAACTACAGAAGTAAAAATTTCATTTGCATTTGCAATATTGACACCGCCACCTGCCAGGAACAGAGGCTTTTTTGCCTTTTGAAGCATCTTCAGGCTTTTTTGAGCTGGCCCATATGTACACTGGTATTTGGTTTGTAGCCACGGATATTTACAGTTTTTGGATACTCGGCGCTGCCAAGTTCTGCCATAACATCTTTTGGAAGATCGATGAGGACAGGACCCGGACGACCGGTTCTTGCAATATAAAAAGCTTCTTTGATAATGCGACCGAGATCTTCACGATTACGGACGGTAACACCATATTTGGTAATGCTTCGTGTGATACCAACGATATCTACTTCCTGGAATGCATCATTTCCGATCAGATGTCTTGCAACCTGTCCGGTGAAACATACAAGGGGAACACTGTCATAGTTTGCAGTAGCCAGTCCGGTAACAAGGTTGGTAGCTCCGGGACCGCTGGTTACAAGACAGACACCGACTTACCGGTCGTTCTTGCATAAGCATCAGCTTCATGCACCAGAGCCTGTTCGTGTCTTGGCAGGATGATATCGATCCCGCTCTGTCTGTATAATTCATCACTGATATCAATGGTACATGCACCTGGATAGCCAAATAAAGTAGTGACACCTTCTTCTTTTAAGGCTTTTACCAGTAATTTATTTCCTGAAATCTGTCTCAAATAGATTACCTCCTTGATCAAATTTAGTACGGTAAGACGGCAATTTTGCAGAGCAATTTGCTGCATAAAAAAATCCCAAGCATATAAATACTCAGGACGGAGATCCGCGGTACAATTATGTAAATAATTATAAAATAAGAAGATATATTTGTCAACGGATGGCAATGGAATTCGGCGGGACCTGAATTTTTATTTAAGTCAGAAGTGAAAGTGGAAAAGGAACGGAATTTATGGTATCCTTACAGTTCAGGATATGTGATACACTTAAGAATTTTCGATGTGAGGAAACTATGGACTATAGGAGATAAAACCGCATGGATGTAACAGATAAAATCAGACCATGGATGAAAGAATGCCGACTATGCCCACGTAACTGTGGTGCAGATCGTATGGCCGGTCAGAAGGGATTCTGTGGTACAGATACAGAGATCATGGTTGCAAGGGCTGCTCTCCATATGTGGGAGGAGCCCTGCATTTCCGGGAAAGAGGGATCAGGAGCTGTATTTTTTCCGGATGTTCGCTGGGATGCAATTTCTGTCAGAACAGAAGAATATCCAGGGGCCAGAGGGGAAAGAAGATTACACAGGAACACCTGGTAGAACTTTTTTTCAATTGCAGGAGCAGGGGGCAAATAATATTAATCTGGTAACGGCAGGACATTTTTTACCACAAGTTGCTGTTGCTTTGGAAATGGCGAAAGAACAGGGATTACATATTCCGGTTGTGTACAACAGCAGCGGTTATGAAAAAGCGAAGACTCTAAAAATGCTGGACGGGTTGGTAGATATTTATCTCCCAGATTTCAAATACATGGATGCAGTTTTGGCAAAAAATATTCTCATGCGCAGGACTATCCGGAAATTGCAAAAGAAGCCCTGAGTGAAATGGTCCGACAGGTTGGGGAAGCAGAATTTGACAGTCGTGGTATGATGAAAAAAGGAGTAATCGTCCGTCAGTTGTTATTACCGGGCCATGTAAAAGATGCAAAGAATGTGTTAAAATATCTCTATGAGACTTATGGTGACAGGATCTATATCAGTATGATGAATCAGTATACGCCGATGCCAGCGATGAAGGATGATCCGCAGTTATCAAGAAAAGTAACGGACAGAGAGTATGAACGATTGATTGATTATGCGATTTCACTTGGACTGAAGAATGGATTTATGCAGGAAGGTGAAACAGCAAAAGAAGTTTTATACCGGAATTTGATGGAGAGGGAGTATAAATGGCAGAGAAAAAAACAGGAAAAAAATTTGTTCAGAAACCGAAGTTTAGGAACGAGAAAAAATATAAAACAGATAAAACAGAAGTTAAGAAATATAACACTTTCGGGAAAAAAAAGGCAGAGAAAAAAATTGTTGTAAAATCAGAGAAATCACTTTGTCCGGTACATGGAAAATGTGGTGGATGTCAGCTTCTGGATATGCCATATGAGAAGCAGTTGAAACAGAAGCAGAAGCAGGTAAATAAACTTCTGAAGCCATACTGCAATACAGAGAAGATCATTGGAATGGAAAATCCGTTCCATTATAGAAATAAAGTACATGCAGTATTCGGACATCGGAAGGATGGTACTGTGATTTCCGGAATTTATCAGCAGGGAACACATTTTATTGTACCGGTAGATGAATGTCTGATTGAAGATAAACGTGCAGATGCGATCATCCGTGATATTCGTGATCTTTTGAAATCTTTTAAGATCAAAACGTATAATGAGGATACTGGCTATGGTTTGTTCCGCCATGTACTGGTGCGAACCGGACATCACAGTGGACAGGTGATGGTAGTGTTTGTAGTGGGATCACCAATCCTGCCATCCAAGAATAACTTTGTTAAGGCACTTCGGAAACTTCATCCAGAGATCACGACGATCATTCTGAACGTAAATAATCAGAAGACGAGCATGATCCTCGGAGAAAAAGAAACAGTACTGTATGGTAAGGGTATATTGAAGATGAACTTTGTGGACATATATTCCGTATTTCATCCAAATCTTTCTATCAGGTAAATACAGCCCAGACAGAGAAAACTTTATACAAAGGCAATCGAACTTGCTGGTCTTACAGGCAAAGAAAGAGTGATCGATGCATACTGTGGAATCGGAACAATTGGCTTGATTGCCAGTGATAAAGCGAAGGAAGTTATCAGTGTGGAACTGAATCCGGATGCAGTAAAAGATGCAATTGTGAATGCGAAAACGTTAATGGAATTAAAAATGTGCATTTTATCAGATGATGCTGGTGTATTTATGCGTCAGATGGCAGATGAGGGAGAAAGTGCAGATGTTGTATTTATGGATCCACCACGAAGCGGCAGTGATGAGAAGTTCCTGTCATCGGTTGTGACATTGAATCCCAAACGCGTTGTTTACGTATCCTGTGATCCGACCACGCTTGCCCGTGACCTTAAATATCTGACCAAACACGGATACAGCGCCGTTACTGCCGTACCGGTTGATATGTTCCCTGCGACGGAACATGTGGAGACGGTCTGCCTTCTGTCAAGAAAAGCCCAATAAATCAAAGGTTTCTGCGATTTTGGAAGAAAAATAGATGTGTGTTTCTGTTTCCGCAGAGTGATGATATAATCGGAGATTTACCCCAGGGGATAGACTTTGGAGAACGGGAAATATACATTTTAGCGAAAGAATACTTTTTCGCAAAAGTAAGTAGGAGGTGTCGTATGGAAGAACATAATGAGCTTGATGTTTTAAGTGAGACAAATTACATTGATGTATTAAAAGATATTCTTGAGACTTTTATGAACGAAGCAACAGATATTGCTGTGCAGGTGATGAATTCAGATATTGTGCAAGATGGAACAGAAATCTTATCACAGGTTGGTGAAGCGGTTTCTGGAGCCATTAAATCGCTAAAGGTTGCGCAGAAAATTGCAAGCATACCAACGGCTTTATATATGAAAAAGTTTGGGAGGTATTGTAAGGGGTTAACAACGATACCTCTGGAGAAAAGGCAAAAATATATGAAACTTCTTGGCAAAGAGAAGTTTAATAAAGAAGTGTATTTGTGCTTAATGTAATAAATAGAATTGAGGAAAATGAGAAGATTCCTTTGTTTTTAAAGATTCTTAACGCCAAAATGGATGGCTTTATTGATGATAATGAGTACCATAGATTAATGATTTTGACAGATCGTACATTGTATAGCGATTTATTATATTTGAAGGATAATATTACAGAAGACCCTGTTAAATTGAATTCGGATTCTGACTATGGTCTTGCGTCAAGTGGTTTGCTGGTTGCTGCGGGGAATGAATGGTTGAAGGCATGGATGATGCAGACAACGGTGTCCGATTTAATTATACCTTGGCGGCAAAGAAAATGGCATATATTTTCTTCGGTGTTGAGTGTGCTATGAAACCATCCAATAAAGGTATAACAATTTTAGTTGCAGCTTCGAACGAGGAAGTGGAAGAACAACTCAATGAGCTTTTTAAATAATAATTTTGAAGTATGGGAAGAAATGAGGAAATAAGATGACCACAGAGTTATTAGAGATAATGCAAAAAGATATAAAACGATGTGAAGATGCTCAAAGTTCAAATGAAGGTACGCGTCGTTTGTACCAAGCATTGATTGCAAAATATAATGGAATATTTGAAGGTTTTGAAAAGGACATACCAACCTCTGGAAAGGCAGCTTTTGGAGGTGGAGAGTTTAACTATAGACCAGAGCTGAATGCAATTAAAGAAAAATTAGAGTTACTCATTGTAACAGATAATGACAAAGATCCTCTGTTTAATTTTAAAGTTATGTATGAGGATGATTTGGAGTCGTTGAAAAAAGCTATTTCCGATGCTGAAAATAGAGAGACACCAGAATCAGCAAAATTACAGCTGTATAAAGATGTAACTGCAAAGTATCATCCGTATATACCTAAACTTAGCGATGGTCTATATGATTATATTCAGGCATATGCATTTTATGATGATGTGTCTGGAGAATCGTTATTTCATAATCTTAAGCAAGTATATAATAAAATGTTGTCTTTTAAAGCGTTGGGGTATCCTTCACTGAAAGAAACGGTTCCACAGAGCGTCCCAATGGTGCAGATAACAAATACAAACGAAAACAAAGTTGATGTCAATATTTCCTTTAGTGATGTAAGAAAAGAAATTGAGAATATGTCGGCATTGCCGGATGCTGAAATAGAGGAAATTTTGTATAAAAATTAACGAATTAGAAAAAATTGTTAAATCTTCAGACCGCAAATCAAAAAAGTGGGAAAATGCAAAAGGAATTGTTAAATGGATTGCTGATAAAGGCGTTGATGTAGGAATTGCATTGTTGCCGTTGTTATTACAGATTAAATAAGCATACATGAATTATTGAGTGAAGCATCCAATGCGTTTGAATACTGGAGATATATTTATGAAAAGCAAGATGCAGCATCAATATCAACTTTAAGAGACTTCCGATATATGTTAAGGAATGTATGCTGCCGAAAATTGTTTGGAAAGTCGTGGGATGAGTACAAGAGCAAAGGATAAACCGATTCCCTTATTTCTAAATGCACATGGCATACTTCGTAATGTAGTCTCAATGTTAGATTACTACACCGAAAGGTGTGTCACTTGCTAAGTTGATTGAACCACCGTGTACCGAACGGTACGCACAGTGGTGTGAGAGGTCGAAATATCTCATTCACAAGATGAGATATTCTCCTACTCGATTTACTTGACAAAGCTACTTGACCCTTTGGTTAGTTCCGAACGCATAGCCCCGGGAGTAATTATTAAGGAGATGAGATTTTATATTGAATGTGATTAAGTAAAGAGCAATCATTTCGATTGTCTTCAGAAATTATAATGATTTCTACCTTTGGGTGATTTACGATTCAGGCCAGAAAGATTCTGCAGGTTCTTGCAATACCCCTAAAATGGGAGTCTGCCCATCCAAAAGGTTTAGGATTTTTCTCCGAAATAAAGCTGCGTCTGCTTCATGTGGACCAAGCTCATCCATAACAATTAAAGAGCAGTCAGAACACATGGAAAGAATATTGCATCCAAGGCGATCAAAGGTATCGGCAGTGTGTTCATCTGTTTTTCCGCATAAAAACAAAAGATTAGATTTGTTTGGGAGCTCCTTCTCTTTTAGATGGTACATATGAACTGAATACTGATCCTTCAGATAGTTTTTTGTGCGGACAGTCAGGAATCCATCAGAGGTTTTCTTATAATCATCTAATATCTTTTGGATCAATGTAGATTTTCCAATGTGTTTTTTACCAGTTAAAAATATATGTTGAGTCATAGTAAAG
>ENA-OQDF01000158-OQDF01000158.1-human-gut-metagenome-genome-assembly--contig:-NODE-158-length-25048-cov-2.484973_pt1 | contig 25048 bp, 33 predicted proteins | sample MGYA00242769_ERZ504597 | MGnify/ENA primary metagenome ERZ504597 (study PRJEB26092, sample SAMD00036305) | human gut metagenome | host: Homo sapiens | study: EMG produced TPA metagenomics assembly of...
ATTTCCCGAATCCCTGATTTCTGTAATTGTTTATTCATATCTTTTGCAGCAGCCGGAAGTCTTAGCAAGACAAGGATTCCGGCGACCGGTTGGTCCAGTCTGTGGATGACGGCAAGGTAAGGCTCAGCTGAGCGGGTTCCTGGAACCACTGGATTTCGCCAGATGGTTTTTGATTAGGCTGACCATGTCCGGGTAACGGATACTTTTGCTCTGGGTTGCGATACCGTGTGGCTTGACACAGACTAAAATGTGCGGATCTTCATATAATATATTTAAAGTAGCCATATACTTCTCCTTTGTTAAAACAATGTTATACTTATTAAATCATGGAGGGGAAAAAACTGCAAGAAGTTGTGGAGAAAAGAGGAAAACATAATTGAGCGGGAAGTACTGGCAGAAGCAGGGATAATATCTTGACAAAACATACCTCATGGATTAAAATAATTGACAATTCAATATTTTTTATGGCGATGAAGGGAATTAGTACATGAGAATCCAGCTGCAGAGAGGATATCATATGGTGTGAGATATCTGCTGTTCATCACATGGAACCGGTCCTGGAGCCACTGTATGAAAGTGCAGCGTGTCAGCCGGCGTTAACGGCCAATGAAGAGAGCTGCGAAAGGGTCGCAGTTAACTAGGGTGGTACCGCCGAGCTTTTCGGTCCCTTTTTCGGGGAGTCGAAAGGCCCGGCGTTTTTTGTGCCAGGTTGCGGAACTCCCGGCAAAAAATAACGTGGAATAAGGATTCCACCAAAATTGAAAAGGAGAAGAGAAACATGGCAAAGGAAAAATTAGTTCAAAAACAATTACATCTCGTGACGAAGATTTCGCACAGTGGTACACAGACGTTGTACGTGAAGCAAATCTTTGTGATTATTCAAGCGTAAAAGGATGCATGAACTACTTACCGAATGGTTATGCAATCTGGGAACTGATCCAGTCAGATCTGGACAGACGTTTTAAAGAAACAGGAGTTGAGAATGTATACCTGCCAGTACTGATTCCGGAATCACTTCTGGAAAAGAAGCTGATCACGTAGAAGGATTCGCACCGGAAGTTGCATGGGTAACACATGGTGGAATGGAAAGACTGCAGGAAAGATTATGCGTACGCCCTACATCAGAGACATTGTTCTGTGACCTCTGGGCAAAGACTGTAAAATCATACAGAGATCTTCCAAAGGTATGGAACCAGTGGAACTCAGTTCTCCGTTGGGAGAAGACAACAAGACCATTCCTCCGTTCAAGAGAATTCTTATGGCAGGAAGGTCACACACTTCATGCAACATATGAAGAAGCTGAAGAAAGAACAATCCAGATGTGGGAAGTTATAAGGATTGCTATAAAGAGACAATGGCTATCCCATTCGTAGCAGGAAGAAAGGCAGAACACGAGAAATTCGCCGGAGCAGAAGACACATACACGATCGAAGCACTGATGCATGACGGAAAAGCACTTCAGTCTGCGACAAGCCATTTCTTCGGAAACGGATTCCCGGATGCATTCGGAATCAAATATGTAGATAAGAACAACGAACTGCACAGTGCGTATGAGACATCATGGGGATGGTCAACAAGAAGTATCGGAGCCCTGATCATGGTTCACGGTGACGATGACGGACTGGTACTGCCACCACACGTAGCACCGGTTGAATGTAGAATCATTCCAATCGCCCAGCACAAAGAAGGTGTACTTGACAGATCTTATGCACTGCTTGACGAACTGAAAAAGCAGGATACAGAGTGAAGATCGATGACTCTGATAAGAGTACAGGATGGAAATTCTCTGAGCAGGAGATCCTTGGTATCCCAACACGTATCGAGATCGGACCAAAGGATATCGAGAAGAACCAGGTTGTTGTTGTACGTCGTGATAACCGTGAAAAGATCGTTGTATCTCTCGATGAGATCGCAGTAAAACTGCGCGAGATCTTAGAGCAGGAGCAGCAGGATATGTACAACAGAGCAGAAGAATTCCTGAACAGCCACATTGATACAGCTACTACAATGGATGAAATGGTTGAGAAGTTCAAAGCCAACCGTGGATTTGTAAAAGCATGCTGGTGTGGAGATCCGGAATGTGAGGGCGAAGTAAAATATCAGACAGGCGGAGCTGCAACAAGATGTCTGATCGAAGATGAAGAATTCATTTCCGATAAATGTATTTATTGCGGAAAACCTGCGAAACACATGGCTTACTGGGGTAAATCATATTAAGAATAAACGGATTATAAAGATGGACGGTGGATTAAAAAATCCACCGTCTATTTTCATCCACAGACACAGGCAAAAATATGGTATGATATAGAATGTTGATAACATGGATAGACGGAGGAGATATTTGTGGATAACTTTAATATAAAATTACCGGATGATGTACAGTTTATCATTCATACCTTACAGTCGCATGGATTTGAAGCATACGCAGTCGGGGGATGTGTCAGAGATTCTATCCTCGGAAGAGAACCGGGCGACTGGGATATTACAACATCGGCGATGCCGGAAGAGACAAAGGCATTATTCGACAAAACATTTGATACCGGAATTGAACATGGGACGATAACTGTACTTCTGAATCATGAGGGTTACGAAGTTACGACGTACAGAATCGATGGAAAATATGAGGACAGCAGACATCCGAAAGAAGTGACATTTACAAGGAATCTGAAGGAAGACCTGCTCAGACGGGATTTTACGATCAATGCCATGGCATATAATGACAAGGATGGGATCGTAGATATCTTTGGAGGAATGCAGGATCTGGAAAAGCATATGATCCGTTGTGTGGGAAATGCCAGGGAACGGTTCTCGGAAGATGCACTCCGGATTTTAAGAGGTGTCAGGTTCGCAGCGCAGCTGGGATTTGAGATCGATGAGGAGACGAAAGAAGGAATGAAGCTTCTTGCGCCGACACTGGAAAATATCAGTGCGGAGAGGATACAGGTAGAACTGGTGAAGATGCTGACATCTGACCGGCCGGAGCTTATAAGAACTGCTTATGAACTTGGGATTACGAAGGTATTTTTGCCGGAATTTGACCGTATGATGGAGACAAAGCAGGAAACACTGCATCATATGTACACCGTCGGGGAACATACCATTCATGCGATGATGAATGTCCGCAATGATAAGATCTTAAGATTGACAATGTTACTGCATGATACAGGAAAACCGGAATACAAAACTATGGATGAAGACGGCGTTGCGCATTTAAATGCATGCATTGGGAAGTGAGCGCATTGCGAAAGAAGTACTCCGGAGATTAAAATTCGATAATGATACGTTGCATAAGGTTACAAGACTTGTGCTGAATCATGATTACCGCATGCCGGCCGTGCCGAAGAATGTCAGAAGAGCAATGAATAAGATTGGCGAAGATATTTTCCCATATTATATGGAAGTCAGAAGGGCAGATGTTCTGGCGCAAAGTGAGTACCGGAGGGCAGAAAAATTAAAAAATCTGGATGAAGTAGAACAGACATATGCAGAGATTATAGAAAAAGGGCAGTGTGTATCGTTAAAAGAATTAGCTGTGACCGGCAGAGATCTGATCCGGCAGGAATGAAGCCGGGAAAAGAGATCGGGGAAAAGTTAAACGAATTATTGAACCTTGTGATCGAGAATCCGGAAATGAATACGAAAGAGACCCTGTTGAATTATATTTCCACGGATAAAGAAGTATAACAGCAGTGAATATTTTTATATTTCCCACATACATTTAAAAAGAATATCAAGTGTAAAGTGCGGGGAATATAAATGCAGGAATTGAACAAAAAATACTGGAACAATATGATATAGAAGTAAACAGCACCCGTAAAGTCAGAGGTGCTGTTTTATGCGAAACGAACAAAGGGGTATTCCTTTTGAAGGAAGTTACAACATCCGAAAAAAAGAATCCCTGCGTTATGCGAACTTTATACATGGCTTTATGAACAAGGAGAGCATCAGATTGATTATATGGTAGCGAACCGGAACGGTGAATATATCTCTTCGTTGGATAATGGTGACCGGTATATGCTGAAAAATGGTATGCAGGCCATGAATGCGACATAAAAAGACCAGGGAAATATTAGAAGCGGCCGGGAATCTGGCGAAATTACATACTGTTATGAGGCATGAACTGGAGCATGGGATTACAGAAGGGATTAAGACCGGTGAAAAATACAGACGGCATAACCGGGAATTAAAAAAAGTACGGCAGTTTGTCAGAAAAGCTGTGCCGAAAGGGGAATTTGAATTTGCATTTTTGCAGCAGTTTTGAACTGATGTATCAGTGGGCAGAAGCTGCGGTGTGTGAACTGGAACAGTCGGATTATGAACAATTGTATCAGGAAGAGATGAACCGTTCCGGTATGACGCACGGAGAGTATAATTACCATAATATCATCATGACAAGAGAAGGAATCGCGACAATGAATTTTGAAAAATTCCATCGGGATATCCAGGTAGAGGATCTGTACTATTTTCTCAGAAAAGTAATGGAGAAAAGCGGGTGGAAGCTCCGGCTCGGAGATGGCATGCTGAATGCGTATTCTGCAATCCACCCACTTACCAGAAGCGAAACAGAATATTTGAAAATCCGTCTGATTTATCCGGAAAAGTTCTGGAAAATTGCAAATTCATACTATTGCATGAATAAAGCGTGGATATCGGTAAAAAATACAGAGAAACTAAAGACTGCAATAAAGCAGACAGAAGAGAAAAAAATGTTTTTAAAAGAGCTGTTTGGATTTGAACTCTGAGGGCACCTGAAAATGCCGGAAAACCTTGAAAATACAGGGAAAACAGGGGATTTACCTTGACATTCCGTATGAAAACAGGTATAACAGTACATAAAGGCATGTCATATGACGGGGTATGGACAGTGACTTTGTATAAAAAGAATCGAAATTGTGAATTCTAAATGTAAATAAGAGGAGGATATATCCATGAACAAAACAGAACTGATCGCAGCAATCGCTGACCAGGCAGAATTATCAAAGAAAGATTCCGAGAAAGCTTTAAAAGCATTCGTTGATGTTGTAACAGATGAATTAAAGAAAGAGCATAAAGTACAGGTTGTTGGATTTGGTACTTTTGAAGTAAGCATGAGAGCTGAGAGAGAAGGAAGAAATCCTCAGACAGGCGAGACTATGAAGATTGCAGCTTGCAAAGCACCAAAGTTCAAAGCTGGTAAAGCATTAAAAGATGCTATCAACGAGTAGTCTGAATTTGTAATATTTATCCGAAGGATTTATGCCGGAGAGTGTCCTGATACTCTTCGGTTTTTTAGCATTATGCGTTCGAAAGAACCGGCTGACAGTAAAGTATACAGGAGAACAGATAGATGAGATTAGACAAATTTTTAAAAGTATCCAGATTGATCAAACGCCGGACGGTTGCGAATGAAGCCTGCGATGCCGGCCGTGTACTGGTAAATGATAAACCGGCCAAGGCGTCTGTAAAAGTAAAACAAGGAGATATCATAGAGATCCAGTTCGGAACAAGAACCGTAAAAGTAGAAGTTCTTGATATTAAAGATACAACGAAAAAAGAAGAGGCAGGAGACCTTTTCAAATATTTATAAACCTTATTAATGGCCGGTGAAAAAGCGGCGGGGATCATCACAACCTTTCTTTGCATAATTATGTGAAAAGTCATAATTTCGATTTCCTTTTCATATGATTAGTAAGAAAGGTTGTGATAGTTTTGGAGACGGTAGCAGTACAGAAAAACCATAAACTGATATTGAATAACCGGAAGGCAGGACTGGTGACAGGTGTTCTGGATGTGCTGTCTTTTAATCTGAATGAGATATTGCTGGAGACAGAGCAGGGAATGCTGATGGTGAGAGGAACGGATCTGCATGTGAACCGTGTGAATCTTGAAAAGGGAGAGATCGATCTGTCGGGAAACATTGACAGTATCTCATATTCGGATATCCATTCGACAGCAAAGCAGGCAGGAGGCCTTTTTGAAAAGTTATTCCGGTGATCTGCCGGAGAACCGGGAATGTCATGAGGAATAAGGAAAATAAGGTGAAATGTAAGATGGGGATAGGAAAAGAACTGTTCATATTTCTGCTGGCGGTCCTGGCCGGAGCAATCGTACGTCTTGCATACCGTTGTATCAGCTGCCTGCGGGAAGTGGTACATCATGCTCATTGGGTTATTGAACTGGAGGATCTGATCTATTGGATCGGAACCGCGATTTTTTTGTTTGTGCAGATTTACTACACAAGCAGTGGTAGTGTGCGGTGGTATTTCATACTAGGTGTTGGAATCGGCGGGATCATTATGTCAGTTTTTCTTGCGATTACGGGGAAAATTTGTCGGAAAATTGTACGGCGGCATAGCAGATTTTTTACCGAAACACTTGAAAAACCCGGGGAAAAAAGATAGAATAAAAATAATTAACAGGTGAGTGAAACGGCAGGGCTGCCGGCAAGGGTGAGTAAATTAATATGAATGATGTAAAGCAGAGAAACCGCAGAAGACGGCAGCGCAAGCGTTCTCAGAATCATAAGAGAAGTGTGTTGGCGATCAGCGCAGTTGTTCTTATGTTGACAGTTATGGTGTCTGCAAACAGTATGACATTAAAGGCAAAGAACAGGGAGTATCAGGCGCAGGAGACGGAATTAAAAGAGCAGATCCAGGCGGAACAGGATCGGAAAAAAGAGATTAAAGAACTGGAAAAATACGTTGGAACGGATAAATATGTAGAAGATGTAGCGAAAGAAAAGCTGGGTCTGGTACATGACAACGAGATTGTTTTTAAATCGAAATAAGACTATAAAAGACGAATGATAAGCTTCAGGAAGAGATTCCTGAAGCTTTTTCCGTCATGTATTCAGAAGAAAGGGGAACGACAAAGTTGGCACAGATAAAGGAACAGGAAATATTTGTAAATCCATATGTGGTACAGATGGACAAATTTGCCGATTCACTGCAGCATTTATCCAAAACATTTCTGAATATGGAGGCATACAAAGGAACCTTGTCCAGAGAAGAAATTGATGAAATGTTTGAAAAGGTGACAGGGAATGTCTGTGCAGGCTGTGAACGGCGGGGAGAATGTCTGGGAGAAAAGCACTCGGTGACTTATCAGATGATGTATGAGATCCTGTGTGCGGCAGAAGAATATGGCGCAGAACTGAATATGGAATTAAAACGCAAGCTGAAGAGACAGTGCCTGTTTGCACCACGTTTTTTAAGAGAGAGTCTGGAAGAATTCGAGAATGCCAAGCAGATCCTGATGTGGAATCATAGACTGGTGCAGGCAAGAGAGGGGTATGCAAGACAACTTACGAGCTTCGCTAAAATGATACAGTATACAACCAGGGAACTGGATGCCGGGATCTTCCAGGATGACCATTTAGAGAAGCGTATAAAGGCAGCGCTGAAAAAAGAAAATGTAAAGCTGCTGTCGGTTGTGTTTTACATGACACAGCAGGGAAAATATGAAGTCCATCTGACGGTAAAAGCCATGAAAGGACGGGTCGTCCTTGCAAAAGATGTTGCGTTTCTGGTGGGAAAATGTATAGGAAGAACGATGATTCCGAGACAGGGGGAAAGGCTTGTGATCGGAGAAGAATATGGCACCATTGCTGTATGGAGGGAGCAAAGTTTCAGACACTGCAGGGTGTTGCGAGGATCGGAAAAGGACTGGAAGAGATATCGGGAGATACGTTTCTGATGAAGGATCTTCCGGGCGGACGCAAAGGAGTTGCGCTTTCGGATGGCATGGGTTCCGGAGAGGAAGCATTCCGGGACAGTACAATGGTGGTGGAGATGCTGGAAGAACTGCTGGAAGCAGGATTTCCGGTAGAGACAGCGGTGCAGATGATGAATACGGCGCTGGTGACAGGACGGGAAGAAGTGAAGTTCTGTACATTGGATGTCTGCCTGTTTGATCTGTATCAGGGAAGTTGTGAATTTGTAAAGGCCGGAGCTCGGCGACTTTTATTAAGAGGAAGAAAGAAGTTGAAAAAATCGAGTCGACGACACTTCCGATCGGTGTTGTACAGAATATAGAACTGGACAGGGAAGAGCGGAATCTGGAATCGGGAGAATATGTGATCATGGTGACAGATGGCGTGATGGATACCCTGCCTGAAGGTTCACAGGAAGAAAAATTAGTGGAATTCATCCGGGAGACGGATATTGTCAATCCGACGGAATTTGCCCGCGGAATCTTAAGTCAGGTGTTGAAAAGTTCCGGCGGGATGCCGATGGATGATATGACGGTGCTGGTGATTGGAATATGGGGCTTAAGTTGACTTTCTATAAGAATTTATATATTTAATTTATATATAGCTTATATATTTGCCATACCGGTGAGTGGAAGATCAAGGACCGGGCAGGAAGAATTTATACAGACAGAATAAAGGAAAAGGAAGGCCGGAATGTATCAACGGGTGAAAGCATATGTGGAAAAATACCATATGTTACAGGAGAATGATCATGTAATCATAGGCGTATCTGGAGGCGCAGACTCCGTATGCCTTCTTTTCATGTTAAAAGAATTTAAAAATGAGATGCCATTGGAACTGACGGTGGTGCATATCCATCATGGGATCCGCGGTGACAGTGCAGATGCCGATGAGAGATATGTAAAGGCACTATGCAGACAACTCGGGGTCAGGTATCTGGCATTTCATGAGAATGTGGAGCAGTATGCAAAAGAACAGGGCCTGACGCTGGAAGAGGCGGGCAGGAATATCAGGCGGCAGATATTTGAAAAGGTGTGCAAAGAGAAAAACGGTACAAAGATTGCGCTGGCGCATCACCAAAATGACAATGCGGAGACGCTTTTGTGGAACTTAAGCCGCGGATGCGGCCTGCGTGGACTTGGCGGTATCAGCCCGGCAGAAGGAGATACCGTCCGGTATATCCGTCCGCTTCTCTGTGTGCAGAGATGTGAGATTGAAGCATTTTTACAGGAAAAGGGAATCAGTTATTGTACGGATGAGACGAATCTGGAAGATCACTATACGAGAAACCGGATCCGGAATCATGTGATTCCCTATCTCGAACAAGAGGTCAATCCGCAGGCGGTCATGCACATGTCCGAGACGATGGAACAGATGCGTGCAGTGTGGGCGTTTATGGAACAGGAAGTGCAAAAATGCAGGGAGCGATATGTGGAAAAGCGGCCGTGTGGGAGTGCAGAAGATCTGTATGAAGAACGTGAAAACGTTCCGGAACTGCTGATCAAAGAGGAATTATTCCGGGATGTCGATAAGACTGTACGTTCGTTCCTGATTCATGCGCTGCTATGTGAACTGGCGGGGCGCAGAAAGATATCGAGCAGGTGCATGTAAGACTGATCGAAGATCTGGCACGGCTTCAGACCGGAAGAAAGATCAGCCTTCCTTATAAAATGACAGCGGAAAAATGTTATGATGGAATCCTGCTTGACAGATCAGATCTCAAAACAGGGGAAAAAGAGGACGCCGGCAATGAACCGGGAGTGCATATGCGGATGTTTGAACAAACGGCGGAAACAGGCGCATTTCCTAAAAAAACCTACACGAAATGGTTTGACTATGATATAATTAAGAGCACTGTAAAAATAAGACATAAAGAGTCCGGTGACTATATCACAATCGACAGAAATGGCGGAACGCAGAGTCTGAAGAAGTATTTTATCAATGCGAAGATCCGCGGGAAGACAGAGATAAGATCTGGCTGGCAGCAGATGGCAGTCACATTCTGTGGATTATCGGATACAGACAGAACCAGGCGTATCAGATTACAGATAAGACCAAAAGGATTTTGGAAATAGAATTTAACGGAGGAGAAGAAGATGGCAGAGACAGTTAAAGTATTAGTTCCTGAAGAGGATGTTGCAAAGAGGATCAAAGAACTTGGAGAACAGATCAGCAAAGATTATGCGGGAAAGCAGGTGCATCTGATCTGCGTGTTAAAGGGCGGAGTATTCTTTATGTGTGAACTGGCAAAGAGAATCACCGTTCCGGTATCTATGGATTTTATGAGTGTCAGCAGCTACGGTGACGGAACAAAGTCAAGCGGTGTCGTTAAGATCGCCAAAGACTTAGATGAGACACTGGAAGGAAAAGATGTGCTGATCGTAGAGGATATCATTGATTCAGGAAGAACATTATATTATCTGATGGATATCCTGGCTAAGAGAAATCCAAAGAGTATGAAGCTTTGTACGCTTCTGGACAAACCGGAAAGAAGAGTAAAAGATGTAAAAGTAGATTATGTCGGATTCAATATCCCGGACGAATTTGTTGTGGGATATGGTCTGGATTACGCTCAGAGATATAGAAACCTTCCGTTTATCGGAGTGGTAGAGGGCGTAGAATAGGCGTGTCACAAGAAAGGAGCCTGAAAATTGAATAATAAGAAAGCGAGAGGACTGAACGGTGCTGTATTCCTGGTGTTTGTCGTATTTTTGTTCGCAGCACTGTGGTTTACCAATCAGTTCGATCAACGAGAAAAAGAGATTACCTGGAAGAATTTCCAACAGTTGATTCAAGATGACAAGATCGAGTCGGTAGAAGTGAATCAGAATAAGAGTGTTCCGACGGGACGTGTAGAGATTACGTTGAAGGGAGACGACGATTCCGATAAGATCAGATATCTGTATGTTTCTGATGTTAACGAGATCCAGGATTATCTGAAAGAACAGAATGTGGAGTATACGATGCCGGATATCCCGCAGGACAGCTGGGCAGCAACCACATTTCTGCCGGTTATTCTTACACTGGGCGGAGTTTTCCTGCTCTTCGGTCTGATGAACCGGCAGGGCGGCGGTGCGAATTCGAAAGCAATGAATTTTGGAAAGAGCCGTGCAAGACTGAGTACAGACCGTGACAAGAAAGTGACATTTGCTCAGGTGGCAGGTCTGGAAGAAGAGAAAGAGGAACTGGAGGAGATTGTTGATTTCCTGAAATCTCCGAAGAAATATATCCAGGTGGGAGCAAGAATCCCGAAAGGCGTGTTGCTGGTAGGCCCTCCGGGAACCGGTAAGACACTGCTTGCGAAGGCAGTTGCCGGAGAAGCGGGAGTTCCATTCTTTACGATTTCCGGTTCGGATTTTGTGGAAATGTTTGTCGGCGTCGGTGCATCCCGTGTCAGAGACCTGTTCGAGGAGGCTAAGAAGAATGCACCTTGTATCATCTTTATTGATGAGATCGATGCAGTTGCAAGACGCCGCGGAACCGGAATGGGCGGTGGACATGACGAGCGCGAGCAGACACTGAACCAGTTACTTGTAGAGATGGATGGTTTTGGTGTCAATGAAGGTATCATTGTGATGGCGGCAACCAACCGTGTAGATATCCTTGATCCGGCAATCCTCCGTCCGGGACGATTCGACCGCAAGGTTATGGTTGGAAGACCGGATATCAAAGGGCGTGAGGAGATCCTTAAGGTTCATGCGAAAGGCAAACCACTGAGTGAGGAGATCGATCTGCAGCAGATCGCGCAGACAACGGCAGGATTTACCGGTGCAGATCTGGAAAATCTCCTGAACGAGGCAGCAATTCTTGCTGCGAAGGATAACAGAGTATTCTTAAAACAGGATGATATTAAGAAAGCATTTGTAAAAGTCGGAATCGGTGCAGAGAAGAAGAGCCGTGTCATTTCCGAAAAAGAGAAGAGAATCACAGCATTTCATGAAGCAGGGCATGCGATCCTGTTCCATGTACTTCCGGATGTGGGACCTGTATACAGTGTCTCGATCATCCCGACAGGAAGTGCAGGAGGATATACGATGCCGCTTCCGGAAAAGGATGAGATGTTTAATACAAAAGGAAAGATGCTTCAGGATATTACGGTATCACTTGGCGGACGTGTAGCCGAAGAAGAAGTATTTGATGATATTACAACCGGTGCATCCCAGGATATCAAACAGGCAACCGGTCTGGCAAAATCCATGGTTACAAAGTTTGGTATGTCAGAGGCAGTCGGGCTGATCAACTATGATGATGACAACAATGAGGTGTTCATCGGACGTGATCTGGCGCATACAGCAAGAGGCTACGGGGAGGGCGTGGCTACTGTGATCGACCAGGAAGTAAAGAGAATTATTGATGAATGTTATGACAGAGCAAGACATATCATTAGAAAATATGACGATGTTCTGCATACATGCGCAGACCTTCTGCTGGAAAAAGAAAAGATTTCCCGGGAAGAATTTGAAGCGCTGTTCCCGGAAGATGTATCGGAGGACTAGGAGGAAGAGCTTTCCTTTCCGGAAACAAAAAATGAGAGAGGTGTTAGTTATATGAATAAGGCGGCTTTATTTTGCGATGGAACAGAAGGGTATGTATATCCCCCTGAACCGAAGGAGAATGAACTGGTAACGTTCCGGTTCCGTACGGCGAAGGATGATGCAGACAGAGTAGGGCTTGTGACATCGGCTGACACATATGTAATGGAAAAAGAGTGCACACAGGGAGAATTTGATTATTATACGTTTGAAGTGCGTCTGGGGGCAGAGCCTTTCAGATATTGTTTCGAAGTGCAGTCTGGAACAGAAAAATATTATTATGGACGATGTGGAATCTCTCGCGAGATCCTGGAGTACTATAACTTTGTTGTAGTACCCGGATTTTCCACACCGGACTGGGCAAAGGGAGCGGTTATGTATCAGATATTTACAGACCGCTTTTATAACGGAGATAAGTCAAATGATGTAGAGACGAACGAGTATTACTATATCGGAGATTATTCCCAGAGAGTAACGAACTGGGATAAATATCCGGCGAACATGGGTGTAAGAGAATTCTACGGCGGGGATCTGCAGGGAGTCATGGATAAACTTGATTATCTGCAGGAGCTGGGTGTAGAAGTTGTATATTTTAATCCATTATTTGTGTCACCGTCGAACCATAAATACGATATCCAGGATTATGATTATATTGATCCGCATTATGGGAAGATCGTAGATGACGGAGGTGAGGTGCTTCCGGATGGTGTGACGGACAACAGTCAGGCAACGAAGTATAAAAAACGCACGACAGGTCTTAAGAACCTGGAAGCAAGTAATGAGTTGTTCATTAAGCTGGTAGAAGAATTACACCGTCGTGGTATGAAAGTGATTCTGGACGGCGTATTCAACCATTGCGGTTCTTTCAATAAGTGGATGGACCGTGAGAGAATATACGAAGGCGAAAAAGATTATGAACCGGGTGCTTATATATCGGCAGACAGTCCGTACAGAAGCTACTTCCGTTTCTTCAAAGAAGGACCGGAGAACTGGCCGTATAATGGTAATTATGATGGCTGGTGGGGACATGATACTTTGCCGAAACTGAATTATGAAGATTCTGTAAAGCTGGAAAATTATATCTTATATATCGGGCGGAAATGGGTATCACCGCCGTATAATGTAGATGGATGGCGTCTGGATGTGGCAGCAGATCTGGGACGCAGCAATGAATATAACCATGATTTCTGGAAGAAATTCAGAAGAGCCGTGAAAGATGCGAATCCGAGTGCACTGATCCTTGCGGAACATTACGGGGATCCGAGAGACTGGCTTAAAGGTGACGAGTGGGATACCGTCATGAACTATGATGCATTCATGGACCGATCACATGGTTTCTGACAGGAATGGAAAAGCACAGTGATGAGGCCAGAGAAGAACTTCTCGGTAACATCGATAACTTTATCGGGTCGATGGCACATCATATGTCGAATATGCTGACCCCTTCACTGCAGGTAGCGATGAACGAACTTTCGAACCATGATCATTCGAGATTCCTTACGAGAACGAACCACATGGTTGGCCGTGTAGAACATCTGGGACCGGAGGCTGCAAATGAATATGTAAATAAAGCGGTTATGCGTGAAGCGGTCGTCATGCAGATGACATGGGTCGGAGCACCAACCATATATTATGGTGATGAGGCGGGTGTCTGTGGATTCACGGATCCGGATAACAGAAGGACCTATCCGTGGGGACGTGAAGACCATGAACTGATTGCGTTTCACAAAGAAGCGATCCGCATCCACAAAGAGCATCCGGCACTTAGAACCGGTTCTCTGAAGATTCTTGGCGGAGAAGAGAATGTCCTGTCTTATGCAAGGTTCAAAGGCAATGACCGGATCGTCATCGTGATCAATAACCGCAGCGAACGTACGGAAGTGAAAGTTCCTGTATGGGAGGCTGAGATTCCGGCGAAATGTCGTATGAAACGTCTGCTGTATTCTTACAAAGACGGATATACAACAGAGTATGAGGAATATCTGGTGGAAGATGGCGAAGTGGTTGCAAATATGGGACCGCATTCGGCATTGGTGCTGGGAATGCGGAATGAAGAGGAGCATGACTGGCTGTATATTCTGTAAAGTGGAGATAAAAAAGATTACCGGAAAAGGAACTGTCCTTTCCGGTAATCTTTTTAATATCTGAGTATGCCAAAATGGAGTTGCCTGCGGCAGGTTCTCTGTGTTATTTTGTAAGAACTTCTACTCCGTCTTCTTTGATAAGAACCATATATTCAATCTGGGCAGAAAGACCGTCGTCATCTGTATAAACGGTCCAGCCGTTGTCTTCGTCTACATAGAATTCCGGAGATCCCTGATTGATCATTGGTTCAATCGTGAACATCATACCTGGGACCAGAACCATCTCGCTGCCCTTTGGAGTAACATAACTTACAAATGGTTCCTCATGGAATTCCAGACCGATTCCATGACCGCCGATCTCTTCTACAACAGAATATCCGTTTTCCTGTGCGTGGGAATTGATCGCATAAGCAATGTCTCCGAGATGTCCCCATGGTTTTGCGGCTTTGAGGCCGAGTTCCACGCACTCTTTTGTGACACGGACGATACGTTCTGCTTCCGGAGATACCTCACCGATCGTGAACATACGGGATGCATCGGAAAAATAGCCGTTTAAGATAGTAGATACATCAACATTGATGATATCGCCATCGATCAGGATCTCGTGTTCACTTGGGATGCCGTGGCAGATAACGTTGTTGATAGAAGTGCACACGCTTTTCGGAAATCCTTCATAATTCAGAGGCGCAGGAATTCCGCCATGCTCTGTTGTAAAATCATACACCAGTTTATCGATCTCGGCAGTGCTCATTCCTGCGTGAATATGAGCTGCTACATGATCGAGAACTGCGGTGTTCAACGCTGCACTTTTTTAATCATTTCAATCTGTTCCGGTGTTTTCAGTAATGAACGGTCAGGAACGATCTGACCTTTGGACGCAAGTGTCCATAATTTTATATCTAATTTATCCACAATACTACCTGCTTTCTACACAAATTTTCCACATGTATTATAACACGTTTTGGAAAAAGAGACAGGGGAATTTTTGTCAACAGGAGTGAGCCGGATGAAAAAACATCTGTCTCGTATTGTCTCGGCCATAAAAATAAGTTATAATTTTACTGGTATTGTATACAGAAAGTGGGTAAGCTCATAGGTAGGACTTTTCTAAACCGGAAATTCTATATGGTGCAGAACAAACGAATACACAGGCAATATAGAAAGGAGCAGATATATGTTAAGAATTGGAATGCTTACAAGTGGCGGCGACTGCCAGGCACTGAATGCAGCAATGAGAGGCGTCGTAAAGGGGCTTGTTTCAAAAAGGGATGATGTAGAGATTTATGGATTTCAGGATGGATATAAGGGTTTGATCTATTCGAATTTTAAGATGCTTACGTCAAAAGATTTTTCGGGAATCCTGACACTTGGCGGAACGATCCTGGGAACATCCAGACAGCCGTTTAAGTTGATGAGAGTACCGGATAAGGACGGAATTGACAAAGTAGAGGCGATGAAACACACATATCACAAGTTGAATCTGGACTGCCTGGTAATTCTGGGAGGGAATGGAACACACAAATCAGCCAATATGCTGAGAGAAGAAGGACTTAATGTGGTAACACTCCCGAAGACGATCGATAATGATCTCTGGGGAACAGATATGACGTTCGGATTCCAGAGTGCAGTAGACATTGCAACAGATACGATTGATAAGATCCATACAACAGCGACATCTCACAGCCGTGTATTTATCGTGGAAGTAATGGGACATAAAGTAGGATGGGTCACACTTCATGCAGGAATTGCCGGTGGTGCCGATATTATTCTTCTTCCGGAGATGCCATACGATATCAATTCAGTGGTTAACGCAATTGAAAAACGCGGCAAAGCAGGGAAGAGATTTACAATTATTGCTGTTGCCGAAGGTGCAATTTCAAAAGAAGATGCAGCACTCTCAAAGAAAGAATTAAAAGAGAAAAAAGCAAAGAAGAAATATCCTTCTGTTGCATATGAACTTGCTGAGAAGATTCAGGAAAAGACAGATAAAGAAGTAAGGATCACAGTTCCCGGACATACACAAAGAGGCGGCTCTCCGTGTGCATATGACCGTGTACTTGCAACAAGACTTGGTGCAGAAGCTTCGAGAGCAATTTTGGAAGGTGATTTCGGATGTATGGTAGGGACTAGAAATCAGGAGATTATCCGCGTGCCATTGTCAGAAGTTGCCGGAAAACTAAAATATGTAGATCCAAAAGCATCGATCATTGACGAGGCAAAGACCATTGGTATCAGCTTTGGTGATGAATAGATGCGGAGACTGAGCAGGATCTCCATTTAGACAAGGAGTGTAAAGAATGTCATATACGGCATTATACCGTAAGTTTCGTCCGGATGAATTCGAAGATGTAAAAGGACAGGATGCGATCGTCCGGACATTGAAGAACCAGATCAATGCAGATCGTATCGGACATGCATATTTGTTCTGCGGGACCAGAGGAACCGGAAAGACAACCGTTGCGAAGATATTTGCGAAAGCAGTCAACTGCGAACATCCGGTAGATGGAAGCCCGTGCGGGGAGTGCGCAATGTGCCGGTCGATCGCAGCTGGTACATCGATGAATGTGATCGAGATTGATGCGGCATCTAATAATGGTGTGGACAACATCCGTGAGATCCGTGAAGAGGTCACATATCGCCCGACAGAAGGGAAATATAAAGTATATATTATTGATGAGGTGCATATGCTGTCGATCGGCGCATTCAATGCATTGTTAAAAACATTGGAAGAACCTCCGGAATATGTTATATTTATTCTTGCGACAACGGAGGCACACAAGATTCCGATTACGATCTTGAGCCGATGCCAGCGATATGATTTTAAAAGAATTTCCATTGAGACGATCGCAGCGAGATTGCGTGAACTGATCGATAAAGAAGGATGGGATGTGGAAGATAAGGCGGTCCGCTATATCGCAAAGATGGCGGATGGCTCTATGAGGGATTCACTGAGCCTTCTGGATCAGTGTGCGGCATTCTATATGAATGAGACACTGACATATGATCATGTACTGGAAGTGCTGGGAGCGGTGGATACGGAAGTATTCAGCCGGCTGTTAAGACAGCTGCTTGCGATGGATGTACATCAGGTGATCGAGACGGTAGATGAGCTGGTAATGCAGGGAAGAGAATTGTCTCAGCTGGCGGCAGATTTCACATGGTATCTGAGGAATCTGCTTCTGGTGAAGAGCTCGGATGATATGGAAGATGTACTGGATGTATCATCGGAGAATCTGGCACTGTTAAAAGAAGAAGCACAGATGATTGACAGTGATACACTGATCCGTTACATCCGCATTTTTTCGGATCTGACGAATCAGTGAAATATGCGACACAGAAGAGGGTTCTGCTGGAAGTAACCCTGATCAAATTATGCCGTCCGGCAATGGATCAGAATAAGGACGCCCTGCTGGACCGCATCCGTGCGATTGAAAAACAGCTGGAGGACGGAGCGTGGGAAGCACCGGTCAGGGAGCGTGTTGTGTATGCATCCGATGCAAAAGAAGCAGCGGCACCGAAGCCGAAACCGGAACTTCCGCAGGCATTAAATGAAGACGTGAAAGCGGTGGCAAAAGATTTCCGGATGATCATCAATGAGGCTTCCCCGATGCTCCGCACATATCTGAAAAAAGCGAGATTAAGTGCCGGAGAAGGCAACCGGCTTCTGATCGTGCTGCCGGATGAACTGAGTGCCAGTGCAGTTGCGACGCCGGATCACAAAGAAGAGATCCAGTCGTTGATCGAGCAGAAGATCGGTAAAAAGTAGAGATAGACGTCCGCCAGATGGAGGCAGGACGCAGATTCGAGGATCACTTTGTGGATCTGGAGAATCTGATCAATATGGAAATTACTGTAGAAGACGAATAGGAGGATATTATCATGGCAAAAAGAGGAGGATTCCCAGGAGGCGGAATGCCGGGAAATATGGCAAATCTGATGAAACAGGCACAGAAGATGCAGCGTCAGATGGAAGAACAGGCAAAGGAAATGGAGACAAAAGAATTCAGTGCAACTGCAGGCGGCGGTGCTGTTGAAGTAACTGTATCCGGAAGCAAGAAGATATTAAAAGTAAAACTGGATGAAGAAGTAGTAGATCCGGATGATGTAGAGATGCTGGAAGATCTGCTTGTGGCAGCAGTCAATGAAGCACTGGAGAAAGTAGACGCAGAGACAACTTCTGCAATGTCTAAGTTTACCGGCGGCATGGGCGGCGGAATGCGGGATTATTCTAAGAGAAAATCCGGAAAGAATGATTCTTACAGGGAGTTAAAAAATTATGGATTATTACAGTAATCAGATGAGCAAATTGATTGAGGAACTGTCATGCCTTCCGGGAATTGGAGCAAAATCTGCGGCAAGACTTGCGTTCCATCTGATTCATATGCCGGTTGATGATGTAAAAAGACTGGCTTCTACGATGGTGGAAGCCAGAGAGAATATAAAATATTGCAAAGAATGTTATACACTTACCGATCAGGAACTGTGCCCGATCTGCAGTAACAGTAACCGTGATCATCAGACGATCATGGTGGTTGAGAATACAAGAGATCTTGCGGCATATGAAAAGACAGGGAAATATAATGGTGTGTATCATGTACTTCATGGTGCAATCTCTCCGATGCTTGGGATAGTCCGGAAGATATCAAATTAAAGGAACTGATCGGGCGTCTGCAGGGAGATGTAAAAGAAGTGATCATTGCAACGAATTCGAGTCTGGAAGGTGAGACTACAGCGATGTATATCAGTAAGCTGATCAAACCGACGGGAATTAAAGTAAGCAGAATTGCAAGCGGCGTTCCGGTCGGAGGAGATCTGGAGTATATCGATGAAGTGACGCTTCTCCGGGCACTTGAAGGAAGGACAGAACTGTAGAGCGTTTGTCCCCGCCAGAGGTGAGAGAATGAAGAAAAAGGTTACATCAACAGATATTGCCCATGCTGCCGGAGTATCACAATCTACGGTTTCTATGATCCTGAACAAAAAATATGATGTGTCATTTGCCAAAGAGACTGTGGAAAAGTAGAAAATGCTGCAAAAGAGCTGGGATACGTCCCGCCGAAAAGGAAAACGAGGAAGGGGACAAAAAGAGAGAAACTTCTGGTTGTGTTCTGCCCCAATCTGACGAATCCGTATTATGTTATGCTGCTGCAGGGAATCGAGGCGCATGCAAAAGAAAAAGGATTTGGTCTTTTTGTATGTAATACACAGAGAGATCTCCGGATGGAAGAACGCTATCTGAAAATGATGTGGCAGTTACGGCCGCTGGGGATTATCTACACCTGTAATCCGAGCCATTGCTTTATGGATCTGGTGGGAGAGATTGCAGAACAGATACCGGTTGCGATCGTAAATAACCAGAATGAAAAGATGAATGTAGATGCAGTGGAACTTGATAATTCAAAACTTGGAAGAGTGATGGCGAAGCATCTGCTGGAATTAGGTCACAGAAAGGTTGCATATATAGCACCGCCATTGACAGCAAGACAGAAACAACGTTCAAAACGGGTGGAAGGTTTCCTGAAAGAGTATGAAAAGCCGGTCTGCGAGACCAGGTGATCATCAAGGCGGCAAAAGAAGAGATTGATCTTGATGTGGCACATATTGATTCCGAATATAAGATTGGATATGAACTGACGAAAGAGTTGTTGAATGAAACGACAGATGTGACAGCAATTGTCGGATTAAATGACATGATTGCATTTGGAGTCATGGATGCACTTCATGAGGCAAAGATAAAAGTGCCGGCCGATGTGTCCGTGATGGGATGTGATAACACACTGTTTGCCAGAATGCATAACATGAATCTGACGACGATCGAGCATTTTGTGACTTTTAAAGGAAGGGATGCATGTGATATTATAATGAAGAAGATAGCATCACATCATTCAGCGAATATGGAAACAGCACCGATCAGTACCTATCATGTGGAATATGAACCGCAGCTGATCGTCCGTGGAACAACAACGTATGCAAAAAATGCACGAAAAAAGAAAAATTAATTCTTTTGCGAAAATTATTATTAATAATTATTCAATTTTACAAACTGAAAATACATGTTAGATGTTAATGCCCCTTATAAATGCGTGAAAATTGATAATAAAAAGAAAAAATCAAAAATAATGTTAACATTTCCATCAAAAATTTTAAAAAAGCTCAATTAATAATTTAAAAATATTAATAAAGAAAATTATTAATAAAAAATCATGGCTATTGACCGGAGTTCCATGAATAGAGTATAATTTATATCAAACGATAACAAGGGAATGGTGAACAGATTTCACCGCTTTTAAGGAGGAAAACAACATGAAATTTTTCATTGACACAGCGAACGTAGAGGATATTAAGAAAGCAAATGATATGGGAGTTATCTGCGGGGTAACAACAAACCCATCTCTGATCGCAAAAGAAGGTAAAGTATTTGAAGAAGTTATCGCTGAGATCGCATCTATCGTAGACGGACCTATCAGTGGAGAAGTAAAAGCTACAACAACAGATGCAGAAGGCATGATCGCAGAAGGAAGAGAGATCGCTAAGATCCATCCGAATATGGTAGTTAAGATTCCTATGACTGTAGAAGGATTAAAGGCAGTTAAAGTACTTGCAGCAGAAGGTATCAAGACAAACGTAACTCTGATCTTCAATGCAAACCAGGCGCTTCTTGCAGCAAGAGCAGGCGCATCATTCGTATCACCATTCCTGGGACTCTGGATGATATTTCTACAAGAGGAGTAGATCTGATCTCAGAGATCGCACAGATCTTCGAAGTTGCAGGAATCGATACAGAGATCATTGCGGCAAGCGTACGTAACCCGATCCATGTAACAGACTGTGCATTGGCAGGTGCCGATATCGCAACTGTACCTTACAAAGTAATCGAGCAGATGACACATCATCCATTAACAGATGCAGGAATCGAGAAATTCCAGGCTGATTACAAAGCAGTATTCGGAGAATAAGAATAAGTAAAGCTATCATATATAATGATTCAGGAGGAACAACATGAACAAATTAGAGCTTATGAAGACAGCCAACGAAGTCCGCAAGGGCATCGTTACTGCAGTTCACAGTGCAAAATCCGGACATCCGGGTGGATCACTGTCAGCAGCAGACATTTATACATATCTGTATTTTGAAGAGATGAATATTGATCCTAAGGATCCTAAGAAAGCAGACCGTGACCGTTTTGTATTATCAAAAGGACACACAGCACCGGGATATTATTCAACACTGGCACACAGAGGATTCTTCGGTTGAAGATCTGACAACTCTTCGTAAAGTTGGATCATACCTTCAGGGACATCCGGATATGAAACACATCCCAGGTGTTGATATGTCAAGTGGATCTCTTGGACAGGGCATCTCAGCTGCAGTAGGAATGGCTATTTCTGCTAAGCTTTCAGATGATGATTACAGAGTATACACACTTCTCGGAGACGGTGAGATCCAGGAAGGACAGGTATGGGAAGCTTCTATGTTAGCAGGACACAGAAAGCTGGACAACCTGGTAGTGATCGTTGACAATAACAACCTTCAGATCGATGGAAAGATTACAGACGTTAACTCTCCATATCCGATCGATAAGAAATTCGAGGCATTTAACTTCCATGTGATCAATATTGATGGAAATGACTTTGACCAGATCGAAGCAGCTTTTAAAGAGGCTCGTGAGACAAAGGGAATGCCGACTGCAATTATTGCAAAGACAATCAAAGGAAAAGGAGTTTCCTTCATGGAAGACCAGGCTGGATGGCATGGAAAAGCTCCTAATGATGAGCAGTATGCACAGGCAATGGAAGAATTAGAGAAAGCAGGTGAAGCATTATGTCAGAAGTAAAGAAAATAGCAACAAGAGAAAGCTACGGTAATGCTTTGGTAGAATTAGGAAAAGAACATGAAGATCTGGTAGTGTTAGACGCTGACCTTGCAGAAGCTACCAAGACGGGAATGTTCAAAAAAGCTTTCCCGGAACGTCACATTGACTGTGGAATCGCTGAGTGTAACATGATCGGAGTTGCAGCAGGTATCGCTGCCACAGGAAAAGTTCCGTTTGCAAGTTCATTTGCTATGTTTGCAGCAGGACGTGCATTTGAGCAGGTTCGCAACTCAGTCGGATATCCAAAATTAAACGTTAAGATCGGTGCTACACATGCCGGAATCTCTGTTGGAGAAGACGGTGCTACACATCAGTGTAACGAAGATATTGCTCTTATGAGAACAATTCCTGGAATGATCGTGATCAATCCTTCCGATGATGTAGAAGCAAAAGCAGCTGTAAAAGCAGCTTATGAGCACGTAGGTCCTGTATATCTCCGTTTCGGAAGACTTGCAGTTCCGGTTATCAATGATAATGCAGAATACAAATTCGAGATTGGTAAAGCCATCACACTTCGTGAAGGTACTGATGTAACAATCATCGCAACAGGTCTTGAGGTATCTGAATCCCTCGCAGCAGCAGAGAAGCTCGCAGCAGACGGAATCAGTGCAGAAGTGATCAATATGCACACGATCAAACCGTTGGATGAAGCAGCGGTTGTTGCAGCAGCAGCTAAGACAGGAAAGATCGTAACAGTTGAAGAACACTCTGTTATCGGCGGACTTGGAAGTGCTGTATGTGATGTAGTTGCAGAGAAAGCACCGGTTAAAGTAATGAAGATTGGTGTAAATGATACATTTGGTGAGTCTGGTCCGGCTGTAGAACTGATTAAGAAATACGGTCTTGACGCAGACAGCATTTATGCAAAAGTAAAAGCATTCGTAAAATAATAATATAGAACGGATAGTCAGAGGCTGTCGCTTTAACGAAAGAGATTTCGTTGGGCGGCAGCTTTTTTGCGGTAAGCAATTAAAAACAGTCAGATTCGCTCTTTTTCGCTCTTTATTTGTGCAAAATCAACCAAAAACAGTCAAAATATTTGTGAACTAATGTGATTGAAAATGACTGAATTTGACGATATAATAAACTCAACAAGTTGAAAGGAGTAAGAAATATGATTTATACAGTTACGTTTAATCCATCGTTGGATTACATCGTTTCAGTGGACGATTTTAAACTCGGACTTACAAACCGTACAAGCTCAGAACTCATGCTTCCGGGTGGAAAAGGGATTAATGTTTCTATCGTGCTTAAGAATCTTGGAATCCAAAGTACGGCACTTGGATTTATGGCCGGATTTACGGGAAAAGAAATTGCAAGACGATTGGAAGAAGAAGGTGTAGCATCTGATTTCATTCAGATTGAAGAAGGAATATCAAGAATCAATTTGAAACTGAATCCATCGACGGAACAGAAATTAATGGAAGTGGTCCAAAGATTCCGAAAGAGAAGTAGAAGAATTGATGAAGCGTCTGAATACGATGAAAGAAGGCGATGTCTTATTCCTTGCAGGAAGTATCCCGGCATCTATGCCAGACGATATCTATAGCAGAATCATGAAAGAGTTGAAAGATAAAGGCATCATGATCGTTGTGGATGCAACAAGAGATCTTCTTATGAATGTACTGGAGTATCGTCCGTTTCTGATCAAACCAAATAATCATGAACTTGGTGAGATCTTCGAAGTGACACTTAAGACGAGAGAGGACGTCATTCCTTATGGAAGAAAGCTTCAGGAAAAAGGAGCCAGAAATGTGTTGATCTCGATGGCGGGAGAAGGTGCGGTGCTGATTGCGGAAAATGGAGAAGTATATAGTTCGCCGGCGCCGAAAGGAACATTGGTCAATGGTGTAGGAGCCGGAGATTCCATGGTGGCAGGTTTTATGACAGGCTGGATGGAAAAGCAGGATTATGAGCATGCTTTCCGTATGGGAGTCGCAACAGGAAGCGCAAGTGCATTTTCCGAATATCTGGCAACCAGGCCGGAAGTAGAAGAAGTATATAAACAGCTGGTGTAAGGCATAAAAGAGAAAAGTGTTGCAAAGAAAACGATTTATCAACAGGAGGGAAAATTATATGAGAATCACAGATTTGCTGGATGCAAGAAGTATTCTTTTGAATGCATCGCCAAAGAGCAAAAACGAAGCACTCGATCAGATCGTTGATCTCATGGTAAAGAGCGAAAAGATCAATGATAAAGAAGCATATAGAAAGCAGGTATATGCAAGAGAAGAAGAAAGTACGACAGGAATCGGAGAAGGAATCGCCATTCCGCATGGAAAATGCGATGCGGTAACAAAACCGGGACTGGCAGCAATGGTAGTTAAGGATGGTGTGGATTTTGATTCGCTGGATGGGGAGCCTGTTACACTGATGTTCCTGATCGCAGCACCGAATACAGAAGACAATATCCATCTGGATGTATTGAGTAAGTTATCTGTTCTTCTGATGAATGAAGAATTTACAGAGGCTTTGAGAAATGCGGAGACAGTAGAAGAATTTATGGGTATCATCAATGATGCCGATGAAAAAGAAGCAGGAATTGATGAAAGACTTGCGGGAGAAGGAACGGCAGCAGAAGAAGAGACCAGAGGAAAGGTTAAGATTCTTGCAGTCACATCCTGCCCGACCGGAATTGCACATACGTATATGGCGGCTGAAGGAATTGAAAAAGCTGCAAAAGCAAAAGACTGTGCAGTAAAAGTTGAGACAAGAGGTTCAGGCGGAGCGAAAAATGTATTGACTTCAAAAGAAATCGAAGAAGCAGACGTAATTATCGTAGCTGCAGATGCACAGGTTCCGATGGATCGTTTTGACGGAAAGAAAGTTATTGTCTGCCAGGTGTCTGATGGTATCAGTAAAGCAGGTG
>ENA-OQDF01000159-OQDF01000159.1-human-gut-metagenome-genome-assembly--contig:-NODE-159-length-25035-cov-6.733058_pt1 | contig 25035 bp, 22 predicted proteins | sample MGYA00242769_ERZ504597 | MGnify/ENA primary metagenome ERZ504597 (study PRJEB26092, sample SAMD00036305) | human gut metagenome | host: Homo sapiens | study: EMG produced TPA metagenomics assembly of...
CAGGACAGATGCTTTCGAGGAATTCGTGTCAATACCAAAACAGGAGTTTGGAAGAACGAATTTACAAGTACTTTGACGAAGTGAACCGTGAACCCGTGGTTTATCACTGGAAGTATAAAATGGATGAATCAGTGAAGAGGAAGCAGTATCAATTTAATATAGCAATTATTTAATATTCGTTATACTAGTTTGTACCCTTTATTATAGTGGTTTATTTTTTTATTCCAATGCAACAAACATGTAAAAAGGCGGATGTATTTTTGCAAGTTTTGTTCCATAGCAGTGTCTATTCCATTTTCCGTCTTCTCCAGAAAAACAGAACCATAACGATACTTATAGCGAGTAATAGCCATACATGCCTGCTTGTTCCCAGACGAACCCCTGTTTCCGGTATTGATTGTGTGTTTTCGTTTGTGATTTTTAACTCAATCACATCTCCTCGTGCAGCCTCAATCCGCTGTTTCATGACAGCCGTATTTTCATTCGATGTTGCCTGAACTGGATTTGAATACTTATCATTCTCTTCTTTTTTAGAAATCGAAACAGCGTATTTTGATGTATCAACAGTTTCTGTTATTATGATATCCGAAGATATATCTACATTTTGTAATGTAACTTTATCTCCATGTTTCAAGGATGTTCTAAGTGTCTTACTACGCAGCTTTTGACCATCTTCCCAATAGAGAATTTCCATATCAAATGGCTTCTTGCGGTTTCCAAGTGGACCAGTGACTTCCTTTGTAATCTCAACCGTCACCCCGCCTTTTTGCGGATGATTGACGATATGTCTGTCCGAAACAGCTCTCCAGGTATTTGTCGTCGGTGATTTCTCATATAGGAATAAAATATCGGATTCTACATCGACCATATATAAATTAAAGTTATCCTGATACTGTGTTTTGGTTTTATCTGCTTTGTTCTTTTTGTTCGGAGTAACAGATTCTACCATCCAGTATCTGCCATCTGGTATCTCCTCCGATAACTGAAGCATTCCATTCTCATCAGTCAGTTGCAAGTCAAAATCAGGATTACACTTCTGACCATCCTTTTTCAGAACGATATCGTCCTTGCTCTGTGTATTGTCATAATCTACTGTATATCCTGTATCATCCGCATATTCTTTCGTAACATCATCATACGGTACTTTGTAGAACAGAAAACCTGCACCAGCAAGTCGGTTTCTTGGAAGATCATCCGTCTTTAAGAAACTTCGTTCAGCAAGATTGAAATGCAGATTCTGCACTTCCAGTTCCATCTTGGAAACATCCTTGAACTCATTCTCATCCTTCGGGAATATTTGTTGTCCATTTGAATCGAAATACTGAATCTCTGGATAAATAACTTCATAATATAGGAAACCATCCCCGTATTCCGAAGAATAATGTGTCTTTCCTATCTCAATTTCTTCCACCTTATATTCCACCGGATTTCTGTCCTGGAATAGTGGAACATTGTCGACTGTGTGTTCCCATCCGTTCTCTTCATTCAGCAGGAATTCCTGTCCTGTAGAAATTCCATTCTGATACAATCTGATTTTCACCTGTTTTTCCGTCAGTGCATCATTTGGATTTTCCCATGTCTTTTTGATATGCAGAGTGCCTGTTTTAGCAAAATTTCGGATATTAAGGCTGGTATCTCCTCGCTGAAACAGAACAGATTTTCCGTCTATCTTACCATCAACTGGTGCCTTAACAGCCTCCTGATTTTCGTTAGCCTCCCTATCCACCAATTTTGCATCAATGATTTTGAATGCTCCATTGGCAATCTCAACGGTGATCTGTATATCTCCTGTGTCTACATATCCCGTCGGTAAGTTTGTCTCTCGCAACAAATACGTCTCAGTTGCTGTTCTGTTCTGTTTGTTTTCATCTTGTAACGGAATGTGAAGTTGTGCGATTCCGTATTTATCAGTTGTTACCGTTTCCTCCTCAACACCGTTCTTACTGACAGCAAAATTGATCTTCTCCATTCCATGTCCGGTAGACTCATCAAATTTGTTCAGTGTGAGTATTCCCTCTTTCTGATAACGGTTCTCCAATTCAATAGTAAGAGTCTCACCACCGCGTCCAATTCCACGTCCTGTGAATTGAATTCCACTTTCTGGATATGCTTCCCATGAATTTACATTATCTCCTTGTTCATGAGAATTGCGGACATTGTACCAACCTGAAAATTTCACATTCGAATCTTTTGGCTTATAGTTGTACTCTTTTAATGTGTATTTCCAGAATGAGTCCGCCTTAACGATCCACGTACAGCTTGTATGTGTATCATCTGTCCATGTACCTACAACTTCTATTGGAGCATCCTCCGCTTGCGGAGCTTCTGCATCCGGTTTCTGGCTATCTTCTGAAGGAAGCACAAGTTTCATATGCTCATGAAATGCAGGTGGCTGAGGTTTTCCATCTAAAAGCTTTTCATCCATATCTACCTGGATATAATAATCTTTCTTGACTTTCTCTATTGCTTCCGGCATTCCGACAAAATCTTTCTTTACTGTCAGGTAACCATTTTTTGCTACAATACGTCCGTCAATATGCCACCCATCGGACATTTCACTTTTGAAAGAATACCAATAAATGGTGAAGAATTCGGTATCTAATTTCGATGGCGGAATCTCCCTGTCTCCGATACGAATCATACGTCCGCTTTCACGAATTGTCTGGAATACCTCTTCATCGGAAGGAATTCTATCTATCTTGTAGATATAGTCTCCATTTCCAATATATCCCTCATCTGGTTTAGTTCCCTGCAAAAGTTCTTGCACTCTCTTATTTCCATCCGCATACTGTTCCCACGTAGATGGATTCTTATTTCCAAGAACTGGAACATCATGCAATATACTTGCCTTCACATTACAGTTTGCCACGGCAACCGCACTTGTATAATCGTCTACATTCGTGGTTGGTAATGCTACCGAACCATCTTCCGGCATCGCTGACTTACAGATATAAAACTGTACCTGTTTTCGATTTTGGTTACTAACCTTACGCCACGCTGCATAGAGGGTGATTGGCTGTCTTGCACTATTATTTATAAGATCAGAAATAGAATCCCCTGCACCGCATTCCTGCCACTTTCCGTCTTTGTTTCTGTAATCCCAATGATCGAATTCATACTGTTCCAACTCTTTGCTGTCATTATCTTCATGATCATAAACTAGCGGATATGGTGACTTAACGTTATGTTTTCCAGCTTCTATTTCATTCTCATAATCATCTGTATGTCTTGTCTTATTCTCAACCTGAGGGGTCAACTTAGCTTCCTTAGGAAGTTTCTTCATATAACGAGTTGTATTATAGATAACCCTGACTGCCCCAGACTCCAGCGGTTTGTCTGCGATCACCTCATAAGATGAGTTAACCTTCGGAATTTCAAATTTTACCTTATCATTTCCGGACGGTTCTGGAAGAACCTCATTTTCGTCCCTGTCATTAGATGTACAACTCCAGACAATCTCCTTGCCATAATACTCACCTTCTAAACTTGCCCTCTTTGGTACTTCCAAAGTATATGCTTCCCCATGGCCTACATACTGTCTCTTAATTGCTTCTCTTTTGGTCAGATTCAGTGGATCCAACACTTCAATCAGATGAAAACTTCCTCTACACTGAAATGTCTTCCTGCCAGCCAACCTGAGAAGAAAGTCCTGTCAAACGATCAAAATAATTTTCGATTCTGTCTGGATTCAGTGGGTTTGGCTGTGAGAAATAATAGACAGATACATCTTTCCCGTTTTTCAGGACAGGAATATACCATGTACCATCGTTGTCCTTATAAGGGTGCTGTACAAACACACGGCTGTCTGTCGCATAACCAAACAGAATCTTCTCTTTCTGATCTGCGCCGGGCTCCAGCTTGCTCGGAGTGAAACCAAACTCACTGTAAATTTTAGAAATCGTATCATCTGGTTTAGCTCGCAAATAATAACGACTGGCTCGGCCACTGTTTGCTTTGATTATGTAATGTTGCTCAGCATTGAGGTTCTTTATCAGCTTATAATGTCCATCGATAAATACATAAAAACTGATATTTGCTTCTTTTACCGCAGCCGGCTTTTCTGTATTATCAGGAACAATCACATATGGACGTACTGCATCATCTGGCTGAATAGTAAAGCTCATGGTATGCTCTGCTTCATTTTTACTCCATGTAACCGCTGAAAGAGTACCATCTTCCTTTCTGCATTCCCAGTTTATATCCTGCGTTTGTTCTTCTACACGCGGCTTTGTACTAACTGTTCTTGTAAGTGTTGACTTTCTTGCAACAAAATCAATTGCCGGAAGATCACGCAAAGCTGTTTGGCTGTAAACCTGTCCATCTTCATCCTGTACTGTCACACTGTAAAAACCGTTATATCTATCATCGTCGTGTTCTAGTAAGGTCTTTGCACTCATTGTGGCAATATTCTGTCCGTCTGGCAGGTAATACACATCCATCGGCTCTCCGGACTTTCCTATATAAATACATTCATGACCTTCTATCGTGTATTTCCCTGCATTATGGATTGTATCGTAATCTCTCTTGGAATAATAAAAACGCTCTTTTGCTCCATTTTGAATAGAACCATCGTAATGAAATTTTTCAAAATGCTCTTTTAACTCATCATTAGAAATATAATAATAAACTGTTCCCGGCTTTGTTGTAGTATCTTTTATAACAGGAATTTCTTCGTTTAGAACATTATATCTCTCATTATTTACAAAAGTATAGAATTTAATGTTCAAGGTTGCTGGTGCAAAAGTGTTGCATGCAACCGTATATGGTTGCTCTATCTTTCCAATAGAAAAGGTTAGTTTATCGCCCTGTTTCACCGGAGCAATTGTTTTATTTTCATCCTCACTGGCACAAAGCCAGTCGCTTTCCTTCGTATCTCCTGGATCAACGGAAATTGTGACCGCAGAATCTTTCTTATAGTAACTCACAGTTCGATTTCCATCCGGATTGATCACTGTAACCGAATAGAAACTGTTCTCATTCTGCTTAATCTGGTCTGAATCATTATCCGGAATTTTTTCGCCATCAGATGCTCCTTTTGGCATATAGTAAACATCTGTCGGTACCGTTGTGTCCTGATTGTCCAGGGTGTAGGATACATATTGCTGTCCTTTATAAGTTACCACTGTCGCCTGTGCTAATGTCTTCTCACCACGGACTGTATATGGAAAATAATTTCCGGACTGTGTTTCCTCTGCATTCAAGCCGAACTCTTTATAAATCTCAGCAAGATCACTGACAGATAAATAGCATCTGCCCTGACGGTTCCATTTATACACTTTTTTCAGTGAATCAGCCGGCAGCTTTCGAACCTCATTGTCTGCATATATATAAAACTGAATATCAAAGGCTGTCTGGTCCGCTCTCTGGAGCACATAAGACTGTGTGATCTTTCCGATTGAGAACCTTGTCCGGTTCCCTGATTCCCGTACACCATCTATTACCTTATCATCTGTTCCCATACAGGTCCATTCGATCTGGTCTGTCTGATCCGGCAATTGTGGATTAAAGTCAGACACAACTTCTTCCACTACAGTTCCTGTTAATGCATAACGAATCCGATCCTGCCCTTCTCCCTTTACCTCTACGGAATAAAACGAGTTGTCCTTTTTTACAGAATCTTTTAAATTTAATGCAAGGCCTTTTCCATTTGGAAGGTAGTAAACATCTATCGCTTCCCCTTGTTTATTCTGTCCATCATTGTAAGAAACATATGTCTTTCCGGATTCTGTGTCTGTATAAACTTTTCCGTATTCTATCCTGCTTTTTCCCCGGTATGCAGATACAAACTTATTTTTTGCATCTGGATTCTGACCATCGCTGTTTTTTACAAATCCAAATTCTTCATATATCAGGAGCAGGTCCTCAATGGAAACACCATAGTAGGTAGTTCTTCCGTCTTTCCATGTTGCAATGCCGGTAATGTCATTATGCTGAAGCTTTACCTTGTTTCCATCAATAATAACATAGAAATCAATATCAAATCCTTCGGAAATCTCCTGAAGCCTTGGTGATTCCTCTTGTGCAATCTGCTCCTCAACGGCTTTTTCTTCTTCTGAAAACTCTCCCGGGGATGGAGTAATTTCTTCCTCCGGAATCTCTTCTAATGGCGGGGTGATTTCTCTCCAGGAGTCTCTTCTGATGGCGAAGTATTTTCTTCTTTCGACGTCTCTTCCGACAATGATGTACTTTCCTCAGGATAGATTCTTCTGTGTGCAGTTCACCCTCTTGAGTACTATTTATATTTGGAATATTCTCTTCTTCCACTGAAACTGCCAAAACTGTCGTTCCTGCGCTATTCATGCACAAAACCAATAAAAGTGTCCAGGCTATCCATCTTAGCCATCTCTTTTTCCTCTTCACACAAATTCCTCCTAAAAACATATTTTCATTTTCTTAGCTATCTGCCTTTTTTATCCATTCCTTCTGCATTGCCGCTTCCAGAAAACAATGAAGCAGCGGTTGGGAGAACGAGCCACATTCCCCGTTCAGGATCATTTGCAATGCTTCTCCATGAGTCAGTTTACTTTTATAGGGGCGAGGACTGATTAAGGCATCATATGCATCAGCCAGTCCCACAACCTGTGCACAAAGAGGAATTTCTTCTCCATGCAAACCATCCGGATACCCAGCTCCGTCATATCGTTCATGATGATGTCTGCAGATTTCATAACTAAGCGCATTTAATTTGTCTATAGTAAGACCTTTTGGAAACTTCTTTGTCATTTCAGCTCCAACCAGTGGATGTTGTCTCACGGTTCCATCTCTTCATCTGTCAGCCTGCCATTTTTGTTCAGAATTTCAACAGGCACCCTGATTTTTCCAATATCATGAATTGGCGCCAATGTGATACAGCTTCTACTTCTTCGTCTGTAATTCCATATTCCGGATAATTTTTCTGCAGTTGGAGATACATCTGCTTTGTAAAGAAAATAATATTGTCCTGGTTTTCCGCTTCTGATAAATTATTATGATCCAGAACTGTAGACAATAATGACACCATATTCCAATATTGCTTGGTCTTATCGCGCTCGTTCTTCTGGAGTTCTCGTTTCATTTCCATTACGGATCTGTAGGTTCTTTTTACATTATGTAATGTAATCATTGCTATATTATCTTTTATATCCACATATTTCTTAGCCCTCATCTTTATATAAGATTTTTCACTCTCTATTCTGCGGTATACGATATCCTGCTCTGCATAGCCATGAACCAGATTTTCTGTTAACTTATCGCTTAACAGGAAATCTCGTAGCTTTGATTTATCAGCATCATGAATAAATCTCTCTATATATATCTGAATAAACGTATCATAATCTTCTGTCTTCCTTGCTATTTCAAAGACCTCTTGATTATGTGAGTAAATGCATTCATACCTATTTGTTTTTAGATTTAATTTTAATGCTACATAAAACCTGTCAAAGTCCTTATCTGTGCAAACCATTGGTTTTTCCTGCTCCATAACTCCACCTCTTACGTAACTCAACCCTTAAAGGTACTAGTTTATGTCAAAAAAATATTCCTTAATACTATTTTCACATATAATAGTATATCGTTCTTTCTATTTTTTATAATGCACAAAATTTGCAAATATGGTGTGTGTATTTTGCAAGAAGTGTTCCATTATATGAATTTTTCCAAAAAGAAAAACGAACCACACTAACCATGTGATTCGTTATCTTTTATAACAATTCCAATATTTTTAATATTATAATTCCGTTTCGAACAGCTAATATCTCAGCCACATTGTCAAAATCCATTCCTGTCAATTCTACTATTTTCTGCAAACGGTATGAAACTGTTCGAGCATGCACGCACATTAACTCTGAAGTTTTTCGAATACTTTGTTTATGATTCAAATAGCATTCCAGCGTATCAATCAGTTCTCCATTTTTCTGAACATCATACTGATGAATCTCATGGACTGTATCTGGTATATATGTTCTTAATTGCTTTTCATCCTTAATATTTGTAAAAACATGAAAGAATCCTAATTTTGAACAATCCACTACTGACTTCTGTATATCACCTGTTATCTTTCTAATGACATCAATGTATTCTATTGCAGTTTTAGAATCTTCAAAAGAATCTTTCAAATCATGATAACCTTTAACACTTTTTCCTATCCCAATCAGGAATTCAAATTGTTCTTTTCTATCTGTCAATTGATCTTGCGTTTCTTTTTGAAATTTTTCCAGCTTTCTTCGAAATTCCCGTTTTCCTTCTTTTTATTTTCCTTGTGAATATATATGATTCGATTTGTATTACAAAAAATATACTCTTTAGGTAGAAATTTTAAAACTGCTTTTTCTACAATCTTTGTCTCTTTTCTTTGTTCAGCACTGAAATTTTCTTTATTGTTTCCAGATTTCAAATAAAATGTGATAACCCGATATTCATCTGTTGCATTAAGATCAAGCAGATTTGCAACATCCTCTTTCTCTGATTCTGACAGCGATCCATTTAGCATTCGATATTCTAAATCTCTATGATATTTCTTTTCAATACTCTTTACCGTTTCATTTTGAATTAAAAAATATAATAAAGCTGAAACTGCCCCCTCTAATGTTATAAAATCTAATTCCATTAATGGTTCGTTTATCTCTGATATTAGCAAATAATACTTACTCTGACCGAAAATGTCGATTTCTTTTATATATTCAACATTATTTCTTTTTTGACGTATATATTCAAGCTGCGTAATGATATTAGGCACATATTTTGGGCTATCCTTTAAAATTTTTAATTCAATTGGTTCTGATGTACTTGAATACATATTATGAAATTGTGCGTCATACAAAGCAACAGGATTTCCAAGCATAGTTTCCAGACCACAAATCAATTTCTCTATTGCTTTCTCTCTAATAGCTCTTCCAGCAAAATACTGACTGATTTCATCTCGAGTTAATTTAGAATAAATAAATTTTGCAACTACGATATTACTACATATTTGAGATAGTACATACTTAATAACCAACCAGTAACTGATATCCTGTGGAAGTTCCAAAACAGGTATATTGTGTTCTTCACAAAAACATACCAAAGTTTCAAACAACTTATTTAAATGAGCTGTATTCTGCTTTCTTTTCACAATAAATCCACTTATCTGCTTTTTATTTAATTCATTTAAGTGACTTACCATCATATGATCATCTAGTTTTTCATAAGCGGGCAAAGAAGTTAGGAGCAACTCACCCCCCCAGAAAATTTTCCATGTTGGGAGCTACAATAATTCGAACTCCTCTTATTTCTCTATTGATTCCTGAATTGTCACTAATTAATTTCATCCCTGGGAATTTGTTTGAGTCAATAAAATTTTTTATTGTGTATCCAATTCGTGTTGTACCTCCGTATTTTATAGTATATGTTTATCTAAAACCTAAACATCTGCCAATGATATAGCGGTATTATAGCAAAAAGTAATATTATTTTCCACCTTAAGTAATCTGTATTTTCGCAAATAAATACAGCAAAACTTTATTTATACACTAAAAAAGATGCAGGAATCAACTTCCCACACCTTCATTAGTAGCCTGGTATCCGCTATTCTAGCACCCCTGTTTATCTCACACCTCAATCAGCTCCTCTCTCCGGCTTATCTTTTCCCTGTTTTTCTTGAATAATCTTCTTATTGATTTCAAGCCGTTCATGAATGGATAATTTCTTATCTTTTCCATCTACATCTGCTTCTGCTGTGCCGTTTTTCTATCTGTCTTTCCTGCATCCTTAACCACTGCATTCGCTTCGGTACTTGTTACTCGCTCATCTGCTCTTGGGCTTTGTCTGTACATATACATCTGATCGTTTGCTTTCAACTCCTTGTTGTACTCTCGCATCAAATTGTAGGCATACGCTTTAGAAACACCAAGAATTGCCCACACATCATCCACATCCATATACATTTTTTCCTGCACTATACTCATATCGCTTTATCCTCCTTCAAATATTGCTCAACATGTTCCAGACCATAAATCTTGTCCTCTACATAACGGGTTGGCACCCGACCGAGAATCACATAATAGTTCTTACTTGCCAGATCAGCATTCATTCTTTCCACCACCCGGTAAGCAAAAGAAACTGATAACTCAAAGAGTTCGGCAATGTCTTCCACTGATAAATACATTTTTCTTTTACGCATGAAACCATTCCTTTCCTTCTTCCTGTGGAATCTCACAGGTATCTTCTACCCCGTAGAAACGCTTCACAAAATACTTTGTCGGAACTTTTCCTCTAAGCGTCAAATATCCCTGTTCTTCCAGCTCCTTATTCAGATTGCCAATGATCTCATAAGCCGATGTCTGTTTCACCTCCAGAAGTTCACATATATCAGCTGCCTTTAAAAATAATTTGTTCTGCATAATCAGTACCTCCTGTATTTTGAATATTTATCTCTTCATATACTCTGTACTGGCAGATGCAAAATCGGACATCATTTTCCGAAATTTAGCAAATTATTTTAATTTTACAGTTTCCATATGTGTTATCTCTGAATCATGGAGTTTATATCATTGAAAAAGGGTATAAAAAACAGTCTGCCCTGACGGAAAATATTTCCATCAAAACAAACTGTTCTTCATATTCACACTAATTATATTTTCTGAGCATAGTTACTTTTTGCGAAAATCTCAGATAACTCCGGAAAGAAAACAAAGAAAAAAAATATTTTTTAACTCCATTTGCACTCCACTGGAACATCCAGACAGCCCGCAAAGCCTTTATTTATGGGCTTTTTCGCAATTTAGTCCGCTACTCGAATTCTACAAAGACTAACGCTTTTTGTTTAGGAATTATTCTCTGTAATGTTTCTCGTTCTTTTGATTATTTGATATATCCATATTATCCTGCCTATACGAGCTAATGTTATCATTTTGTTATCGGCATTGATAACACCTACTCGATAACTGTGGATAATAACTATATGTAGCATGTCAAATTATAAGCTATTTTGCTTAGAGATTCAACACAAAACTGAAATTTTACTTTTCCTTATATTCATCTGGTATTGCTATTTGAAATGTTTCACACAACAGCATCACATCATGCACATCATTTTTATCGTGTTCATATCCCAAATGAAGCATTACCTGACTCAATGGTTCAATACAAGAAACAGTTATATCTCCAACTTTTCCAATACCGGAAAAGTTTTTGATGGAAATATATCTCCCTCATAAACAATTCCGTCATCTGTAAATTCAAAACAATGTAAATCAATGATTCTTTGTTTATCATCTTTCCAGACAGTATGACCATCCGTTGTATAATCAGTATTTACTTCCTCAAATCCATGCTGCTTAATCACATAAATATAATCATGATAATGTTTCAGTTCAACAAACAAATCAATATCATTGTGTATTCTTGATTCTCTTTTAAGAAGTGCATCAACACCCCATCCGCCATCTAAATATACTTTAATTTCGTTTTGCAAAGCATATTTTATAATTTCACATGCATCTTCTGTACGTACCATAATCTATCCTCCAAATTCAAATCTTTGTATGCTTTCCAACTCACTAAAAGCCTGAAATTTGTCAGTCTTTCATCCTTTTTGTTATCAATCACCAATTAGCTGTAATCCATTAGGATTTAGCTGATATATTTTATCGCACACCTCTTCAATATACTTTCTATCGTGAGAAATGCTAATGACAGCCCCCGGAAATTCTCGGAGCATTTTTCTTATTACCGGACCGGACAATGGTGAAAAATTTCTTGTCGGTTCATCCAGAATAAGAACATTTGCACCACTTAAGCTCATCCTCAAGAGAAGCACTTTCGCCTTTTGTCCGCCTGATAACTCCCGAATCGGATGCTCCATTTCATCTGGTGTGTATTTAAGTGAACCAAGGTATGTTCTAATTCTTGTACGCTCTTCTTTATCTCCTGTTTTATCAAGGTAATCAACCGGTGTAACATCCAAATCCAGCAGGTCTTCATAAGTTTGAGGCATATATTCTGCTTTAATGTCATTCCGATTTAGGAGTTCTTCCGCTATCTTTTTTAGAAGAGTCGTTTTTCCTGCCCCGTTGGCTCCTATCATACAGATTTTTTCTGAACCTTTTATTTTTAAATGAATTCCTTCTGCTAAAATTCTTTTGCCATCCGGAGTCACAAGCTTTGAAAGTTCATATTCTATGACCGTTTTTCCTGCGGGAATGTGTGAGTTTTCATCCCCTAATTTGACAAAGATTGCTTCTTCCTGTTCCGGCATCTGAGTCATATTTTCATCTTCTTTTTCAAATCTTCGTTCCATTGCCTTAACCGTATGCATTTTGTCCTTTAAGTTTTTGGCAACAGACGGTGCTTGTCTGGTACAACTTCTTAATGCACCTTGTACACTCTGCATAACTCTTTGATATTTTTCATCGCGAATCTTTTTCTCCCTACGGTCACTCAGTGCCCGCTGTTTTTGGATTTCAAATTTATGAAGCCGTTCTTCCACATAGCGTCTATAGGGAAGCTTTGCCACGGTATATCTCGCCTTTGTTTTTCGTATAATCTGCTCGATATGTATCACCATGTTGGCAGTACGCTCTATCAGCGTTTCATCGTGTGAAATAAAAAGCACAATGTGCTTCCAGTCATTTATGATTTTTTCCAGTAATGTAAGCGTCGCAATGTCGATGTCATTGGAAGGTTCGTCCAACAACAGCACAGAAACATCGCGAATGAAAAGCCTCATAAGTTGTGTCTTGACTTTTTCGCCTCCTGAAAGACTACCCATTGTCTGGTTACTGTAGAAAAAATCATTTTTCATTCCAAATTTTCCCGCAATAACAGACAATTCTTTAGGCGTTTTCTCCCAGAATATTTCCTCTTCAGAAAAATATTCGTATATTGTTTTTTCCTTATCTTCATCGAGCATCTCCTGCGGAAGATAACCAAGACGTTCGTGTCCCATTATCCTTTCCCCATCTGCTTCTATATAGTTTTCTACAAGCGACGGATTGTATATCCACTTCATTAATGTCGATTTCCCATTTCCCTCTTCTCCAATAATAACTGCCTTATCTCCATCATTTAGCACAAGGTTGAAATCATTAAGAATTATTCTCAGGTCTTTTTTATGTGTTAAATTTAATTTTTTTATCTGCAACATTAAAGTTTCTCCTTTTCGAAGTCTGAGCCAATTATTATTTTGAACACACAAAAACGAGTCTTTTTTGCATACGCAAAATAGACTCGCTAAATAGACCCTTATTTCTTTTCCAAAAGGAAAACAAAGGAAATGCCTCTTGCGATAATCCAACTTAAGCGTACACAAAACAAACCTATTCTCTACAGGCTCAATAACTATATGTGTCTTACTTAAATCAAATTATCTATTAATCATTTCCTCACCTTACACAAAATGTGCCTTTCTTTCTTCTAATGGCAATACTATCATACTGTATTTTTTGTGTCAATACATTTCACCTTATGGAAGTGCAAATTAAAATTTTCACTTCCTAATTATACATCCAACCATTACGAAATTCAATCTTTCACAACCTCTTTACAACCACAACCACAGCACTCCAGCAAACGCAGGAGCACCATACCGTAAAACGCTTATGTGTAAATCAACTCCGTTCCTACAACTTCCCTCACACAAGCCTGAATATTATTCATTCTTCCAATCCATTCGTAGGGATTATCTTTCTTTAATTGTTCCGTCACATCTTGTCTGTCGGCATATTCCTTTACCAGTCGAAGAAACATATCCTCTGCTTGCTTATCGACTTCTGCAAGATAACTATGCAGCTTTCCGCTTGTCAGCAGGTTCATATATAACACTTTATAGTGTTCCTTTAAATGCCTTGCATGTCGTTTCCCCCATAAACCAATCGGCTCTATTTCTTCTTCGGCTGGTACTGTGATGTTCGGCAATAAATAATCACCCACCTGTCTATAAGTTCCGCCCATTTCTTCAAAAATTGTCTTTGTCATTTTCCTTTTCCTCCTGTGATTTTTGTCTATCGTGATCGTGTATTATCACGCTTGCGACCTTTAACTGTTCTTGCCTGCTCCAACAAATCATCTATCTGTTTGCGACCAAAACCTTACGGAGCAGGCTGTAATCTTTATTTTCTGCTTTTAGGATTTTGTTTTCTTCGGTCAATCTTTCATTGACTTTCTCCAAACGCTGATTGGTGCGGTATAACTGTGCATTCGCTGTATTCAGCCTATGATAGTTGTCCCACCCCTCAAAGCAGCGGGCAAGCACCGTTTTGACAAGTTGCTTCAATTTCCTTACAACCGGCTCTGCATTTTGGTTTTATATGCCTTTGCAGTCATAAATTTCTCTGGTTCTGGCAACTGATATTTCGGTGCAGTATCAAGCTCTATTTCAAGATTTGACAGCTCGTCTTTTGCCTTATCATAGTTCAATACTCGTTCCGACAACACATCAAATTCAATCTGTTTCTGCTCGATTTTCGCACCTAATGCCGCCACTTCTTTTTCTCTTTCCTGCTTTTTATAATCCAAAACAGAAAGATGTTTTTCGTGTGTGCCTAAATGTTCCCACTCAATCCCATAACGTTCCATCACCGCCGCAAGCTGTTCTTTTTCGGACTGTATCCATTGCGACCACTCCGTATCGCCACGACTGCCGCCCTTAAAACCTTGCGTTGCAAGAGCCTGCTTTAGTGACACTCTTGTATCAAGTCCACGCTTGCTGCCTGTGGTAAAAGGTACAAAATCTATGTGCAGATGTGGTGTAGCTTCATCCATATGCAGATGAGCCGAGAACACCCGAAGCTGTGGATTTCGCTCCTGAAAACCCTGATAGTATTCATCTAAAATCTGCTTTGACAGTTCTCCGTTTTCCGTATCGGCGTTCATATTTCCCTTACCGCCCACCTGTAAAATGATTTCGTGGAACGGTTTTTCCTGCTTGGAACTTCGGATTTTTTCATAATAATCTTTTATCTTTCGGTCTGACCTTATCTGCTTGGCATTGTATCTTTCCAATGCTTCATCAAACAATTCGTGATAAACTGTCTTTATATTTTCATTGCAGTAGTCGATATTGAGATGAGTACGAGTTCCGTCTACATTTTCTGCTCGGAACTTTCGGCTATTGTGATTGACCGAGCCTTTACCGACCATTGCACTTATCGTTCTCTGCATTTTTTCATCTCCCATCTGTAAATTTCAACATTCTCAGGTTTTGTTACTTTTGTCAAAAGTAACGCAAAAGCAACTTTGACGGGTACACCCATCAAAAATGCGACCTGTAAACAGGTTTTGCGCTCCGAAGGCTCTCCGAGGGGTGGAGCGTGTGCCGGTGGCACACACGCCTGCGAACCGACCGAGCCAGCAGGCGAGACCAAGAGCCGCCTTTGAAAAGGCACTCTCTGCACACTCCCCTAAACTTTATCCGGTGTCAAGTGTGACGATGGTGACAATGTTTTTCACAGCGTGCTGCTCTCAAAAACATTGACACCTTTGACACGTTTGTCACGCCGTCTGCTCGGTTTCTTTCCAAAGTGAAACCTTTCTTCCGTCGTGTGTGCGGCTGTTCTGATAACGGATACCGTAATCACGAAACAGCTGCTTGCGTTGATACTGAGCCTTAAAGAAGTACATTCGGCTTTATATCCACCGCAAGCCTTTCGCAAAGTTCCGAAGCAGTTCCTTCCCATCTGTCACTTTCCGAAAAGAGCGTATCCGCTATCTTCTCAAGCAGAGGTTCGGGCGGTTCTTTCCACATCTCCGTTTCCGATTTTGCAAAGTTCCACACCAATCGCTCGCTGTCCCTTACAAGATGGATTTTCATATCCTGCTGGTCTCTGCCAGCAACATCAAGTGTGGCATTGTTGGAAGTACGCTTGTCCTTACTGAGAACAAATGCACCGTCTGCCGCACCCATCAGACCATTCGTGCCTGAAATCATATCGAATATATCTTCCGATTTTTGTTTGCGTGTATGATGAACAATAAGCATTGAAACCTTGTAACTGTCTGCCAACGCTTTCAGCCTTGCCACAACATCATAATCACTTGCGTAGCTGTAATCTGCTCCGCCTGCTTCACGCACACGCTTTAAGGTGTCTATGATAATCAAGCCTGTGTCTGGGTGTTCCCTCATAAACCCTCTTATCTGTTCTTCCAGTCCGCCATTGACCGTTTTACATTCCGTTGCGAAATACAGATTGCCTGTCTCCTTTGCACCGAACATCTGAAACAATCGCTTCTGCAAACGTGGGTAATCATCTTCAAGGGCAAAATAAAGCACCGTTGCCTTACGCACCTTATACTCCCAAAGCGGTGTGCCTGTGCTGATATGATAGGCAAGCTGTGCCATCATAAAGCTCTTTCCCACTTTCGGGGAACCTACGAAAAGGTAAGTTCCCCTTTGGAGCAGACCGTCGATAAGTGGTGTCTGAACCTCAAACACCGTATCATACAGCGTTGTCATTGATACTGTTTTCAGATAGGAAGGGTCTAACTGTCTGAGTATTTCCCTTTGCATTTCTTCAAAAGATTGCTCGTACCCCTTGAAATCCGTATCCTGATTGACTATACTATTGTCAGTACATTTGGAAAGTGACTGTTCCGCATCTGTTGCCGCAGATACATTTGGAATAGTCATTTCTTTTTTATTCTCCATTCGCATCCTCTCCTTTCAAACCGCCGAGAATAATGGAAATCAGTTCTATTACACTCAGCAGTTCATCATCCACACCTTTTCCTGCTTCAATCCTTTTCAGTTCCGCAAGGACTGTGGCAAATTCCGTTTTCAACGCCTTATACACTCTCGGATTGCCCTGTACCACCACATCCTGATTTAAGCAACGGCGGTAACAATACTCCTGTTTTGGCAATCCTGATAGAGCTACAGCTCTGTTAATGAGTTCGTTTTCTTCGGGCGATACTCGAAACCCTACTGTGATATTCCTCCAACGATTTTTGTTATCTCTGTTCTTAGCTGACATTTTCAAAATCTCCTTTCCCTAAATCATCTAATTTTTCTGCCATCTCAATCTGCTTTGACGGAAAGAGGTGTGCGTACTGATAAGTAATATCAATACTTTCGTGACCAACTCGGTCAGCAATCGCCACCGCAGAAAAGCCCATATCAATCAAGAGTGAAATGTGGCTGTGACGGAGATCGTGAATGCGGATACGCTTCACGCCTGCCGCCTTTGCCCCTCTGTCCATCTCGTGATGAAGATAGCTTTTCGTCACCGTAAAGATACGGTCTTTCTTCTTCAATCCGTAAAGCATACCGAGATATTCTTTCATTTCCTCACACAGAAACTTCGGCATTTTAATCGTGCGGTTGCTCTTTTTCGTTTTCGGAGAAGTAATCACATCCTGCCCTTTCAAACGCTGATAGGATTTATTGATTGTGACTGTTTCCTTATCAAAGTTGAAATCTGCCGGAGTCAAAGCTAACAGCTCGCCCTCTCGGATACCGCACCAGTAAAGCATTTCAAACGCATAAAAGGAAACAGGCTTGTCCATCATCTCAAAAGAGAATTTCTTGTATTCTTCCTTTGTCCAGAACAGCATTTCCTTGTGTTCCTCACGTCCCATATTTCCCACCTTTGCCGCAGGATTGGAACGCAGTTCATAGTAGCGGACAGCGTGATTGAAAATGGCGGACAACTGATTGTGCAGCGTTTTCAGATACGTCTGTGAATAAGGCTTTTTCTTCTCATCACGATAGGCAAGCATTTCATTCTGCCAAGTAATAATCTCCTTTGTGGAAATCTCGCTGATTTTCAGTTTCCCGAAATACGGAAGTATCTTTGTGCGTATGATATGCTCTTTGGTAAGCCACGTGTTTTCCTTCAAACGGTTCTTCACATCATTGATATAAAGCTCCGTAAAGGCTTCAAAACTCATATCAAGGTCTGAAGAAGTCTGCAATTTGAACATTCTTTCCCATTCCTGTGCTTCTCGTTTGGTAGCAAAGCCACGCTTGCATTTCTGCTTGCGTTCCCCTTTCCAGTTCACATACCTTGCCATCACATACCAAGTACCGTTATCTTCATTCTTAAATACCGGCATTTACATTTCCCCCTTTCCTGCTCCGTAGAGCCTTTCGTAAAAATACTGGCGATTTACACGCCCTGCAATCGTAATAAAGCCCTTTGCTTTCAATTCCTCATTTAATTGTCTGATGAGTTTATATGCATAAGGTTTTGATACGTTTAGTTCCTGAGCCACATCTTCGGCTCGGATAAATCTGTTTTCCATATCCTTTTTCTTCCTTTCTTAAAATAATTTTTTGCTTGCCGCTTTCTCCGTGTTAAAGTTCCAACAGGCACTCCTGCTTGTCGGCAGGCGCTGTGCTGTCCCAATGCACCGCAGTACATCAGGCGCTCGCTCGTATAGGGGTTCCCGAAAAGTCGGAGACTTTTGGGGAAGAGGAGGAGCAGTGCAGCGAATGAGCTTTTGTGCTTGCACACAAGCGAACGATACGGAACTTGCTCCGACGAGGTCTTGGCGGTTTGGCTTTTCGGACGGTCATTCAGTTGTCGCATTAAGCATATTTGTTTAATTCGTAATTTATTTTACTAAACATATTTGCTATTGTCAAGTGGTTGCAAAGAAAATATTAAACATTTTTGTTTCGGTTTTTCTTGACTTCCACTAAACATTTCTGCTATACTTATTTCACTAAATATAAAAGGAGCGTATCATTATGGCTATCAGCGAAAGAATACATTTTTTCAGACTAATGCGTGGTATGACACAAAAGTATCTCGGTACAGCAATCGGTTTTCCAGAAAAGAGTGCTGATGTGCGTTTGGCACAGTACGAAACTGGTACACGCAAACCGAAAGCAGACCTTACAAATGCATTGGCACAGGTGCTTGATGTTTCTCCACAGGCTCTTGATGTTCCTGACATAGACAGCTATATCGGTCTTATGCACACTCTGTTTACCCTTGAAGATATTTACGGTCTTACTGTCAGTGAAGCAGACGGAGAGGTATGCTTAAAGGTCAACAAGGACAAAGGCAGAGAAGCATATGAACTCCTCAAAATGCTGTATGCTTGGAAAGAACAGGCAGACAAGCTATCTTCCGAAGAAATCAACAGAGAAGAATACGATAACTGGCGTTACCATTATCCAGAGTTCGACACCACACAGCGTTGGGCAAAGTTCCATCACAGGAATTAAGTGACGCTCTCGTGGAAGCATTCAAAGACCACTTGAAAGATAAATAAGCACCTACAGGACCTGCCACTGGCAGCTCCCTACAGATGCTTTGGCAACGACAAAAAAGCCCTTAACTATGGTTATTAACCACAGCTAAGGGCTTAGTTTATAATATGGAATTTGTTCAGAGCCAAGCTCCGAACTTTAGTCTGCAAGCCACCTGTTAATTGTTCCGTTACCCATAAACCACTGGATAACAAGAATAATGGCACTTGCTATGACTGTTATCAATTTGTTATCAAAGACTAATCGAAATCGCTGAAACCCGCATAAACACTGGCTTTTTTAAGCAACTCGATTTATTCAAACTCGGCAAGTCCGAAGATATCATTAAACATATCTGTTTAGTTTTTATCTCTTTTCTGCCGTTATTTTATCTCTGTTACATATATTATTTTGGCTTGCTGATTTTCTGTTGCCAATTTGTTGCCATTTCATTATAACTGATACTGAATATATTTAGCAATCTTTATTTTAAGAACACTACGTTTTTAAACATATTTTCTTCTTCTCAAATCAAAAGCTGGCATTGTTCCCTCTAAAATATCAACTACATTCTGCTTAATTTCTTGATCTTCAATTGCACCTGATAAATATGTGATTTTGTGAGTGTTTTTATCCATTTTACAACAAATAATTTGTTCCGCATCACAAGCTACAGCTATGTTGGGATTATGTGTTACGATAATTACTTGCCTCTTTGTTTAGCCGCACAAATACACGGAACCAATTTATTATATACCGATTGATTATCCAAGTTATCTTCTGGTTGATCTATAATTATAGGTATGCTATTTTGACTTAACGCCAAATAAAAAATCAGTAAAACAATACCTCTTTCACCCGGAGATAATTCTTCTAAATCTCTACCTCCCATCTTCAATTTGAATGAAACCCCTACGTATTCTAAACCATATAAATAATCATAAAATTCTTTTTTATCCGTAATTTTTTTCTCAGAATTATCTATATCTTCATCTACTGCTAAAATAATGCTGTTCACTAAATCAAGTACGCTATTTTCATCTGAAAATTCTGTACTTCTAAGCAACCTTGTTATTCTATTATTAGCTTCCGTCTTCCCTTTAAATACACCTGCAAATCTTTGACTAATGGAAGATAAAATTTTGTTTGAAAAATCATTATCCATTAATTGCATTTCAGCTTGAAATTCAATAGTTTCTTCCAAATCTCCCAACAATTTCTTTATTTCTTGCTCAATCGGCGCATAAATCTCTTGATATATTATAACAATTCGCTGTTTTAAAACAAATAATTCCTTAAATTTAATATTACGTTCTTCGCGAGCTCTATGATAATCTGTCTCTAAAATATTATCAAGATATTCTTTCTCAGATTTATAATATGTTAAACAGTCTTCTGTGTCTTGACTCCCAATAATTTTTTGTTTTTCTTTCTCCCAATCTTGTAAATCATTCAAATATTTTTGATATTTTTTCTCTTCAATATCAGAAGTTGATATAAGATCATTTTTCTTGTCATGCGCAATTTTAAGTTCATTAAGCAAGCCTTTTTCCATTGGACTTCCGTTTAATGTCAATTGTTTTATTGTCTTATCTGTAATTAGTTTATTTTTATATTGTTCTATTATTTCCAACGGATCTTTTAAACAAAAATCTTCTTTAATTTCCAACTGATATTTTTTTAGATATACATTCAATTCCTCTTTAATATCACCAAATTCACTTCTAAGCACTCGCAATTTAGCAATTATTTGTTCTGTTTCACCAATTGCTTCATTAATTTTAGTAAGTTCATCTCTATTTTGTTCTACTTTTTGATTTAATTCTGTAATTTCTTTATCTATCTCTTTTAATTTTTCTTGATATTGTATGTTTTCCTCTTTTTCATCTGGTTTCTTTATTTCTTGTGGTTTATTTTTTTCATGTCTTTCCAAAATTTCTTGATATTTTTTCAGACTATCTACAATTAACAAACGATATTGGCTTGTCTTTTTCCTTTCTAATCGAATAATGCACTCATTAAGTCTTTCAATTTCTTTGTATACACCTTCCATTTCTATCTGGATCATTTGTGACTTATTTTTTACTAATTCAGCCAAATTTGCAGCACTTCCTCTTTCAGTTCTGTCGACATAAGAATAAATCACTTATCAATTTCTTCCTGAAAGATATTTCCAATATCATTACATACATCTTCAATATATTTTTGCGGTAGATATTTGTGCATCCTCTATTACTGTCTCAAATTCATTGACAATCTATCCTTTTCGTTCTAAATGCCATCTTCCATTTGATTTCCGCAATATAATCACTTGCTAAGTTCTTTGGCATCTTTCTAAAACGGTTATCATTTAAAAAAGAGGCACTCCCCATCGTTCTACATTTGCAAACTTGCCCGATTATATCTGAAAAAGCGCTCTTACCGCTACCTTTATTTCCAATTACTGCCACTAATCCTGCATTCAACGATATATCAAAGTCAAACCAACTTACTCCATCATTTTTGGGTTCAATTATTCTATGAACAGATAAACTATCTATATTAGCTTTTTTATTCTTATTTACCCTATCTACCGCTGCCGGTATTGTTCCTACATATACTCTTTCTGATGGCTGGAAAATACACTGCTTTAATCCTTCAAATGTCACATTGGCTTTAATCCATAACGATTCCTTTTGACACTATACTTCTTGGATCATGCAATCAGAACATAAAATAATTGGTTTTTCATCAATTTCCTTAAAACATATTTATAATAATCTACTATATCTTCTTCTTTCCACTTCAAAAAATCAACATGCTTAGCAATATCTGATTTAATTGCCTCTTTTACCGGTAATGCATTTGAAATCTCTTTATCAATACCATTTGATTTCTTCCCTGCGTGAATAGAAATTAATCCTCCATGATTTTTACAAAACTCCACAATATCGTCAAACTGCCAATAAATAGTTTCATCTGACTCCTTTGATTTAGCCAATGTTCGTAACATTATTGCGTTAAAATCTGCTGATAAAGTCTCTAAATCTGATAGTTCTGAAAAGATAAGAATCAGATGTAAATTATTTGCTCCTTTGTCAGTTCGCAGCTCTACCCCAGGAAAGAACACAATTTCCGGTGCAAGTTTTCTTAAGTGTTCTATTCTTGTTTTGTCTATTTTAAAATGATCCGTAATAGCAACTGCTTTTATATCATTTTCTGCTAATGCTTGACATAATAATTCATCTGCATCGTCTGCTTTATACGGCTGTCATATGATGACGCCGTATGAATATGTAAATCCCATTTATTCCATTCAGATCCTCTTGTATTTTTCATGCTTCATCCTTTCCATACTGCAATAAAGCGATATTTAATTTTTCTTTTTATAAACTTTTCACTCAATGTCAATTACATAACGTTCTTTATCAGATGTTTTATATATTACCAATTCTCTTCCAAGCAAATTTTCATTTTTTAACAAATGCGAAACATCCCCCCATCGAATACTTGTTACATAATTATTCTGCTGATATGCTACCATTCCCTTTCGCTTATGCAATATTCTTAATTTGTACTCTCCATAATTAATCCCGCATATTATCATGGTAAAATATGCGTTTGCTATTTCATCTCCACTTTTATTATTTTTCCAGTTCTAAATCTCGAAAAACTGTAATCTCGAAGTAAGTAATTGAATTCAATTTGTCTATATTGACCTTTTCCTAAACTCATTTCACCTTTTGCATGTGTACCTTTTTTCACAATTCCCAAATGCGATTTTGTCAATTTATTGCTCTTCCAACTTCTTCACATACTTCTTCAACAATAACCTGATCTAATTTTCTCAGTATGGCATTTGTTTGTTTCTGTTTTTTTCCAAAACTTAATAATTTTTTATTTACTTAAATGGAAATCGTTGAAACTATAGACTTTCTTGTTTTTCCTTGCTTTGTCACAAAAAATTATTCCTAAGCTTTCTTTGATTTTCATCTACAACAAGTCCTTGCTCATACAATTCATCAAGTTCTCTATCTTCTGAAATCTTCTTCACATTTTGGGGATAATTATGAATTATGTTATCAATATATTCTCTTACTTCTGTTAAAAATTTTTCATCTGATTCACATCTTAAATTTAGTTTGCTAATAATTCCAGCCTCTATATTATTAGCCAGACCACCTGTAGTTATATTTGCACTTCCGCATATAACTTTTGCAGAATTTGTCCCACTTCCCACAATTACTTTAGCATGAAAAATGGATTCTATTCTCGCCGTATCAAATACAAATACGCTCACCTTCATATTTATTAAACATTTTAAAGCCTGATATGTTGATACATTGTTTCTTATTCCTATAATAAATGAAATATCCGCTTTTGATTTCTTAATGCTTGGCATAAGATTACATATAGCACGTTCATTAACAAATGCTGTCAATATCCAAATGGATGTATAATCTTCTGTTTCAAGTACTTCTTTTATTTCATCAAAAAAATTTATATCTTTTTGAAACCCCTGCATTATATATTTAAAATCTGCCATTCTATCCCCTTTTTAATCTTCTATGCTGCATCTTCTTCCATATTCCTCTCGACATAGAACACATTTTCTCATCAATACCTAAATACTCTTTCAAAATACCATTATCCACAATATCTAATGCCTTCTCAATGTTCTCCCCATTACGAACAATCTGATCTACTTGATGCAACACTTCTCTGATCTTTTCAAGTGGAACACAATCTAAAACAGGAACCAAAACCTTTCCCACTTCTCCAGGCAATATTTCCAGTACTCCACCACCATAACTGCGTCCACATATTTCAGTAAACGCAAAGGAAATACTATTATAATACGATAAAATTATTCTCTCTGGCTCAATACCTTCTTTAAATTTTATCCTATGCATAGTATCAGTAGAAACAGCAGCACAACAATTCAATACAAATTAGGATACAAGTTATTTCTACGTAAGAAAAAAGCATCCGGTACCCATACCGACGGTATTTGATACCATTTTTTCTCTGATTTTTACATTTATATTCCTGTGTTCTCACCATTTTCTCTCCAATTCAATATAATCTTTTTGCCCTCGACTTATATTTCTCAAGCAATGTATCTGGAAAATCTATCAAATATGCTGATTTTCTTGATCTACATTTTCTTTCCAATCTTCCTCTTTGAAATAGACACTATGAGCATGAGAACTTCTTCCTATTAGTGGTCGTACAACATCTGTTAAATCATATTTTTCAACAATTTTTTTTATTTACTGAAAAATACTTATTATTTCCGGTTGTAATTCCTACATTAATAATGCCCGTTTCAGACAATGTTTGGAATCTATTATCTCTTTTTAAATCTGAAATCAATTGGTTTTCTTGTATAGTTGTAAAATACTTTGTCCATTTTCATGCACATGATTGAGTTTCTGAAAACCATTTTCATATATATTAAGATTTTCTAAATCTTCAAGATTATTTAGCTCTACAATTTTATACCTTTTCCGAATCTCCCTCTCTCCAATAAAACTACCACTTCCTGTTCAATTCCTGGAAAAACTAGCTCTTCAAATGTTAACAATGTTATTTTGGACAATTTATTAGATAAAAATAACCTCAAATCCTCCGCATATGCAACTTGTAAAATTTCTGCCGGAATCACAAATGCGATTTTCCCATTATCGCTCAACATATGAACACAAGCAACCATAAATCCAACCCAAGTATTAATTAATTTATTCGCTTTCATCCCATGACTTGTTAAGATTTCAGCCATTTCAGATCTTTGTTTTTCTTCCAGATATTGATAGCGAATATATGGTGGATTTCCTAATATCAAATCATATGTGTCCATATCTTTATGTTTATGATAGACTCAAAAAAATCTCCGTTCACAACATCTA